>ERZ857951.925-NODE-925-length-34693-cov-10.315001_pt1 | contig 34693 bp, 28 predicted proteins | sample MGYA00519759_ERZ857951 | MGnify/ENA primary metagenome ERZ857951 (study PRJEB31778, sample SAMEA3449377) | human gut metagenome | biome: human gut; feature: human-associated habitat; material: faeces | place: United Kingdom | collected 2010/2012 ...
CCAATGGCCTCACAACAACCACAACACATATTGAAGACTAATGGCGCAGATTGTGTTGGCTGGTAAGTGAACATTTTTCCCCAAAAAGGCCCTGTATTTCGGTGAATGCCGAAGTACAGGGCCTTTCTTCACATCATGACGATTCTGATAGGATTGTCATGATGCTGTATTTTAGCGTATTTTAGTTTATTGGGCGGTCAGCTGATAAAGACTGTGGTCTTCAGCCGCCGTGTTGGCATTATACAGAAACAGAATATCGGTAACGCCATTGGATTGAATGGTTTCGGAAATATCTTCTGTATAATATCTCGGGTCGATCATGATGATTCTTGCATAGTCAGGAATCAGGAACGGAACAAAACAGTTTGCGTAGGAATCCTTGAAGACCATCAGCACCTTTTTGGATTCGGAAGCGGAATCGATAACGACTTCCGGATGATTGCCGCCAAAGAATACATTGTACTGGCTTTTGGTGGACAGGCTTTGAACGTCAAATACGGAAGCTGATTTGGTATTTTCTGCCGTCAGGCTGACAGTGTAATCTGTGGCCTGATCCGGAAGATACGCATAAATATAATAATCACGCTGCTTCAGCATAATTCCATAACATCCGGTTCCTTCATTCTTTAAATGAAAAATGTGCTGACTGTCTGTATGGTTTTTCATTGCCTGGACAACTTCGCTGTCGGCTGTATTCTGACCCAACAGGCTCTCATCATTACTGGCAATGACTGTTCCCTTGTCTGCAACAATAATCGTTCCATCTTTCCGGGTACTATACCCACTTAAGAGGTTTTGTATCGTCAAAGTATAATTTCGGATAAATTCAGGAGGTGTATAATAGTAGATTGCTACGATACCTGGTGCGTCTTTTCTGGCACAGGCGGCAATATCGATACGTGATCCATCTTCCCTGTTGATCCGTTCCGAATAGCTCCTTTCTTCATATCCGGCAAAATCCATGATTATATCTTTTTGAAGATACTTCGTAATCTCATCGGTCAGGGACTCATCCATGCTGTATCCACAGTCCATCTTTCCATCTTTATCCATTACAAGGATACCGTCCACCCAGAGGGTCTGCAAATTTTCTTTCAGAAACTTATGTCTTAGCTGACCGCCATTTTCTGTTTCCATTTCAATATTCGTGCTCATCTGTCTGGCACTTTCAATAGCACGGAGGAGACTTTTGGATTCCGAAGATTCATTGTAATGGGTGTAAGTTGAACACTGCACTTTCACATAGTTTACAATCTCCACCATTCTTTTCTCTGCTTCCGCTTTCTCAATAAAAAAAAAGCAAAACATGGAGGCTACGGTCACGCAGATTCCAAGCAAAACGCCAAATATTTTAATCCTTTTCTCTTTTGCCCTTCTCTTAATATCCAAGATCATCCACCTCCAGATACTTTTCCGGATCATCCAGATATTTTCCAACAATTTCCAGAGTCGTGCCATCCTGACGCATTTCTTCCAATGTCTTTTCCATCTGCTCACAGATTCCTCTGTTATCATTTTTTGCAAAAGCAACCCCTATTCCGGTGAGCATCAGAGGTTCTTCCAGGATACGGAAACTCGCATCATAATCCTTCATATACTGGACGATAGATTCCTCATGTGCGGCAACTGCATCCACATATCCTTTTCCCAGAAACGTATAGATCAGTTCCCTGTGTCCAAGACTGATCAGATTTTCCAGTTTGGGAATTCTCTCATCAGTACGGTTCAGAAAGATGCCTTCCGGTTTGGTTGTGGACTGGACGGCCAGGTTCTTTCCCTTCAGGTCGCTCAGTTTATAGATATCACTGCTCTCATTTACAGCAACCACCTGACGGCTTGCTATGTACGGTCCGGCCCAGCGGTAATCATCAAGACGCCCTTCCATGGAAAAGCAGCCCATGATACAGTCAATCTCCCCGCTCTCCACCAGTTCTTTTTTCTCCTCCCAGTTGATCTGGACTACATCCACCTGATATCCCATTCTTTTGAGAGCTTCTGTAGCAAGTTCTACATCGATTCCTGTGGGGATTCCATCTTCATTCAGGTAATTGTATGGTGGATAACTGTCACTTCCAAGTGTGATGACAGGTTTCTCCGTTTCTTTTTTACTGACATTTGCATTTTTGCATCCCACCAGGGTGGTTGCTATAATTCCTACAAGCAGCATAACTGCAATCACTCTTTTTCTTTTCATTTTCCCTCTTTCTGTAGAAATAAAAAACACTATCCAAAATAGACAGTGTACATCATCTCTTGCAACTGGATACCATTTTACAGGCCCTCTAGCTTTGCGTCACAGACTTTCGTCTGCTTTGCCCAAATATTTTTTCATTATAACACTTCGCATTTTCCTACGTCTATATTTTTGTGTGTTAAAATGAAAATAATCTTTCAAATACACCAAACACCTGATGTATATATTTATCGTTTCTTCCGCAAAGAAAGCCGTCCTAATCCAATCGTAACTATGGGATTGTTTATAGATGGATGGCACAAAAGCCAAAATGATCCTATGCGCTGCGTAAAAAAACTTCCGTTATTACTGATGGTGAGATTGCAGAATTTTTCCATATCTCTTCTCCGACTTCATAAAGAAGAGTTCATTTCCTGCTCAGGTTTCTCGATCCTGAGCATGCGATATCCAATTCCTATGTGCGTCTGGATATATTGTACACCGTTTTTTTCAAGCTCCAGTTTTTTCCGCAGTGTTGCCATAAAAACCCTGAGAGAAGCAACATCGTTTTCCGAGCAGCGTCCCCAGATCTGCTGAGTAATATATGTATGTGTCAATACTTTTCCAACATTACGGGATAAAAGGCAGAGCAGCTTATACTCAATGGGCGTCAGATGCAGTTCTCTGTCCTTCAGGAATGTGCAGCCAGCCGTGTAATCTATCTTTAATCCACCATTTTCAAAAACAGATGTTTCCGGCTGTTTTCCTGACTGCGTTATGGCAAGCCGCCTTTGGCTGACACGGATACGCGCAAGTAATTCTTCTACTGAAAATGGTTTTGTGATATAATCATCTGCACCCGCATCCAGTGCCTCTATTTTGTCCATATCTTCACTTCTGGCACTGATCACGATGATCGGCATATTCGACCAGGTACGGATTTTCTTTATTACCTCTACTCCTTCCATATCAGGAAGGCCCAGATCCAGAAGAACGATATCCGGATTGTGTGATGAAGCCTCCAAAATGGCCGAAGCCCCATTTTCTGCAGCCAGATATTTATAGTCATGTGTTTTTAAAGTGGTAACGATCAGGTTCCGTATGGGTCTGTCATCCTCAACCACCAGAATTAATGTCTTATTCATTTAATGTCACCTCGCTTAATGGTAAAGTAAAAGTAAAATTACATCCATGCGGAGCATGATCCGAAAGAACCAGTGTTCCATCGTGAGCTTCTATGATAGAGCGGCAAAGTGCCAGGCCAAGCCCCAGACTCCGTTGGCTGTCTGCAACGGTTGTTTTCCCTGTATAAAACATCTCAAAAATATGTGGCTTCATTTCATCCGGGATCCCGGGGCCGTTATCTTCCACGCTTACCTGTGCTTTCCCGGCTTTTTTGAACCCCCGAATGCTGATGACAGAGCCTGACGGCGTATATTTTATCGCATTATCGATCAAATTTACCAGAACCTGTATAATAAGATGCACGTCCATACGTGTAAGAACAAGTTCTTCACAGTCCGCCACGATCTTATACGCATCATGCTTCCGGCTGACATGCCGGAGTGACTCTGCTATTACCTCATCCAAAAGCTGATCCGTAAATTTAAACTTCAATCTTCCATCATTGAGCCTGGTAATGGAAAGCAGATTTTCCACAACTCCGATCAGCCACTCTGAATCCTCATGAATGTCCGTGTAGATCTGATACCTTGTAGCTTCATCCAGACGGTCACTGTTACTGAGAAGCATATCTGCATTTCCGGAAATAGAACAAAGCGGAGTACGCAGGTCATGGGAGATCGCCCGAAGAAGATCGCCACGCAGCTGCTCATTTTTTGCTAAAACCGCATTTTTTTCTTTTTCTATGGCATTTTGTACATTCTCCATTGCAAGTGCACATTCATTTATTACAGACAGCAGGATGCTGTATTCATAAGAGTCCAGTGTTTCTTTCTGCAGAGGGATCCCGATTACGCCATAAACATTATTCCCGCTTCGAATTGCCAGATATAAGCATTTTGCCTGTGAGAAATACTGTGTGGATGCGCCGGCACGCTGTCTGTTTTCATAAGTCCATCTGGCCGCCTGTTGTTCTTCCTGTGTCAGAAAATCCTCTGTGCTCTCTTTTTCCCCGGAAAAAAGCTTTCCTTCTGATAAAGCTCCATTTTCCACAACATATGCCGTGATGCTGCGGTTTAACAGGCGTATCAGCTGTGTACAGGTAACTCCGAGGATTTCTGTCTCACTTTTTGCCTTTTGCAGCAGACGATCCGTATCAAACAGAACCTGTGTGCGAAAGGCAATCTGTGAAGACAGCTTTGCATGCATTTTCAGCTTTGCCGCAAGGGTTCCTGTAAGTACGGATGAAATAAGCATTATGAAAAATGTCACCGGATATCCCACCGCATATGTCTCAAAAGACATCCTTGGCTCCGTCAGGAAAAAACAAAATAAGAATACACTTAAAAAGGAGCCTGCTACACTGCAAAGATAACCATCTGTCACGATGGAAGTGATCAACACACCCAGAATGTATATCGTTACAATATTCGTATCTGTAAAATCCAGCTTCTGAAACAGCAGGCCAATCAAAGTGCATACTGCAAATATAAAAACCGTCAGCAAGTAATCTTTTGCAGACGGTTTTTCCACATACCATGCAAATGGCCGTTTCGGACAGGTTCTGTTTTTTACTGTATCCTCCATTTTCAAGCTCATTCTCCTTCTGCTGTTGTTTACTGGAATTATATCACGCAGCAGTTCTGTGGTCAAAAATTTTTTCTTCATGGCAATGAGCTATATGCGGAAGCACTTCTGAAGAGCTCTGTATTCTCCTAATACCAGTAATTTATCATTTTCTGTAAAATATGTTTCCGGTGAAATTGCAATACTGAATTCCTCTTCATTTTTTACTGCCAGAATATTAATATTGTAGCGTTTTCTGATGTCAAGTCCACCCACTGTTTTTCCGACCCATTCTTCCGGCACTTCCACTTCAAAAATTGCATGGGAAGCATCCACCTCCATATAATCCAGGATATGATCATCTGTATAACGGATGGAGGCCCATTTTGCCACCTGCTTTTCCGGATAAACTACCTTATCGGCACCATTGCGTAAAAGAAATTTTTCCTGAACATCACGTTCAGCTCTGGATATCACCAATTTTGCGCCCAGTTCTTTTAGAAGGGATGTTGTTTCGAGAGAATTCTGAAAGCTATCTCCAATGGTCACAAAACAAATGTCATAGTTTCCAATTCCAAGGGACTGTAAAAATTCAGCATTGGTGCTGTCACCAATCTGAGCATTCGTCACAAATGACAGTACTTTGTCCACTCTTTCTTCCTTCCAGTCAACTGCCATAACTTCATGTCCCAGCTGATTGAGCTGCATGGCAATATGTCTTCCAAACCTTCCAAGTCCAATAAGCAATACATTTTTCATAATATTATTTTTCTCCTTCTTATCCAACTGTGATTTTTTCCAGAGGGAGCTTTGCATTTCCCTTATTTCTTCCGGAAAATACCGCATAGATCAGGGTCAGACCACCTACACGTCCCAGATACATCAATATGATCAACACGACTTGTGAAAAAACATGAAGTTCCGGTGTGATTCCCAGCGTCAGCCCTACCGTACCAACAGCTGAAGCAGCTTCGTACAGACAATTTAAAAGCGGAAGGCCTTCGTACACACTGATCGCTATTCCGCCGCCAAAGAACAAGGCAAAATATAACATGGCTATTGTCGCTGCATTTTTTATCACATGATATTCAAGTCTTCGCCCAAAAGCTCCTGCATTTTCCTGACTTCGAAATGTCGCAATTGCATTTAAAATAAGTACTGAAAAAGTTGTTGTTTTCATTCCACCTGCTGTAGATCCCGGTGAACCACCAATTAGCATTAACAGTATCATAACCGCTTTTGATGCCTCACTCATCTCTGAAATGTTTATAGTATTAAATCCGGCAGTTCTTGTCGTTACCGATTGAAACGCTGCTGCTAACAGGCGTTTTTCCATGGGTAATTTTGTCAGATCACAGATATAGAAAAAAACTGTCGGAAATAAGATCAGACATGCGGTAGTCATGAGAATGATCTTGCTTTGCATGCGGTAGCGTTTAAAGTTCAGTTTGTTTGTATAAATATCATCCCATGTGAGAAAACCGATTCCTCCTGTAATGATCAACAGCATAATTACCAGATTTATAAGTATATTTCCGGAATACCTAGTCAGCGATGGAAACATACTGGAATCTGTCCCCAGAATATCAAAGCCGGCATTACAAAAAGCAGAGATTGAATGAAAAACTGACATCCAGATTCCCTTTTTTCCATAATCTCCCATAAAAACCGGCAGCAGCAACACCGTCCCTGCAGCTTCGATCAAAAATGTTCCCCTCAAAATAAACCTTGTTAGTCTGACGATTCCTCCGACTTTTGGAGCTGAAATTGCATCCTGCATGGTGCTTCTTTGCATGAGGGATATTTTCTTTCCGGAAAGAAGGGAAACAGACGCAGCCACAGTCACTACTCCAAGCCCACCTGTTTGTATGAGTGCAAGAATGATCGTCTGGCCTGCCAGGGACCAGTAGCTTCCAGTGTCCTTTACCACAAGACCTGTAACACATACCGCCGAAGTGGCTGTAAAAAGTGCCTCATGAAATGGTGTGATCACCTTCTCCGCAGAAGAAAATGGAAGCATCAGCAGAACGGTTCCCAAAAGGATCACTCCTGCAAACCCCATGATAATCAGCTGAAAAGATGTCATATGTTTTTTCTTATATGATTTTTCCGGCATAAATGATCAGAACTCCTTATCAATACTTTTAACAGTGCTATCCTCGTAATGCATTTTATTATATATAACTACTTTCAAAGATAGTATAAAAGTCTCTGCTTCCGTATTAAGATTTTATAAAGATATGATATTGAATTGAGAATTATTTTAACCGAATCAAGGAAATTCCCTGCTTCGATGATCCTAAGCATTACCTTAATACTACAGTTTTTTAATTGTAAACTCATTTTATATTTGCAGTTGACATTCAATATTTCTATGTGATAAAGTGATACCCGTACAAAAAAACTCAAAAGGAAGGTATTGACATGAACACTGCATCATGCGAAAAAGAAGCTCCATCGCTTTCCAGAGATGAAGCCATTGCAATTTTAGATACTCCGGACGAAGAACTTGAGGCACTGATTGACCGTGCCAGCAGTTTACGTTACAAATATAAGGGAAACCGGGTAAGCATCCACATCCTTACCAATGCCCGCAGTGGTAACTGTTCCCAGGATTGTGCCTACTGTGCCCAGTCATGTCGTTCCACTGCCGATATTGATAAATACAAATGGGTAGATGAAGACAAATTATATCAGGACAATGATTTCGTAAATGATTATCATTTATCCAGACACTGTATCGGTCTGAGTGGTATGAAATTTACAGATAAAGAGATTGAAGAGCTGGCCCGCAGGATACGCAAAATGAAAGAACAGGGAACTCATCTCTGCTGCTCCATAGGCTTTCTCACAGAGCACCAGGCAAAAGTGCTCAAAGAAGCAGGTCTTGACCGGATCAACCATAACCTGAACAGCAGCCGGTCCTTTTATCAGAATATCTGCAGTACACATACCTTTGACCAGCGTGTCCGGAATATCCATATGCTTCAGGGTCTTGGTTTTGAGATCTGCAGTGGCGGTATCATTGGCATGGGTGAAAGCAAAGCAGATGTTGTTGACATGCTTCTGGAATTACGTGAGATCCAGCCGGAAGCACTGCCGATCAACTTTCTTCTTCCGATCAAGGGAACTCCTCTCGGGAATGCAGATATTTCCCAGCTGACAACAGAATACTGCATGAAAGTCCTCTGCCTGGCAAGACTTCTTGTACCTAAAGCCGATATCCGATGTGCTGCCGGAAGAGAAGTTTATTTCAAGGGCGAAGAAAAAAAACTGCTCAGTGTTGTAGACTCTATTTTTGCTTCCGGTTATCTTACAGAAGGTGGCCAGGGAATCGAAGACACTCTGAAAACCATTACGGATGCAGGATTCACCTATGAGATCGAATCTGCGTAAGCATCCTTATGGACATATGACCTGTCATACACACTTACAGCATTTCATTGCTTACCCGAACCAGTAAATATATTACCTTTTTCAAAGGAGGCTCTTTTAATATGAATCAGACAAATACTGTCTCTGCACCACGTACAAAAACCTACGAGATCACCATGACCGCTCTTATGGCAGCTGTCACCTGTATTCTTGCGCCGCTGTCCATTCCAATCGGTCCGGTTCCGATCTCATTTACCAATCTTGCCATCTATCTGTCTCTTTATCTTCTCGGATGGAAAAAAGGAACCATCAGCTATCTGATCTATCTTCTGCTTGGACTTGTAGGTCTTCCGGTATTTTCCGGATTTACCGGCGGCCCTGCAAAGCTGGCCGGTCCTACAGGCGGATACATCATCGGCTTTATCGTTATGGCTGTTATTGCCGGACTGGTAATTGACAACTGCCATAAACCTCTGATCCAGCTCGTTGGTATGATCGCAGGAACAATTGTATGCTATCTTTTCGGAACTGTATGGTTCTGCATCGTTGCAGATTCCACTTTCAAAGCAGCTCTTGGAATCTGTGTAATTCCGTTTATCCCGGCAGATCTCATAAAAATGATCATCGCCATGATCATCGGACCAATGATAAAAAAAAGAATCCGATAAACTGAAACTCTGATATTTTAAAAGAGGCAGCAGGAAATTTCCAACATTTCCTGCTGCCTCTTTATCGCATTTCATTTTTCTTATCTGAGTTTTTTCTTCAGCTCCTGGATCAGTTCAAAATAATCTCTGTGCTTCATCTCCGGGAAAGCCTTAATGATTCTTCCCTGGCCGAATACCGTATGGTTTGTGATAGAGCTTGACAGCTCATCAAACTGTGCCTGAAGCTCCGCTTTCTTCATCCGAAGCATTTCGGCAGATTTTTCTCTCTGAGCCACAGTCGCATCTCTGAGCTCTGCCTTAGCAAGAGCAACCTGAACCTTTCCCTCTCCCACCTTCTGTGCTGTATCAATGGTAGTTGTTGCCAGCGTATCACTGAGCTTATCACTCACGATCCGCAGATCCGCACGTACCTTATCCAGTCGGGTAAGCTTCTTATTCAGTCCGCGGATCACCGCCACTGTTACAATAAGATCAGCCAGATACACCGCATACAGAATTGCCATAACAACCCATTCCAGTGTGGAAGGTGTATGAGAAGCCTGACGCTCCACATACTTCTGAAAAACCTTTACGACCATCACAATGGCAAGTCCCCATATCAGAGAAAACTCAAGACAGATATAGCCGTGAAAATTCAGCGGCTTATTAGAATAATCCCACCATCTTGCATGGAAGCATACATCCAGAAGCCATCCGGCAACCAGCTCTACCGCAGTTGCAAGAACGATCCCAAACAGAAAGATCATTCCCTCACTCATCTGATGTCCGCCGCTCTGAAGCGTATTAAGCAATGCAAACACGGAAAGTACACCAAATCCGTACACCGGGCATACCGGACCGTTGAGAAATCCCCGGTTTATAACCTTTCCTAAGGTTACTGCATGGAAGATAACTTCAACGACCCATCCTCCAAAAGAATAAAACAAAAAATACAGACATATCTGAAAATACGTCATCCCGCAAATCATCCTGTACTCCTCCTTTACAGCTGTCAAGATTCCGGCAGCTATTTCAGGGGTCAGTACCATCACCTCTGCCGGGGTGATTCTGATTATATCATATCACCCCTCTCATTTACATCCCTTTATCCGGTCATTCTTCCGAAACAATTTCTTTTTTCACACGGGTGAAGTACAGAAAGAATCCGATGTTCAGAATAATCCCCACTGTGGTAGATACCGGTGCTGCAAGACCTATCTTTGTCAGGCTGGCATCCGGCTGGATACTCATAAAGTACGCCATTGGAAGTCGTACCAGAAGCGTCTGGATCAGGCCCTGGACCATAACCCATATGGTCTGGTTGTTTCCGTTGAAATAGCCTATCATACTGAACAGAACAGCCGTTACCAGTGTCTCCGGAGCAAACCCCTTCAGATAATCAAAGCCCTTTTGGATAACGCCGGCATCTGTTGAAAAGAATCCTGCCAGCACATCACCCTTCAGCAGGATCAGGATAAATACCAGGCATCCCACAGACAGGCCAACTCCAATTCCCGTAAGCATGGATTTTCTCGCACGTTTCGGCTTTCCTGCTCCTACGTTCTGTGAAACAAAGGAGGCCATGGACTGCATTAGGGAGCTTGGAACCAGCATGGCAAAGTTTACGATCTTACATGCAACTCCGTAACCGGAGGATGCTTCCAGACCCAGGCGATTGACAAATGCGCACAAGGCCAGGAATGAAATCTGGGTCAGGAATTCCTGAAGTGCCAGCGGCAGTCCGATCTTTAGAAAACGTCTGCACTGGGGATTCAGCCGGAAATCTTTTTTTGTAATGGTAAACGGAAGCTTCTTCTTTATCAGCAGAACTACTGCAAATACAACACTTAAGGCCTGAGCAGAAACCGTAGCAATAGCTGCTCCTGCTGCATCCATATGTAACCCGGCTACCAGTACCAGATCTCCGATCACATTTACAATACATGCTACCAGCACAAACAGCAACGGAGATTTACTGTCACCAAGGCCACGGAAAATAGCAGACAGTAGGTTATACGCAACAATAAAGAAAATTCCGCTGCCACAAATCCGTACATAAGATGCAGTCAGCGCTACCGCTTCTTCCGGTGCCTGCATCAGCATGGAAATCGGATGTGCAAAGCCTACCATAACAATAAACAGCACGATAGAGATCATGGTAAAGACGATTGCAGCCCCACCGATAACGGAGCCGATCTGCTCCGGTCTTTTTTCTCCAAGATAACGTGCGATCAGAACTGTGATACCCATAGCAAACTGGATCACTACAAAGGTAACCAGATTCAGTACCTGACTTCCGGTGGAAACCGCTGACAGTCCGGATGTGGAACCGAATCTTCCAACTACAAGAAGATCGACCGCACCATAGGCAGCCTGCAGGATCAGCGCACCGAGTACCGGCATCATAAATGCAACCAGCTTCTTCAGGATATTTCCCTGGGTAAAATCTGCCTTATCATTTGTCATAATGTTCCCTCCTGTCACACATGATCTGATAAAATTTCCCGATGGTTCGGATCATATTGTCTGCTTCTTCTTCGGAAATCTCTGAAAGATAGGGCGCCAGACTGCTGAAATAATCCTGATCATACTTCCTGGAAAGCCTCTCTCCTTTTTCTGTTATGGAAATGTAAGTAACGCGCCCGTCATCCGGAGACGTAAGCTTCTGAAGATATCCCTTTGCCTCCATTTCTTTCACTGTTCTGGTAACACCCGGACGCGGAAGGTTCATGGCATCACTGATATCAGAGAGCCGGATATCCTTTTTTTCCCGCTGCAGAGAATGGATCACATCCAGATACTGTATGTAGGATGGCATCACCCCCTGGGGCAGTGGCGGAAGCATATCCCGGATCCGCTTTGCCTGATAAAATGCATCAAACATCCGCTTGATCTTTTCATTTGTCATAAAAAAACTCCTTATATAATTATCTTCGTTAATTACCATTGGTAATTATATAAGAATTTCTGATTTTGTCAAGCCTTTTGACTTTAGCTCCAGCAAAGCTGCTGTATGATACCCGTCGTACCCTTCTCTTAAACTTTCACGCGTAATGTTTCGCAATTACCTAACTATAAAAAGTACCGGACAGATCAAAATATCTCTGTCCGGTACTTTTTATGGAATCTTTACAGAATTTTCCCGTTTGATTCAATTACTTTCTTATACCAGTAGAAAGATTTCTTCGGTGTCCGTTTTAAGGTACCGTTTCCCTCATCATCTTTATCTACATAAATAAATCCATAGCGTTTTTTCATTTCACCTGTAGATGCGCTTACCAGGTCAATACAGCCCCAGGATGTGTATCCCAGCAGTTCTACACCATCTTCTTCCACCGCTGCCTTCATAGCTTTGATATGTTCTCTCAGATACTCGATCCGGTAATCATCTTCCACATATCCGTTTTCATCCGGTTCATCTGACGATCCCAGACCATTTTCCACAATAAACAGTGGTTTCTGGTATCTGTCATATAATGCGTTTAATGTACATCGAAGTCCCAGCGGATCGATCTGCCATCCCCATTCGCTTGCTTTAAGATAAGGATTTTTTACTGTGGCAAAAACATTTCCATCTGTTTTCTCAATGGTATTATCTGCACTTGTGCATCTGGATGAATAATAAGAAAACGAAATGAAATCAACCGTATTTTCTCTCAAAACATTCCGGTCTTTCTCTGTAATATCCAGTTCAATCTTTTCTCTCTCAAAAAATTTCTTCGCATATGCCGGATATTCGCCTCTTGCCTGGACATCGATAAAGAAATAGTTCTCTCTGTCTTTCTGCATGGACTTCCACACATCTTTCGGGCTGCAAGTATAAGGATAAGTCATTCCTGCTGCCAGCATACATCCGATCTTGTTCTCCGGATCGATCTCATGTGCGATCCGTGTCGCCTCCGCAGAAGCAATCAGTTCATGATGGGCCGCCAGATATTTGGAAAGTGTCTCATTTTCTCCCTCTTCAAAAACAAGCCCGGCTCCCATAAACGGCAGATGAAGAATCATATTGATCTCGTTAAAAGTCAGCCAGTATTTTACCAGACCTTTATATCTTGTAAAAAGCACGGTCACAAGCTTCTTATAAAAATCAATCATCTTTCTGTTTTTCCAACCGCCATACTTTTTGATCAGATAGATCGGACAGTCAAAATGTGTAATCGTAACCAGCGGCTCAATTCCATATTTATGACATTCTTTAAAAAGATCTTCATAAAACTTCAGTCCTTCTTCATTGGGTTCTTCCTCATCACCATTTGGAAAAATCCTGGTCCAGGCAATAGAAAGCCTGTATGTCTTAAATCCCATTTCACCAAACATGGCAATATCTTCTCTGAAATGATGATACATATCTATGGATTCCATTGCCGGATAGTAATGTTCACTGTCCGGCTCCAGCATTTTAAGTTTTCCCAGGCACACAGGAAAACGATCTTTTCCAGCCGGGCATACATCTACATTTGCAAGGCCTCTCCCGCCTTCCCGGTAAGCTCCCTCACACTGATTGGCAGCGGTAGCACCGCCCCATAAAAAATTCTCCGGAAAACTCATATTTCCACCTCATATTATTTCTGTATTTTCTTCATAACAACAGGACCTTCAATACCAAATGGCTCGATCATCAGATAATGGCTGATTGGATCTCTCAGTGCAGTTCCAAGACAGTTTGTTACCTCGATCGTAATCTGATTTTCTCCTTTTTTCAAAAGCCCTGTCAGGTCAAAACGATATGGTCTGCATAACCGGAGTCCTGCTGAGATTCCATTCACTTTCACTTCAGCAGTCTCAAACACTTCCCCCAGATCCAGCACTGCAGAAATTTCATATTCCAGCTTAAGTTCACTGGAAAACTGTAAAGTTCCGGCTTTTTTCTCCCAGCCTGCGATCTCCTGAACACAACAAAGCTCCTCCACTGGCACTTTTTCTGTAAACTTCGGCCAGGAAAAACTGTCTGCAAACTGAACATTCCATTTTTCAGGAAGAGCTATCTTCTCCTGATCTGCTGCCATATCTGCACCCTTGAAATAAACGGCTTCTGCCGGGAGATTTTCTTCACTCTCCAAAAGAACCACAGACTCATACGGTTCCAATGATAAGAAAAATTTTCCACTGGCAGGATCTGTACTGACTTCATATGTTTTTCCCGAAAAAGCATCATATCTGTATACATGCTCTGCATGTGGCAATGAAATTTCTGTACGTATGGTCTTCCCGATATTTTCATTAAAAATCATATAATATCTCTGGCCATCCCGCTCATATTCTCCAACTGCAAGATCTGGCTGAACCTGGGCAAAAAATACTTTTCTGTACTCAGCCAGAGTCTCGCCCAGCTGCTCCAGAGCAATCACACTGGCATGTGTTTGCACATATTCAAACGCTTCCTGATTTTTCGAAAAGCCCAGCATGACATCCGGAAGTGCATCCAGAAAATAAATCTGAACCTGATGCTCTACCATTTTTTTCAGCATCGGAACAATATCGGAAGGAATCCCTTCTCCATAAGGAATTACAAGATTTTTCATCCTGCATCCGTTGATTTCAAAGAAACCATCTCCAATCTCCGCCTGCATGATCCAGTCTCTTGTCACAATATCATAAGGAATCTGATGCTCTGTCAGCTCCCGGCACGGCTTTTCAAGAGGCATGCAATTTCCTCCCCATTCCAATTCTGCCGGATAAAGCAGTCCTGTTTCTGAAGGATATTTTCCATCCCGGAAGATCTGACAGATACGATTTACATAATCGCTGAACACCTTAAAATAACGGAACTGCGGATTATGTCCATGTGCATAAAAATGCGGCGGGCAGTCAAAATCCGGAAATTTTTTCGGATCAAATGCATGAGGAACCAGATAATTGATTCCACGTACCAGAAGATGATCTGCGATCCATTTCATCATTTTTAAGCCCTCATTCCATCCATACGCACCGAATGCTTCACACATGGCTCTTCCTTTTTTTGCCGGATCCAGGTGGGCAGAGGATGCGGCAAGTTTGGCAAGAGCATAATGGTAAAATTCTCCATTACTTCCTCCTGTGTTAAATGCATCATGGTGATAATTCATTCCCGGAACAATCTGACCTCCAATCACATCGATTCCCGCAAAATCCATGCCCTGCTGTCCCCGGTAATAATGACCGGTTCCATATCCCAGCCGGGCATGTGCTCCGTTATCTTCAATGGTATGACCCAGATACCACACATGGTGAGCTCTGCACCAGTCTCCAAGAACCTGGGTAAAATTCTCATTGTAAAGTCTTGTGACAATATCCATATACTGGAAACGAATATCTTTTTCCAGACCTTCTGCATCTGCCCAGAGAAGCGGCAGATATTTTTCTTCAAAGCCAAGTTCTTTTTCCAGTCCATCCCGCCATGGAAGTACCATGTCAGTTCCCATACGGCCTTCTGTTCCCTTGATATTTCCAAAACGTGGCTCATCAGAGAAAAAGCCCTGAATGGTTTTTCCAAATTCTTCTTTATAATGTGCATAATGCGGCTCATATACTTCCCTGATCAGCACTTCTGTCGCCTCACGCACCAGCGGGTTCAGGTAATCCTGCGTTGCCTGCTCCCCGCCTTTTTTTGTAAGGTATACAACAAAAATACTCCACGCACCTTCCGGCACATCCAAAGTCAGAAGACGGCTCTCCCGATTCATCTGTTCTGTAATGTCACATATGCTTTCTGCAATCACCGGATCTCTTTTTTCTGTTCTCTGGCTGATGCGCTTCGCAAGCAGAACCTTCAGGATTTCCTGCTCCGGGTCCGGCTTATCCCATGGTCTTCCTTTCAGAAGTGAAAAATCGATTCTTGCCCTTCTTAAAGGGCCCTGGACATCGTAACGACGCATATCCAGATACTTTTTCAGATACTGTGGATAATCGGATTTAATACGTCCGTTTGCATATCCGGTAGGAAAATGAGAATCATCCAGTATCCACAGCTTCATATCAAGTTTCTTGGCTTTATCAAGGATAAAATCCATATCTTTCCACCAGCCGTCGCCTACAAAATCCGGATGGGGACGCGCTTCCACGCATACCCCTTTCATTCCACATCCGGAAATTTTTTCCATATATTCCTTAAGAACATCATGGTCTTCCCCATGCTGCCAGAAAAACGGATAAAGATAATTTTCCATGTCAAGCCTCCATCATTATTTCTCTATTATTATCACAGTATCCTTTTGTTTTACGTTTTCTGCAACTGTTTTTACAGAACTGTAATCATCGCTGTTTGTGACAAGAACTGCCGTTGTATCGCTGTAGCCAGCTTTTCTGATCTTGTCTCTGTCAAATTTCAGAAGTTTTTCCCCAGTTTTTACTTTCTGTCCTTCTGTGACAAAAACCTGGAATCCGTCACCTTGCATCTTGACCGTATCCACACCCACATGGATCAGAAGTTCCACACCATCAGAAGATGTCAATCCTACTGCATGTCCGGTGTCTACCACAGATGTGATCTCACCGTCAAAAGGAGCCACAATAATTTCTTCTTCCGGTTTGATTCCGACGCCTTCTCCCATGATTCCGGAGGCAAAAGTTTCGTCCGGGATATCTTCTCTACAGATCACTTTTCCGCTTACAGGAGCACAGATTATGGTTTCTTTATTATCTGATATCATTTTGTTTTCTTCCAGAACATGATTATTCATATCGGTATCCATTTGTTCTGCCACCTGCTCAGCTTCTTCCACACCAGAATCTGCCATGATAAATGCCAGAACTGCTGAAACCGCAAATGAGATCAGTGCACAGATGATAAATCCATAGAAACTGATATCCAGTCCTTCCGGATTGATCATTGCAGGAATTCGAAACAGACCGTCACCAGCCATGGTATACATTTTTCCGCCAAGTGCTCCAAGGATTCCGCCGCTGATTCCACCGCCGATCCATGCACAGACAAACAGTTTGAAATTCGGCAGTGCGATGGAATAGATTGCCGGTTCTGTTACTCCGCAAAGTGCAGATGCAAGACTTCCAAATCCGATTCCACGTTTTTCAGGGTCTTTGTTTTTCAGTGCATATCCTAAAGTCACACCAGCAAGTGCCCATACAGTCAGGCCTAATACTGCATTTACCGGATCATATCCCTGTGAAAAAAGATTGTTCATCAGAATCGGAATAAATGCCGCATGAAGTCCAAGTAGAACAACCAGCTGCCAGAATGCGCCCAGAAGTGCTCCGCCAATCAGTGGGCTCATTCCGAAGATTCCAAACACTCCTTTGGACAGCCAGGAAGACACAGTATTCATAACCGGTCCGATGACGATCCAGCTTAACGGAACTGTGACTGCCAGCACAAAGGTCGGCACCAGCATAAGCTGAAGCATGGACGGAATAAATTTCTTTGCCAGTTTTTCAAGTTTGGATGCCACAAAACCAGCCAGTACAATAGGCAGGAATGTATTTGTATAAGATGCTGCCGCAACCGGAATCTTAAGGAATGTAATTCCACCTTCTGCTGATACTGCTGAAACAAGGTCAGGATACAGGAATGCTGCTCCTATGACAGCTGTTACATATGGATTGCAGTCGAATACTTTTCCACAGGTAAATCCCACGATTACCGGCATGAAATACAGGATTGCATCGCCTGCTGCATAAAGAACGAGATACGTTCCGTCTGTTTTTGTCAGGATTCCTGCTGTTACCAGGATTACCAGGATTCCTTTGATGATTCCACCTGCGATCATCGGTCCAAGCATTGGCATGATGCAGCCGGAAATTGTTTTAAAGAATCGGTTCCAGAGACTGTCTTTTTTGATCAGTTTCATATCCTCTTTATTGATGCTTCCTTCTCCTGAAATCTGTGCTTCGCGTCTCACATCTTTGACTACTTCGCTGACATGTGTACCGATGATAACCTGGTACTGTCCTCCCTGATTCATTACACCTTTGACACCTTTTATCCCGGCTACCTTATCTTTATCCGGAATACTGTCGTCCTTCAGCACAAAACGCAGTCTCGTCATACAGTTGGTCACGTTGACAATGTTTTCTTTTCCACCTACAGCTGCAACTACTTCTTTTGCCAGCTGGGTATAATCTGCTTTTGCCATTTTCTTCCCTCTCCTTATATTTGATAACGTTATTATATCTTTCAGACCCGGCGAAAAAAATAACGTATTCCTCATAATCTATTGACCAAATCCACACAGTTTGATACAGTAACTATATCTTTATCCCAGGTATATTGACAGGAGGTACGCCGCTATGAATATCCATTCTCTTCATCATTATCTTACAAATTTATCCGAAAGTGAAGAACATTATCGTTCCGGTTATCCCTTTTCCGGCTGGAGCCAGCTCCCAAAAGTACAGATTCATGGCCGGGAAATGTACCGGATGTTCCCTGACAATCTTATTTTTTCATCCATGCACGGAGAAAATCCTGTTTCCGGTCAGAATTTTGATATTCCTGTAGGTCTGCAGGATATCTCAATCAAACGAAATTCCAGATTCAATCCGGTTCCGGAGCATGTCCATTCCCATATCGAAATCAATTATGTTTATTCCGGTACCTGTCCTCAGTACATAGACGGAAAACCTGTCTTTCTGAAAAAAGATCAGGTACTTCTGATTGATACCGACTGCCCTCATTCTATTGACGCTCTGGGCGAAAATGATATCATGATCAGTATGCTGATCCGAAAAGAATTTCTCCGTGACCGTATGTTTTCCCAGTTTTCCAAAGACAGTGTACTCTCCCGTTTTTTTGTCAACGCGCTGACAGAGCAGACAGACCATGACCACTATCTTCTTTTTCATTCAGAAAAAGACCGAAGGATCCCTTTGTTTTTCTCAGAGCTTTTCTGTGAATTTCTGGATCCCTCGGTCAATTCCGGAGATATTATTTTTCATTTATTTTATCTGATCATTGCTGAACTGATCAATGTATACGAGAATGATCTGGCAAAAGAACAGGAATTTTCAACGGTTATGCCTGTTGTTCCCCTGATTCGCTACATTGAAAATAATTTTCGTACCTGCACCCAGGAAAAAGTTGCTGAATTTTTTCACATCAGCCCCAACTATGTTTCCACTCTTCTTAAGAAGAACACAGGCTATACTTACATCCAGCTGATCCAGGCACAGAAACTGAAATCTGCAGCAACACTTTTAAAAACTACTTCCATGCCTGTAACTGCAATAGCTAATCAGGCTGGCTACGAAAACATTAGTTTTTTTTACAAAAAATTCCAGGAGCGGTATCATTGTTCTCCTAATGAATACCGGTTAAGAACTCCTGTGCTTTAGCCTTACGCCTCCTTTCCCATTTTTTGCAAGCAAAAATCCGCTGCTCTTTTTCCTGCATCTTTGCAGGCAGAACAGCGGATCTTCAGATATCAGGTGGATACATTGGTAATCCGCATTTATTTCACTTAAGCTTCCAGAACTTCTTTCAAAGAGTCTTCAAAGATCTCAAGTCCTTTCTCCATCTGCTCATCAGTCATGGTAAGCGGTGCAAGGAAACGTACGACGTTACCTGCTGTTCCACAGTTCTCAAGAAGGAGTCCCTTCTGAATCGCATTCTGGATCAGCTTGGCAGTAAGCTCTGTTGCTGGCTCTTTTGTTTCTTTATTTTTTACAAGCTCGATACCGATCATTGCACCAAGGCCTCGTACATCACCGATTACCGGATATTTCTCCTGAAGCTCTTTGTAGCGTTTCATGACGGTCTCACCGATATGTCTTGCCTTTCCTGCATAATCATCACGTTTCATGATATCCATAACAGCCAGTGCTGCTGCACAGGATACCGGGTTTCCGCAGAAGGTTCCTCCGATGGTTCCTGCAGGTGCCGCATCCATGATCTCGACTCTTGCTGTAATTGCGGAGATCGGAAGTCCTGCGCCAAGAGATTTCGCAGTTGTGATAATATCCGGTGCTGCGCCTGCTTCTGCCCAGTACTCAGATGCATAATATTTACCTGTTCTGCAGTTACCACACTGAACCTCATCTGCGATCATCAGAATTCCGTTGTCATCGCAGATCTTGCGGACTGCTTTAACCCACTCGATCGGTGCCGGGATAAATCCACCTTCGCCCTGAAACGGCTCAACGATCATGCAGGCAATCTCACTTGCAGGTGCGCCCTCGTCAAAGATTCTCTGAAGCTCATCAATGTAATACTGGATCGCCTCTTCCTCTGTATATCCTTTTGGTGCACGGTATACATATGGATATGGTGCACGGAAGATTCCTGCCGGGAACGGTCCCATGCCAACTGCATATGCTTTTTTTGCTGTCAGTGCCATGGTCAGGTTTGTTCTTCCATGGAAAGCACCTGTGAAACAGATCACGCCGCTTCTTTTTGTGAAGGCTTTTGCAATCTTGATGGCATTTTCATCACACTCTGCACCGGAGTTTGCGAAGTATGTTTTTTTCACATCTCCTTTACACGGCATGATCTCATTTAATCTTTCAGCCAGTGTTACATAACCGTCATGTACATATACATTGAAAATTGTGTGGAAATATTTTTCAGTCTGTTTTTTTACCGCCTCGATGACTTCCGGATGGGAATATCCGATATTCAGGACGCCAACACCGCCGACCCAGTCAAGGAATTTATTTCCGTCCATATCTTCAAACATGGCTCCTGATCCCTGTTTGATACAGATCGGATATGTTTTTCCGCAAAGTGCTTTCGGGATTGCTGCGTCTCTTCTGTCAAGAAGTTCTTTTGATTTCGGTCCTGGAACCTGCTCTGTTACAATCTCCGGTAATGCGGTTGCTAATTCTGCTGTTGTCATAATATTCTCCTCCTTTATCTGGTCACGGCTTTTCTGCCTGCCGGACTCCTCTCGGAGTTCTCTCCGGAAACAAAAAAACAGGCGCCGGATGTGTTATCATCCGACGCCTTTGTCGTTTATCTGCTGTGTTATTTTGTTTTTTGATTTAGGTAGATTATAGCATTTTCCGGTACGAAATCAATAGGCCTGGTGTTGTATGTTTTTTGTGCACAGTGCACAATTTCTATTATCTGCGATACCGATATCGCCTGATCAGAAACGCCATCTTCAGCTCCAGGCAGGTATCCAGGTTTTCAAGATCGCATCCCAGGATCTCCCGGATCTTTTTCAACCTGTAATTTAAGGTATTCCTGTGAAGAAACATCTCTTCTGCCGTCTTTTTGGCATTGCAGCTGCAGTTCAGATAATTTTCCAGTGTTTCACTTAAGTTTCCATCGTTCAGTTCATCTGCCTGCAGCAGCTTTCCGATTTTTTCTTCCATATAAGTATCCAGGATTCTGGAATCGTCCACATGGGAAAGTAATGTATAGATTCCCTGATCCCTGTAAAAAAATATCTGCCCCTTCAATCCGGAAACTTCTGCTGCCCGAAGTGCTGAGGAAGCTTCGTTCCGGCTGTCTTTTACCTCATCCAGATACGCCCTACTGTTTCCGGCTCCGATCCGAAGCTCTATTCCATATTCCCGCTGTGTTCGGTCCACGATCCTGGCGAAAATTTCTTTTATATTGCTATCCTCCGCTTCTCTGTCCGGAAGCAGTGCAAGGATGGAGCCTGCCTGTGGAAGGATAAGGATATCCTGTTTTATGTAACTGGAAAACTCAGTACAGATCATACGTTTCACATTCCGTCCGGTTGTCAGGGAATCCTCGTTCTCCCATCCGCTTTCTATATTTCCGGACGCAAACGCAAATTCCGCTACAAAAAAACTCCCCTCCAAATCAATATTCAGATATCTGGCCTGTGCCATCACACGCTCCCGGCTTAAATGTTCTGCATCCAGAATAGAGGAAAACAGCTGCTCTGCGGCATTTCGGTCATTTTCTTCCAGAACAAGCCTGCGGCAGATGATCTGAGACAGATCGATCAGAGGATATTTCTCCGGAAGCTCAAAAAGAGGCAACGTTTTCTCTTCACAGTATTGCATCAGTTCCTCTGATATCTGGCCTTCATTGATTCCAAGAGCCGTAATTCCATGCCCATACATCTGCCGGATCATCTCCATCAGCTTCCGACTGTCATCCGTAACACTGGGATTGGTCAGAACTACAAATTCGTCTCCGTGGATGTAGTTTTCGATCTTATATTCACTTTTTACACATTGCAGACAGTCTGCAAAATAAATCCATCGAACAGATTGCTCCAAACCGTTTTTTCCTGCTTTCAGCTTCAGAACCTCTGTAAGCTCCGGAATCTGCATCATATCTTTACAATTCATAAAGTTCTATTCCTCCCACTGGTGCCTTTTCATATCCACGCATCCATTTGCTTTAAATTCCACACCTTCGTCTTCCAGAAGTTCCCTCTGTTCTCTCCATCCTGGTGCAGTACGGCCTGCATGATTCACAACTCTGTGGCAGGGATATTTCCCATAAAATTCTGCCATGCTTAAAACTTTTCCTACAAGCCTCGAATTTTTATCCCAGCCGATGAGACGTGCAATCTGCCCGTAGGAAGCCACTTTTCCTGCCGGTATTTCTTCCACCACGGATAGTATTTCGTAGATCAGATCCTCATCCAGTATTTTTCCCATTGTTGTTCCTCCGAAGCATTTTTTATTTTATATCCACAATTCTTCCCAGGTCAATCTTCGTTCCATCTGTCAGAAAGATTTTCTGGCTACAGTCGTCAATCTTTTTTATCTGCCCGGTGACGGTTACATAGGAGCCTCCCTCTTTCCGGTCATCCGGCTGGAAATAGATGATGGTAACGGACTCTGTTCTCTCCCTGTCGGCTATCAGCTGCCGGAGTTTTTCATCCAGTTCCTGCTTTTTGTCTTCGGAAAGCTGTACCCAGTTATCGGTGAGTCTGGCTGTTTCCCGGATTGCGTCTTCATAGCCGGTAAGGGCTGCAAAGGGGGAAAACTGTGCAGCTCGGTCATAGAGGGGCATCTGTGGGTGTGTTTTTGAAACATGGTGAGGCAGGTTTATGATGTCCTGGTATTTGCCTTTTGGTTTCTTTTCCATTTATGCTCTGTGACCTCCGATCTGGTTGTTCCGCTCTATGGTTGTGGAACCTTCCTGTAAGCTGCTGCCTTTCAGTATGGCATTTTTTCCGAATTTCTTTTTTACGGAAAGCATAGCTTCTTGGAGCTTTCGCTCTTTTTCCTGTTTTTCTTTTTCTGCTTTCTGTTCTGCCTCTGACACTTCTGATTTAAGGTAATCCGTGAACAGATTCATCTGCTGATATACGGGCTCTGCCGCTGCCAGTTTTTCATCTGTGAGCTGATTGGCTGTGATATAGACACGCCGGATCAGAAGTGTTTTATCCGTGATACGCTCATACAGGTCAAGGACTGCCTTCATGATCGTTGATGTGGATGAGGTTGGATTGTCCAAATTTACAGTTCCGTGACCATGTTTGGGAATTTTTCTTCCATAACGGTCTGTTTTTATTTCGCCCTGATATTTTTTCCTGCCGGAGGAAGATTTCAGATTGTCAATATCGTAGCCTATGGTAAGGACTATCTGACTGGTTACCAGCCTTTTTTCCACAAGCTGAAGAACCAGCATGTCTGTCATTTCACGTACGATCAGTTTCGCCTGTTCAAAATCACTGGGACAGTGCAGTACCTGACCGGAACCGATGCTGTTTGTTTCCGGTTTGTAGGCTTTGATCAGATCCATGGTCACCGGTTCGTATCCCCATGCATGATCAATCAGAAGTTCCGCGTTGATGCCGAATATTTTATAAAGAAGATCTTCATTATAGTAATCACGCACACCGCCCAAAGAGCATCTGGCAATGTCTCCCATCGTGTAAAGTCCTACTTCTTCCAGCTTCTTCCTGATTCCTGTGCCTACCCGCCAGAAATCTGTCAGCGGCCTGTGATCCCATAAAAGTTCCCGGTAGGACTGCTCCGTCAGTTCTGCGATACGCACACCATTTTCGTCTGGTGTTACATGTTTGGCCCCGATGTCCATGGCAATCTTACACAGATAAAGATTGGTTCCGATTCCGGCAGTTGCCGTGATCCCGGTCTCTTTCATTACATCGGAGATCATTTTTGCAGCAAGCTCTCTGGCTGTCATCTGATACATTCCAAGATAATGGGTGACGTCCATAAACACCTCATCTATAGAATAGACATGCATGTCCTCCGGTGCCAGATAACGGAGGTAAACGTTATAGATCCGGGTGCTGTAGTCCATGTACAACGCCATTCTCGGCGGTGCTGTCACATAGGAAACGGCCAGTTCCGGATGCGCTTTCAGTTCATCCGAAGACCAGGATTCTCCGGTAAAACATCTTCTTGGTGCTTTTGTGACACGTGCCTGATTGACTTCTTTTACACGCTGGACCACTTCAAAAAGTCTCGCTCTTCCTGGTATTCCATAGGCCTTCAAAGAAGGGGAAACTGCCAGGCAGATGGTTTTTTCGGTTCGTTCCCTGTCTGCCACAACAAGATTGGTGGTAAGTGGATTTAAGTTCCGCTCCTGACATTCCACGGAAGCGTAGAATGATTTCAGATCGATGGCTATATAGATATGATCTTCTTTTTTATCCATGGATACACCTCCGGAGTGTTTTCTTTTCTTATTATACCAGAAAATTTGTTCGATTATAGGTTTTTTTCTCTTTTTTACGCAAAAAACCTCCTCCGGTTTTGCTGCCGGAGGAGGTCTCTATCTGAATTCCCCTCAAAAATACTTTATAATTATATGTTTCCGGTTCTGCTTAGAAAAGTCCTGTGATCTTACCGCTCTCATCTACGTCAATCTTGGTTGCAGCCGGCACTTTTGGAAGACCTGGCATGGTCATGATCTCACCTGTCAGTGCAACAATAAATCCTGCACCTGCGGAAATCTTAAGATTTCTTACTGTTACCTCGAAATCTGTCGGAGCACCAAGCTTTGTCTGGTCGTCTGTTAAGCTGTACTGGGTCTTAGCTACACAGATCGGGCAGTTGCCAAATCCAAGTGCCTCCAGCTGTTTCGCCTGCTTCTGGGCATTTGCTGTAAGAACCACTTTCTTTCCACCGTAAACCTTCTGTACGATCTGGTTCAGCTTGTCCTCGATGGAGCCTTCCAGTTCATAAGCATATGTGAAATCATTCGGCTCTTCAACAAGACGGATCACTTCCTCAGCAAGCTTGATTCCGCCTTCGCCGCCTTTTGCCCATACCTCGGAAAGTGCTACGTTTACGCCAAGCTCTTTACATTTTGCTTCTACAAAATCAAGCTCTGCCTTGGTATCGGTCGGGAATGCGTTGATAGCTACCACACATGGGAGTTTGTATACATTTTTGATATTGCTTACATGTTTCAGAAGGTTCGGGATACCTTTTTCAAGAGCCTCAAGGTTCTCATTGTTAAGATCTGCTTTTGCAACGCCACCGTTGTATTTCAGGGCACGTACAGTTGCTACGATAACAACAGCACTTGGTGTAAGTCCTGCCATACGGCACTTGATATCCAGGAACTTCTCAGCACCAAGGTCAGCACCGAAACCAGCCTCTGTGATGGCATAATCTGCAAGTTTCATAGCCATCTTTGTAGCGGTTACGGAGTTACATCCGTGAGCGATGTTTGCGAATGGTCCGCCATGAACAATGGCTGGAACATGCTCCAGTGTCTGAACAAGGTTTGGTTTCAGGGCATCTTTCAGAAGTGCTGTCATAGCACCCTCTGCATGAAGATCTCCTGCTGTTACCGGTTTCTGCTCGGAAACTTTGCCATAGGTGTATCCGATGATGATTCTGGAAAGTCTCTCTTTCAGATCTTTGATATCACTTGCCAGACAGAGAACTGCCATGATCTCCGATGCTACGGTGATGTCGTAACCGTCCTCACGCGGCATACCGTTTGTTCTTCCGCCAAGTCCGTCTACTACATTACGAAGCTGACGGTCGTTCATGTCAACGCATCGTCTCCAGGTGATCTTTCTCGGGTCGATGTTCAGTTCATTACCCTGGAAAATATGATTGTCGATCATTGCTGCAAGAAGGTTGTTTGCCGCACCGATTGCATGGAAATCACCGGTAAAATGAAGGTTGATATCTTCCATCGGAACTACCTGTGCATAGCCGCCGCCTGCCGCACCACCTTTGACACCGAATACCGGTCCAAGGGATGGCTCACGAAGAGCTACCATAACATTTTTTCCAAGTCTCTGCATTCCATCTGCAAGACCTACCGTTGTAGTTGTTTTTCCTTCCCCGGCCGGTGTCGGGTTGATAGCTGTCACAAGAATCAGTTTGCCGTCTTTTTTGTCTGTTTCTTTCAGGAGATTATAGTCGATCTTTGCTTTGTATTTACCATACTGCTCCAGATATTTGTCATCAATACCTGCTTTCTCTGCAATCTTGGTAATTGGCTCCATTGTGCACTCCTGTGCAATCTCGATGTCACTTTTAAATCCCATAATGTTCTCCTTTCTCCGCTGCAACCGTCTGCATCTTTTATCCCATAAAAAAGAGCAGTATCTGAATTTCTTCAAATACTGCCCAGACGGTCGACTCATCGAATCTCCGGCTCCCTCGTGGTTATCCCACAACTCCGTCAGTCACCGAAGACTTTATTAATTTGATGATTGAATACTAACATATTTATTAGTACTTGTCAAGAAATTATCAAATTATTTTTTCACTTTTAAAGTGAGCTAAGTCTAATTTTCTGAATCATTTCAGTTTTCCGTACTATTCATCAGATACTGAATGTTATAAGGAAAATTCTATTTTTCGTCAATTAACGTAATTCATGTCTGATCTTTGCCTGCAAAACCACACCGGATCGCCTGTGTCGGACATATCTTTTTACACCTTCCACATCGGATGCACTCTGCACTGTTAGGATCCTCTGTCGGATCAACCTCCATCTGGCAGATATTTCTGCATTTTCCGCAGTGAACACATTTTTCTTTCTCTACTCTGTAACGAAAAACGGAAACTTTATTAAATACCGAATAAAAAGCTCCCAGCGGGCAGATATACTTACAGAATGGCCGGTATATCATAATTGATAAGATAATGGTGATCACCAGGATCGTATTTTTCCACATGTACAGCCAGCCTACTGCACTTCGCATGGATTTGTTCAGCAGCACCAGCGGGATACCTCCCTCCAGCGTTCCTGCCGGGCAGATCAGCTTGCAGAAATATGGTGCTCCCTGGCCCATGATATCTACTACAAACATGGGAAGTAGGATCACAAATACAAGAAAGATCACATATTTCAGTTTTCGCAGAAGCTTGTCTCCCCGAAATGTCCGGATCTTCTTTGGAAAAGGAATCTTGTTCAACAGATCCTGGATCAGTCCAAAGGGGCAGAGAAATCCGCACACCAGTCTTCCAAGCAACGCTCCCACAAAGATCAGAAATCCAGCTACATAATATGCCATCTTGAAGTTCCAGCTTCCGATCACAGCCTGAAGGGAACCAATGGGACAGGCCCCTCTTGCTCCGGGGCAGGAATAACAGTTCAGCCCCGGAACACAGACATTTTTCATTTTTCCGGTATAGATCTTTCCAGTCACAAAGCCTGATATGTGACTGTTTGTAAGGGCCGCCCACAATGCCTGGATCCCATGCCGCGGCCATTCATTTATTTTCATCTTCTTATTATCCAATGCCAATACACTCCATACAGATGTTGATCGCTTTTGTAAAAACTACAGATACCTCACCTCTGCAGATTCCCAGTATCATCAGTAAAATTCCAAAAACTGCCAGAGCAGGTCCGATCCACCTGGATTCTGTTATTTTCCGAATCATTTTTCCACTCTCCATAATAATCATCTTTTACTTTGAAACGTTTTTAAGCTCTTTTTCCACGATTTCCTTCCATTCGTCCAGTGTATGGCTTCCTGTATAGGTATCGCCTACAATGTTTCCATCTTTGTCAACAAAAAATGTTTCAGGAAATGCGGAAATCCCCTGCAGACGACCGTTCATCATAGTAGTATCCGGCATCAGGAACGGATATTCTGCTTTTGTTTTTTCTTGAAGAATGCCTGCTTTTTTTACTGCCTCCTCGTCCTGATTTCCCTTTTCATCTGTAGTATCAAGCACTACACCTGCTACTCCGACGCCTTTCTCTTTCATTTCTTTATAGAGCTCCTGAAGTTCCGGAATCTCTTTTACACATGGTGAGCACCAGGTTGTAAAAACATTTACCAACGTCAGGTCATAGTCACTGAACACTTTTTCTGTATATGTTTTTCCATCTATTCCTGTTGTTTCAAATTTTCCTACAGATTTTACATCCTCCGGGTTGACGCTGGTATCCTGTGGCTGGTCAAACACGGAAATATTCTGATACGGTGTCATTTCCGTAATGTCGGTTTTGATCTTTTCCAGCTCCTTTGTCAGCTTTTCATCTGTATCTTTGTTGGTGCTCAGATAATATTTGTATTTCCCGTCACTGCTGCTTCCAAGCTCTTTATGCTCTGTACAGCCTGTGATCTCATCCAGCTTTTTCTGTGAAGCTTCGTCATAAACGCCAATTGTACCAATTCTGTCCAGACCTGCCACCCAGTCGTCATATCCGGTTCCCATCTTCTGTATTTCGGCATTTTTCTGTTCCTCTGTCATTTTGCTCCAGCTTACATAGGCATATGTCACTGCATTGGTCTGATTCTCAAAATCTTCCGTAGTAAGCATTGCAATGCTCTGATCCTTGATCTGATTTAACAGTTCCTTCGAAAGTGAAAGCTTCAATCCCAGAAACGGATATTCATAAGAATCCTGTGCCTTGCAGGTTACGTCGGAAGGCTTAAATGTACCTGCTACCAGATCTGATGAAACTGCCTCTCCATCCACCGCCATTGCCTCTCCGATATCTGCTGTTTCCGTGCTTTCTGCCGCTGTTACCGGTACGCTTCCAAATACAGATATTCCTAATACCGCTGCTGCCATAAGTGCTGTTATTTTCTGTGTTCTTAATTTCATTGTTTATATTCTCCCTTCTGATATCACCGGCCCATATCCGGAACCGACGTATATTTTATATGTAAATCTTGCTCTCTGTAGCCTTACTATATCATCCCCTGTATAAAATCTCTGTTAAGAAATAAAAAAATTTACAGGAATTTTATGCTATACATGATATGATAGATAACAAAGCAAAATCAACTGTTTTTTAGGAGAATTTACTATGCATATATTGATAATCGAAGATGAAAAGCAGCTTTGCCAGTCTATTGCGGAGGGGCTTCGCATGGATGGCTATGAAGCGGACACATGTTTTGACGGGGATGAGGGACTGGAATTATGTCTGGTGGAAAATTATGATCTCATCCTTCTTGATCTGAACCTTCCAGGCGTTGATGGGCTGGAAATCCTGCGCCAGTTTCGGGAATCCAATACTTCCACTCCCGTTTTGATCCTATCTGCTAGAGGACAGATCCAGGACAAGGTTGAAGGGCTTGATCTCGGTGCCAATGACTATCTCACAAAGCCTTTTCATTTTGAAGAGCTGGAGGCACGGATCCGAAGTCTGACACGAAGGAAATTTATCCAGCAGGATGTATGTCTGCAATGCGGACGTATCAGCTTTGATACCCGTACAAGAAAGGCCAGTGTCGATGGACTTCCCCTTTCTCTGACCCGAAAGGAAAGTTCTCTTCTGGAATATTTCCTTCTTCATCAGAACCGTATCATAAGTCCGGAAGAAATGATCGAGCATATCTGGGACGGAAGCGTCAACAGTCTCAGCAATTCCATTCGTGTCCACATTTCTTCTCTTCGAAAAAAGCTGCGCACTGCTCTCGGCTTTGATCCGATACAGAATAAGATCGGCCAGGGTTACATTTTAACGGAGGATATGCAATGAAAAAAATAACTAGAAAGCTTTCTCTTCAATGGCGTCTGACACTGATCACCGCGCTGCTTATGACAGTCACCTGCATTCTGATGTATTTTTTTATCAGCCAGTCTGCAGTTGCCGGAATGGAGGATCTGGGAGATTACATGATACGGATCGATAACACAGATTCTGCTCCCATCACCTTTAATATGAATCCCTCCGTCTTATTTCCGGAGCTTTCCGATCAGCTGCAGTTAACCAAAAAACTGTTTCTCACCAAAGGCCTCATGGTAACAGGGATCATCATCCTTCTCAGCAGTATCTGCACTTATTTTATCAGCCGTCAGGCATTACTTCCCCTGCGCAGACTCAGCCAGGAGGTGAACAAAATAGAGGTCCAGAACCTTTCAGAGGCTCTTGAAGTTCCTGCTACCAATGACGAGATTTCCCGCCTGACAGTTTCATTTAACAAAATGCTCGCACGCCTGGATGAAGCCTTTACTGCCCAGAAGCAGTTTTCTGCCAATGCAGCACATGAGCTGAGGACTCCTCTTGCCGTTATCCAGACAAACCTGGAGGTCTTTGCCCGCAGGGAAGCACCTGCTTTACAAGATTATCAGGAGATTTTTGCCATGCTACAGGAACAGACCGGGCGACTTTCCCATCTAGCTGAAATCCTCCTGGATATGACCGGTGTACAGACTGTTGAACGTTCCGAAAGGATCTCTCTGGCAGCACTGACTGATGAGGTTTTCTGCGACCTGGCTTCTGTAGCGGAACAGAAAGAAGTTGAACTGATCCAGCAGGAGGGAGACTGCATCATTACCGGAAGCTATCTGCTGCTGTATCGTGCTGTGTACAATCTTGTGGAAAATGCGATCAAATACAATCACTCCGGTGGAAAAGTAACCGTAAATATCCATCTTTCCGAAGAAATAACAGATACATCCACGTCTGACAATTACGCCTTTCTTGAAGTCTCCGATACCGGAATCGGCATTCCTCCCGAATATCAGGAAAAAATCTTCACCCCGTTTTTCCGTGTGGACAAATCAAGAAGCCGCGCTATGGGAGGTGCCGGCCTGGGGCTTGCACTTGTCAGTGAAATTGTCCGACAGCATAACGGACAGGTAAAAGTACTGGAAAGCAGCAAAAAAGGCAGCATGATCGCAATTATGCTGCCAGTCTGAACATGTTTGTATTACATTTACTTTATATACTCGGATTTGAACGCAATCGCTTTGCGATCTGCGTTCAAATCCGAGTATATTTTTTCAACAATACTGTCTGTATCCATTTCGCAGGTAATAGCCTGTTCCCTGAGAGCTGAAGAAAAATCTTTTTCTCTCCACCATCTGCGCATATCTTTTTCACCAAATTCTCTGTTTCTTGTATTATGTCGTCTCACGGTTTCTTCAAACGACAGATCAAAATAATATGCGTATACATTTGAACCATATAATTCATTTGCCAGTTCAAACAACGAACGATACCATTCATCATACATGATCCCTTCCAGGATAGAAAATTCACTGTGTTCCCTTCCGTATCGTAAAAGTTCTGCCATAAGCGGCAAAGCCTTTGTATCTATGCCATCATCAACCCACAGCATATTTCTTCTGACCTCATCCTGTGATATCAGCATTGTATTACGTCCTAGCTTTTTCTGTAATGCCTTCGCTACGGTTGTTTTTCCACTTCCTGAGTTTCCTCTGAGAATGATTAATTTTCCCATGTGCTGCTTTTTCCCTTTCAATACAAAATACAGAATTTTTATGACCGTACAGTCTATTTTACAGCTTTTTATTCCAACTGACAATATTACCAGTGCTATAATCATTTTATTTAACCTCTATGCTCTCCATAGGCATTCTTCTTTCTCTGTATTTTGCTCTGTTTCTGTAATCTCAGTTACTGTCTATACAATAGCATCGTATATTTTATCCATACATGTTCATTATATAAATCTTTATGTTTATAATATAATTTTGCACTGTAAAAAATCCCCGGAACACGGATAGGATTCCGTATTCAGGGGACTCTTTTTCTGCACTTGCATCTATTTTATTGTTTATGATACCTCTCGATCACACAGGTATGTTGCTTTATTTTTTTATCATAATTGATTCCTACAAGCAGGAGATTTCCATGATAGTCTTTCAGTGCATCTACATATTGCTTTTCTTTAATCTGTGATATGGCTCCATGGGCATCTTTGTCCCATTTCAGTTCAATGACTGCTGCCGGTTTGTCTGCGTATAACTTTCTTGGGATAAAGCAGATATCTGCAAAGCCTTTTCCGGTTGGCAGTTCCCGGATAACTGTATAGTACTCTCTGGCAAAATAAAATGCCAGATTAATGGTGCAGCTCAAAGAATTTTCATCGTTGTACTGAAGAACCGAAATTTCTCTGTGTGCCTGATCAATTCCTTTTGCAACTGCTTCCCCATCCAGATTCCACAATGCTTCCAGGAGTTTTCTGGAAGACTCTACCGACTGTATGACTTCTTTCCAGTCCATGGTGCTGATGGCATTTATATACTCCTGCGACACTTCTTTATTTGGAATCGTCACAGTTTTGTCCGGCCAATGATAGCTTAAGTAGCCCAGATGTACCAGAAGTGTCAATACATCATCCTTTCCCTGAAACGTTGTCATATCGTTGGAAAAAGTCCCTGTATTGATCTGCACCTTATCGCCTGCCAGCATTCTTATCACTGCATCTTTCAGGCCATCATAATTCATACGGATATAAATTTTCAGTGCTTCATAGGTTTCTGTCTGATTCCAGTAATTGTCAAAAATTCCACTTAACATGGCATCCACCACAGATTTCGGGCTGTACATGGAATATGTCTTCTTTCTTCCCTCTTCTATAGCAACCAGCTCATAGCCATCATACCATGCCTGTGCCTCCTGAAAATTCCGTTTATACCGGCTGCAAAGTTCCTTTACTTCCTCTTCTGTAAATCCAAAAAACTCTGCCATTTCTCTTGGATTGATCATGGAATATTCCGTAAACATATTTAATGCAGAATGGGAACCATATTTTTTTACCGGAAGGATTCCGGTCATATAAGCTAATGCCACATATTCCTGATCTTTCAGCCATACACGCAGAAAATCCAGATATTTTTTCTGTGCTTCCATATTCTGTTTAAATTCACGGAATATACAATCCCATTCATCGATCAGAATGACAAAAGGATGTCTGGTATATGCAAAAACATCCTGCATGGCAAAGACCAGATAATCACTGTCGATATAATCCGGATACTGCATCTTCAGCTCTCTGAGAATACGCTTCTGAAGAAGCTTCAGCATCTCATCCATATCCGGTGCAGCGCTTAAAAATTCCTGCATATTGATCCGGATCACATCATATTGATTCAGATGTTCCCGGAAGCTTTTGTCTGTATGGATTCTGAGAGCAGAAAACAGTTCTGCACTATCTTCCCCTCTGCCATAATATGCAGCCAGCATATTGGCAGCCATGGATTTTCCAAATCGTCTCGGTCTGCTCACGCAGACAAAACGCTGCTCTGTTCCCAGTACTTCATTTGTTTTTGCGATCAGCCCGCTTTTATCCACATAGATTTTTGACCGCAGACAGGCTTTAAACATTCCACCGCCCGGATTCAAATAACTTCCCATTCAGCTTCTCTCCCTCTTAAAAAAATGGCTTCACAGTATCCTTTTCTTTCTGAAACTATGATACCATGAAACCATTTTTCTGTAAATCCAACGGATTCCCTCTCAGTTCTTCCATCCATCAAACGCCTTGATCTCTTCATTGACACTCCCCACAGCTAAAGCAGGGGGATTCTTGCTTCTCCCACTACTGCATTGGCAAACACCTTACGGTACTGCAATGTCTTACACAGTGTCCACAAGCTATATTTATACTGTTCCCGTATGCCCTACGGTACAGTTTTTATCTTTATGCAGACTGCATCTGCAGTCCTTTTTTCAGAATATTGATACTTGCATTCGTATCCCGGTCATGAACCGCATGGCATTTGGGACACTCCCAGATACGAATGCCCAGATTTTTTATCCGTGGATTTCTGTTGCCACAACAGCTGCAGGTCTGACTGCTCGGATACATCGTTGGTACTCTGTGAATTTCATTTCCATACCAGCCAGCTTTATATTCCAGCATTTCAAAAAATTTTGCCCAGGAAACACTCGCTATCGATTTTGACAGTTTATGATTCCGGATCATCCCCTTAACATTCAGATCTTCAATACAGATGGTTTGGTTTTCACGCACCAGCATCGTTGACTGTTTCTGCAGGAAATCATTCCGCTGATTGGTTACTTTCTCATACACTCTTGCCACCCTGATCCGCTGCTTCTCGCGGTTATGGGAATCTTTTTGTTTTCGGGAAAGCCTGCGCTGTTCTCTTATGAGTTTTCGCATTGAGCGTTCCAGATATCTGGGATTTGATACCGTATTTCCATTACTGTCGGAGTAGAACGCTTTGATTCCGACATCAATCCCTATCGTTCCGCCAGCATTTGAGCGTGGTTCCGGTTCAAAATCAACATTTAAAACCGCAAAATATTTTCCAGCCGGTGTGTGCTCAATGATCACGTGATTAATCTTTTCCACTTCCATCGACTGCCGTATTTTAACAAATCCAAGTTTCGGAAGTTTGATATATCTTCCCACAATACGAATATTATCTTTTTGATTTACCGTTCTGTATGACTGGAACCGGTTATGTTTACTTTTGAAGGTTGGATAGGAAGCCCGTTTCTGAAAGAAATTCACAAATCCCCGGTCGAGATCCCGCAAAGACTGCTGTAATGCAATGGAATCTGCTGCTTTCAGAAAGGCAAACTCCTCTTGCTTTTTCAATTCAGTCAGCATGGCGGAAGTCTGGGAATAGCCGATCTTTTCCCCATTTTCATAGCCTTCCTTACGCATGGCAAGTCCCCGGTTGTAGATGAACCGGCAGCATCCCAGGGTCTGATGGATGAAGTTTTTCTGTTCTCTGTTCGGGTAGATCCTGAATTTAATTCCTTTTTGCATTATCCCATCTTATCCTTTTGTCTCTGCGATGTTTTCTGGTTTTC
>ERZ857951.928-NODE-928-length-34587-cov-6.142013_pt1 | contig 34587 bp, 27 predicted proteins | sample MGYA00519759_ERZ857951 | MGnify/ENA primary metagenome ERZ857951 (study PRJEB31778, sample SAMEA3449377) | human gut metagenome | biome: human gut; feature: human-associated habitat; material: faeces | place: United Kingdom | collected 2010/2012 ...
CGACTATTTCCAGCGTGTTGCGGCCCTCCTGCGCATGGCGCGTGAGGTTGAATTCCGCCGGAGTGCTGCAGTCGCTGTCATAGGCCACGGTTTTGCCGTTCACGCGCACTTCGTAATCGGCCGAAGCCCATCCCAAATGGAAGAATACCTGCCGGTTGGCCCATGCGAACGGCACGGTGAACTCGGTCGAGAAAACGTTGTCTTTTTGCGTCCAGTCCGCCAGACGGGTGAAGTAACGGGTGTCGCCCGCAGAGGCTGCGGCCGCTTCCTGCGCCGTGGGGTAGGCGATCACTTCGCCGCGCGGAAGTTCACGGCCGTAGGTCGGAATATACTCCTGCGCCGCCAGCGTGCAGCACGAGAAGAGTGCTATGATCGAAAGAATACTCCTCATATATTCGCTTTTTTAACCTTCATTTTCGCCGCCCGGCGAAACGAGTTTCTCTGCTCGGCTCCCGCTTAACGAAAATGTTCGTATATTTGTGCAGGTAAAGATAGTAAATTTTCCGGAACTAGAGATGTCAGAATTTCCCAAACTCAATTTTCCTGCCATCCGGCTGCGCGCCCGCCGCCGTGGCGGGCAGGTCGAAGTATGGGACGACCTGCGGGGAATTTACCTCGTGCTGACGCCTGAGGAGTGGGTGCGGCGTCATCTGATCGCCTACTTCGTGTCGCACTGCGGGGTGCTGCCCAAACGCATTGTTCAGGAATATGCCGTGCCGGTCAACGGGCAGCCGCAGCGTGCCGATGTCGTTGTGGTGGGCGACAGCGCCGAACCGCTGGTGCTGGCCGAATGCAAGGCCCCGGAGATCCGGATTGACGAGCGGACCCTTTCGCAGGCCGTGCGTTACAATTCGGTGCTGGGGGCGCGCTTCGTGATCCTGACCAACGGCCGGAAACACTATTGCTGCGAGTATCGCGGCGGCCGCTATGTCCAGCTGGCGGGATTCCCGGATTTCGCAGCTTTATAGATTCTTGAAATTGGCGTCGATATAACGCTGAAAGCTCTCCTTGTAATTTTCTCCGATAGGCACGTACTCCGTGTCGCTCAGAAACACGCGGCCGCGGACATAGCCTTTGATGCAGCGCAGATTCACGATGTAGGAGCGGTGTACGCGCATGAACATCTCCGACGGGAGCGCCGTCTCCATGTTCTTGAGACGGAACAGGGTGGTGATCGTCGAGCCGTCGGCCAGATGCATGCGCACGTATTCGCCTTCGCTTTCGAGATAGACGATGTCGCTGATTTTCACCAGCGATACCTTGTAGTCCGCCTTCACCGAGATATACTCCTTGTCTTTGGGCAGCGCCTCCGGAACGGGTTCCGAGGCGTCGGCCGGACGCTGGTTGTGGCGCAGTTCGTAGAGCGAGTTGGCCTTGCCCGCCGAACGGCTGAAGTCGGCGAAGCTGAACGGCTTGAGCAGGTAATCCACCGCGTCGAGCTTGAACCCTTCGACGGCGTATTCCGAGTAGGCGGTGGTGAAGATCACCATCGGCCTTTCGACCAGCGAACGGACGAACTCCACGCCGCTCAGGTCAGGCATGTTGATATCTACGAAGATCAGGTCGGCATGCTGTCCGGCGAGAAACTGCTGGGCTTCGAGTGCGTTGTTGCACGAAGCGGTAAGCTCCAGATAAGGAATCTTCCGTATGTAACTTTCGATCTGACGCAGAGCCAGCGGCTCGTCGTCAATGGCGATACACTTAAGCATTGAGGGTCGGTATTACGAGTTTTACGGTGTATGTCGTAGTGTTTTCTTCTATGTCGAGCGTGTAGTTCCGGGGGCCGTAGATCAGTTCCAGACGCTTGCGGACATTGTCCAGTCCGATCCCGGCGCTGTGTCTTTCGCCTTTCTGCGTGTGGCGGCTGTTGCTGATCGTGCCGGTGACCTTGCCGTCGGCGTAATCGACGTGCATGTGGATGAACGACGGGTTGTTGTAGCTCACGCCGTGCTTGAATGCGTTCTCCACGAAGACGATCAGCAGCAGCGGCGGAATGGAGACCTGCGTCGGCAGGTCGTGCGGATACTCCACCCGGATGTCCACGTCGTTGGTGTAGCGGATGCGCATCAGCCCGATATAATTCTGGATGAACTGAATGTCCTTGTTGAGCGAGATGATTTCGCGTCCCGAATCGTAGAGCACGTAGCGCATCATTTTCGAAAGCTCGATCACGGCGTTTTTGGCGTATTCCGTGTCGATGTCGATCAGCGCATGGATGTTGTTGAGCGTGTTCATGAAGAAGTGGGGATTGATCTGGTACTTCAGATAATCCATTTCGGCCTGCATGTTCTGCTGTTTCAGCTCCTCCATCTGCTGTTCGTCGCGTATCGACTGGTACATGAGCTTGATGCCCGTATTGGCGCCCGACATGAAAAATCCGAGTATCACGTTCCAATACATTTCCAGATCGGTGAACGACGCCTTGCGGTGTTCGATGAACTGGTCCTCGGAGAGGTCCGAGAAGAGCAGGCTGTCGGTGATGTGCTGTTCGTAGAAGTCCACGAACCAGAACGTGCCAATGATCAGCGTCAGATTGGTTATCAGATACTTCCAATACTTGTGCTTGAGCATGAACCGCGGCGCGATGACGCTGTTGTGGACGATGAATATGATGAGGTAGGGCGCGATCTTGCGCCATGCGATCAATACGTTTTCCCAGCTGACGTGAAGCTCGGACATCATCAGCGAGTTGAGCACCGGCACCAGAATGATGGCCGACCAGACCATCACGTAGAGCAGGTTTTCGCCGATCGTCTGTTTCTTGGTGATTTTCATGCCGTAAAGATAATAAAAAAAAGTTACCCGGATATTCGCGGGTAACTTTCGTAAAAAAGCAGGTAACCGAACTATTAGTGACGCCTCATTGTTGGAATTGGATTCAGTGACTATGAAGAATTTGGGATAGAGAATCCAAAGTATGCGGTTACCTGCTGAGACTTGTTTTATTTGGTCAATAGCGACGGACTGTATAGATAACGTTTGATACTGCGTTTTGGTGTTTTTTCGAACTCGGTCGGATAGATCGCCAGCTCTGAGACGCGTTCGTACGCCGCCAGCAGCGAGTTCAGCTCCGCGAGGTTGTTCTGCATGATCTGCGGCAGGTCGTTCTTGTCCACGCCTTCCAGCTCGGCCTGTTCGTAATCGGGTACGACCAGCGCCTTGAGCTTTCCGTTTTCGGTTTCCAGTATGAGCGACTCCAGCACGAGATACATGTTGTTGAGCTTGTCCTCGATCTCCTCCGGGTAGATGTTCTGTCCGCTGCCGGAAAGGATCATCGTCTTCGAGCGGCCCCGGATGTAGAGCGTGCCGTCGGGATCCATCGTGGCCATGTCGCCCGTATGAAGCCATCCGTCGGGTTCGAGAACCTTCTCGGTGTCCTTTTCGTTCTTGTAATATCCCTTCATCACATGCTCGCCGCGGACGATGATTTCGCCCGCTTCGTGCTGCGGGTCGGGCGAGTCGATCTTCACTTCGAGCAGTTCGTGCAGGTAGCGCCCGCACGATCCGGCCTTGAATTCGTTGTCGGGCGTGAAGCTGATGAGCGGCGCGCACTCGGTCATGCCGTAGCCGATGGTGATCGGGAACTTGATCTTCATCAGGAACGCTTCGGTCTCCTGATTCATCGGGGCGCCGCCGACGATGAATATGTCTACGTTGTTGCCGAAAGCCTCCAGCAGTTTTTTGCGGATCACCGAGTAGATGGCCGTGTTGAGCAGCGGAATCTTCACGGCGATCGACATGGGGCCTTTTTCGAGCATCGGCATCACCTGCTTGCGGTAGACCTTTTCGAGAATCATCGGCACGCAGCAGATGACCGTCGGTCTTACGACGCCCATGGCTTCGAGCAGAATCTTGGGCGACGGAATCTTACCCAGCAGGGTGATGTGTCCGCCCACGGCCAGCGGCGAAAGGAAGTCGAACGCGCAGCCGTAGGCGTGCGCCAGCGGCAGGAACGACAGCGTGCGCCCGCCTTTGCGGAAATAGAAGGTGCCGGTCTGGGTGTTGATCATCCGCTGGGCGAAAATCACGTTGCCCGTCAGGTTGTTCACCGTGAGCATGACGCCCTTCGAATATCCCGTGGTTCCCGACGTGTAATTGAGCAGGATGACCCGGTCGTTGGGGATTTCGGGGTATTTGATGTCGTTTATGCTGAATCCGCGCGGATATTTCGAGCGGTAATTCTTCAGGATGTCGCGCTGGAACTTGGTGAGCGCCTTGCCGTCGCGTTCGTAAATGGTATGGAAGTCGGTCAGCGAAAAGACGGCTTCGATCTGCCGGATCTGGTCCTCTTCGATATTGTCCCAGAAGTTGTCGCCCAAGAAGAGCATGCGGCTCTCCGAGTGGTTGATGATGTGGATGATGTCGGCGGGGGTGAAATCCTGCAGGATCGGGACGATGACCGCTCCGTATGTGATCGTGGCTATGTAGGTGATGCACCAGCGGGGGTTGTTGCGGCCTATGAGGGCGATTTTGTCGCCCTGCTTGATGCCGGCCTTTTTGAAGAGGAGGTGCAGCTTGGCGATCTCCTTGGCCATCTCGTAATACGAAAAAGTTTCGCCCTTGAAATAATCGGTCAGGGCGGGCATTTCACGATTGTCTCGGAAACTGGTTTCGTATATTTTGATCAGATTCTCCTGTAACATGGTCGCGTCCTAATTGCTGAGCAAAGATAGGCTAAAAAAACGATTTTACCGCCAAATCGCGGCATTTTTTATCCCATATTGCCGATGTTTTGAACCATAGGCCCTGCCGCAGAGCTTTTTGTGCCGTTTTTATTCCTCCTTTTTTTCCGGCTTGGGGGGCTGCTGTTTCACGTGGCGGGGTTTCCAGATGTAGATTTTCGATTCCGTGCCCGCCTTGAGCCTTTCGATGTTCTTGCGGTGCGTGTAGATCAGCAGCACGGCGATGATGAACGAGAACACGACGAACGGAACCAGATGGTTCACTTTCGGCGAAATGAGCGTGAAAATGGGGAAGCTGCACCCTGCGACCATCGAGGCCAGCGATACGTAGTGCGTAATCATCAGCACGAGGAACCAGACGCCGAAGCAGAGCAGCACCAGCGGGGCGTTTACGCCCATGATGGCGCCGACGAGCGTCGCCACGCCCTTGCCGCCGCGGAATCCGGCGAAGATCGGGAAGATATGCCCCAGAACGGCGGCGAATACGGCGATGAAGCGCAGGATGTAGAACCACGTTTCGTTTGCGCCGTCGGCGAAAACGCTGTCATATTTCATCAGGTCGATGATCGTCACGGCGACGAATCCCTTCAGCACGTCCAGTCCGAAAACGGGCAGGGCCGCGCGTTTGCCCAATACGCGCAGCATGTTGGTCGTGCCGGCGTTTTTGCTGCCGTGTTCGCGGATGTCGATGCCGTAATATTTTTTGCCGATCCATACGGCGCTCGGAATCGAACCCAGCAGATAGGCGATGATAATCAGGGTCGTGGCGGTGTAATATGTCAGAATCATAGTGACTTTTCAGGGGTTTGTATAATGCAAATATAATAAAATCTCCCGGATAAACGAATAAAACGCAATAAATGACATGCAGGAGGGCGGGGAACGGGGGCAAAAAATATCCGCAGAGGGGACGGTGCGTCTCTCTGCGGATATTTTACGTGCGGGGGCGTTTTCAGAATGCGGCCTTGGGAATTCCTCCGTCGGGCAGCAGGGCCGGCCGCTGCCGCAGCAGCTTTGCGAATTCCGGTGCTCCGGGGAGGGGGCGTTCGGACCGGGCGGCGGCCGCGGAACCTGCGCTTGGAGTCGTGAAATCGCACCTGAACAGCTTGGTGGTGACCTGCTGCGACTGATAACCCATGGCTACGCAGACATAACTCGTATTCGGTTCCCGGTTGTAGTATTTCACCGTCGTGTCGCCTTCGCGCAAGTGGGCGTATTTCTTTTTCTGCAGCGTCTTCTCGATAATCGCCTCTTCGGAGAGGTTTGCCACCTCGCTCTGCAGGAATATGTAGACGAGGTAGGGATCCTTGTTGGTCGTCGTGATCCGGAGGTCTACCGTGGTGGGCGTCAGATTCGCGGCCTCGATCGTGATCCGGTTGTCGGAGGGGTCTACCGGTGCGGGCGAGCCGGTCGTGAACTCCGCCTGCACGAGATCCGACATGACGTAGCCTTCGTTATTGACGGCGATCCCGACCACAAGGTAAACCGTATTGGGTTCCAGCTCGGTTCCCGTCAGTTGGGAGTCGCCTTTCTTGCAAAGTGCCATTACGGCCTGATCGGCCGGGAGTCCGTAGGTGTAATACAGCTCTACGATTTCGGAAAGGGAGCGCTGCACCTCGGCGGCCGGATTCACGCCCTGCTGCGTGACTTCGCTCTTTTCGAGGTAGTAGCTGTAATAATACTGCTCCTTGTCGCCGGGCAGCACGTCGATCGTTACGCTCGTGCCGTCTATCTGCGTGCGGAAGTCGAACGTCATGTCGGTGGTCTCCACCGACTCGGTGCTGAACTCCTTGACGCATACCCGTGTGGTGACCTTGCCGTCGAGATCCACGCCGGCTATCAGCACGAGGGTTTCCGAGCCGGGCAGTAGGCCCGTGATCTTTTCGCCGCTGAAATTGCCGGCCTTTAGCGCCTGTTGCAGCACTTCGCGGTAGGTCTGCCCGATGGCGGGCGCCACGGCTTCGTAATATTCCAGCTGTTTCTGGATGACCTCGTCCGGGGTCAGCTTGCCGAGCTGGTCTTTCGGCGAATAGAGTATGAGGTAGGGCTGCTGGGGGTCGGATACCGTCAAGCTTATGGTTGCGCTCACCGGCGTCACCGCGTCTACCGAGACCTTGAAGGGAGCGTCGTAGGCCTCCTGAACTACCTTGAACGACTTTTCGATCGGGTCTGTTCCGTCCGCTTCGTAGACGGCCGTCACGGTCGCCTCCCGCGTCTGTTCTTCACTGCTCAGCTCCACCGTGAACGTTATCTTGCCGTCGGCGGCCTGCGGGTCGAGTATCCATTCCTTGTCGGCAGTCACTTTGATCGTTGCGTTTTTCAGCCCGTTTTCGACGGTATAGTTTACCGACTGTTCGTCTCCGTCGCACGATACGAATACGGTTTTGCTTTCCAGCTTGAATTCCACGGGGAGGGGCTGCGGTTCCGGTATCTCTTCGTTGTCGCTGCAGCCGGTGCTTCCTGCCAGAATCAGACCTAATGCCATGCAGAGATGGAGTGCCCGTTCAGATAGATGTTTTCTCATAATCTAACAATTAAAAAAAGTGTATATACGATATTCGAAAACAAATGTAGGCACTAAAAAAAGAAAGTTTTTGTACTATGTCAAAAACGGCTTTTTTTCAAGGCTTCATGACCGCTTTTTTCAGCCGGCTCAGGTACGACTGCGTGATTCCCAGATAGGAAGCCACGAATTTCAGCGGCACCTTTTCCATGATTTCGGGGCGGTTTTTCACCAGCGAGAGAAAGCGCTCCTTGGCATCGCCGTTGATGACGCTGTTTTTCATTTCGAAGAAGAAAAGCTGTCCGTGAGCCATCTGCAGCGCCCACCGGGCGAAGTCGTGCGACTGCGCTGTCAGCGTGTCGTACCGCTGCCGGGTTATCCTGACCACGGTCGATTCGCAGCAGGCTTCTATCTGGTAGAACGTGGGCAGGTGGAAATAGTAGGAGAACATCGAGATGATCATGGTGCCGGGCAGCGAAAACGCGTAGGTTACTTCCCGCAGTCCGTTCATGTAGCTGTAGCGCATGATACCCTCTTTGACGACATAGATGTTGGCGTCTACCTTGCCGCTCATGATCAGTATTTCGTTCCGTTTCAGGTGAAGTTCCTCCGCAGATTCCAGAAATCGGTCCATGACTTCGCCCGACAGCGGATAGTCGCACTCCTTCAGCAGAAGTTCTTTTACAGTATTCATTATATCTGTACGGGTATTTTTTTGAGATTTACAAAAATAATAAAAAAATCGTATTTGCAGCTTCGGGATGAAAAATCCGGCGCGGGGGCGCCGGGTTTTCGGAGAATTGCGTTATCTTTGCCTAAAAATATACCTTTATGAATACAAAGGCTTTGCTGGAGCCGATGGGTTCGTGGGCGTGGTGGCGCTCGTGGTTCCTGATTTTCCTCGGCTGTTCGATCATGGGCGCGGGTTTCGTGCTGTTCGTCAATCCCTACAATTTCGTGCCGGGAGGCGTCTACGGTATGGGTATCGTACTCCACAACATCTTCCCGTCGATTCAGGTCGGTACGTTCGGCTATATGTTCGACGTGCCGCTGATGCTTACCGCGATGCTGGTTTTCGGCGGGCAGTTCGGTACGCGCACGGTGCTGGCGGCGCTCTATACGCCCGGTTTCATGAACGTGCTGACGCGGCTGGTCTATCCCGACGCCGCGGCCGTCGAGAGTCTCGATCCGGCGTTGCTGCTGGGCGGGCGGCTCGACTTGTCGAACGATCTGCTGCTGACGTGTATCATCGGCGCCGTGGTCATCGGTATCGGGCAGGGCGTCGTCGTGCGTCAGCAGGCGACTACGGGCGGCACGGACATCGTGGCGATGCTGCTGCAGAAGTTTGCCGGCATCAAGTTCTCGACCGGCATCCTGCTCGCCGACGGTTTCGTCGTGCTGTCAGGTCTGGCCGTCATCGGTTTCGGACTGGGTACGGGCGACGCTGCTTCCAACGGCTGGATGCTGACGCTCTATTCGCTCATCACGATCTACATCACTTCGCGCGTGATCGCCTATCTGCTGAACGGCGCGTCGTACGACAAACTGCTGTTCATCATCAGCGACCATCACGAGCAGCTCAAGCGCTTCATCATCGAGGACCTCGACCGCAGCGCCACTTATATCAAGTCGAAAGGCATGTACACCGATGCGCTGCGCGACATGATCTTTCTGGTGGTCAGCCGCAAGGAGGTGCGGCTCGTGCAGCACAAGATCAAGGAGATCGACCCTTCGGCGTTCGTGGTGGTGACCGACGCCTACGAGACTTTCGGCGAGGGCTTCAAGCAGTTCCCCGACAAGAACGAGATTCATGCCGAATAACAGAAACGAAAAAGTGGAATTAAGACTCGATACGAATACACTGCGCCCCCTGTCGGGCGCCGGACGCAAACTTTTTGTCGAAACCTACGGCTGCCAGATGAATGTCGGCGACACCGAGATCGTGGTCTCCGTGATGCAGCGCGAGGGGTACGTATATACCGACCGGATCGACGAGGCGGACGTTATCCTGATTAACACCTGCTCGATCCGCGACAATGCCGAACAGCGCATCTGGGGCCGTCTGGCCGAGATGAAACGCTACCGCCGGGCCAACCCCGGACTGGTCGTGGGCGTCATCGGTTGTATGGCCGAGCGCCTGAAGGAGAAGTTGGTCGAAGGACCGCACGGCGTCGATGTCGTGGCCGGGCCGGACGCCTACCGCGACCTGCCCCGGCTTGTGCGCGAAGCCGAAGCGGGCGGTAAGGGCGTCAATGTCCTGCTCTCGACCGAGGAGACCTATGCCGAGATCGCTCCCGTGCGGCTCGACCGCAACGGCGTGAGCGCCTTCGTCGCCATCATGCGCGGCTGCAACAACTTCTGCTCCTACTGCGTGGTGCCCTATACCCGCGGCCGCGAACGCAGCCGCGATCCCGAAACCATTCTCGCGGAGGTCCGGACACTGTTCGGGAACGGCTACCGCGAGGTGACGCTGCTGGGCCAGAACGTCAACTCCTACCGCTTCGGCGAGGTGGACTTTCCCGGCCTGATGCGCCGCGTGGCCTCCGTCTCGCCCCTGCTGCGCGTGCGTTTCGCCACGTCGCACCCCAAGGACATCAGCGACCGCCTGCTGGAGGTCATGGCCGAAATGCCCAATATCTGCCGTGCGATCCATCTGCCCGCCCAGTCGGGTGCCTCGTCGATGCTCGCGCGCATGAACCGCAAATATACCCGCGAATGGTACCTCGACCGGGTTGCGGCTATCCGCCGCTACCTGCCCGACTGCGCCGTTACGACCGACCTGATCGCCGGATTTTCGGGCGAGACGGAGGAGGAGCACGCCGCGACGCTCTCGCTGATGCGCGAGGTCCGCTACGAGTTCGCCTACATGTTCAAATATTCGGAGCGCCCCGGCACTTACGCGCACAAGCACCTGCCCGACGACGTGCCCGAAGAGGTGAAGTCGGCGCGGCTGGCCGAAATCATCGCCCTGCAGAACGAACTGAGCCGCGCGAGCAACCTGCGCGACGTGGGGCGCGAATTCGAAGTGCTGGTCGAGGGAACGTCCAAGCGCGACGAGAACCAGCTTTCGGGCCGTACCTCGCAGAACAAGGTCGTGGTATTCGACCGCGGCGGCCACGGCGTCGGCGACTATGTGCGGTTCCGCATTACGGGCTGCACTCCCGCGACGCTTTTCGGAGAAGAAATTTCAGAAGGATAAAATTAAGATACGTAAAATGCGATTTGACGAACTTGAGTTGGAGGATGAGATCCTCGACGGACTCTACGATATGAATTTTCAGGAGATGACTCCGGTGCAGGAACACACGATCCCGGTGATTCTCGAAGGCCGCGACATCATCGGATGCGCGCAGACGGGAACGGGCAAGACGGCGGCCTACACGCTGCCGCTGTTGAACCGGCTGCTGCTCGAAGGCAACGAAGACAATGTGATAAAATCGGGGATCATCGTGCCCACGCGCGAACTGGCGCAGCAGATAGACCAGCAGTTTCAGGGCTTTTCCTATTACCTGCCCATCTCGACCACGGTCGTTTACGGCGGCGGCGACGGCAAGGGCTGGGACGTGCAGAAGCGGGGCATGCTGATGGGGTCGGACGTGGTCATCGCCACTCCCGGCCGCATGATTTCGCATATCCAGAACAGCGGCATCGACCTCTCGCATGTCGAATGCCTGATTCTCGACGAAGCCGACCGCATGCTCGACATGGGTTTCAGCGAGGACATCATGAAGATCGTCTCGTACATGCCCAAGGAGCGGCAGACGATCATGTTCTCGGCGACGCTGCCCCCGAAGATCCGCGAACTGGCCAAGACCATTCTGCGCAATCCCGCCGAGGTGAATATCGCCATTTCGAAACCCAACGAGGCCATCGACCAGTCGGCCTATGTCTGCTATGAGAACCAGAAGTTGGGCATCATCCGCGAGATGTTCGCCGAGCCGACCGAGTCGAAGACGATCATCTTCTCGTCGTCCAAGATGAAGGTCAAGGAGCTGGCGCATACGCTCAAACGCATGAAACTCAACGTGGCGGCCATGCACTCCGATCTGGAGCAGGCCCAGCGCGAGGAGGTGATGCTCGACTTCAAGAACAACAAGGTCTCGATCCTCGTGGCCACCGACATCGTGGCGCGCGGCATCGACATCGAAGACATCGGACTGGTCATCAATTACGACGTGCCGCACGACCCCGAAGATTATATTCACCGCATCGGCCGTACGGCGCGTGCCGCGGCGACCGGTGCTGCCGTGACCTTCGTCAGCGAGGAGGAACAGGGAAAATTCCACGCCATCGAGAAGTTTATCGAGCGGGATATCCGCAAAGCCGAACTGCCCGCAAGCGTGGGCGAAGGCCCGAAATACGCACCCGACGAAAACCGCGGACGTTTCGGCCGCGGCGGCAGGGGCGGCCGCGGGGGATCGGGACGCGGAGGTTCCGGCCGCGGCCGGGGACGCGGCGATAAAGGCGACGGAGGACGCCCAAGCAGGGGCGACGGCGACCGTAACCGCGACCGTAACCGCGACCGTCGCGGCGACAGAGAGCGTGCGGCTGCGGCGCCGGCCGAAAACGGCGCCGGGACTCCGCAGGCTGCGCCGGCGGATAACGACCACGCATCGGGCCGCGGCGAAGGCAACCGCGGAACGCGCGACCGCAGGCGTCACCGCGGCGGCCGCAACCGCAATCGCAACCGCGGCGGAAATCCGCAGGAGGGCGGGGCTACGCCGCCGGCGAATTAGACCGGCGGACACTTCAAGATAATAGAGACCGGACTCAACTCTGAGTCTGGTCTCTTTGTTTGCTTCCCGTTTGCAGCCGTTTTATTTCTGCCGGAAATAGACCTGCATAGGTGCTCCGGAATATAAAAAAAGTCCCCCTTTGTCAAAGGAGGACTTGGCGGGAATATCGCTTCCGGATTTCGTCGTGCGAAAGAGGTCCGGTAGCCTTGTATTGCGGCCGTCTTACTTCTGCCGGAAATAAATCTGCATCGGCACCCCGGCGAAATCCCAGTGGTCGCGGATGTTGTTTTCGAGGAACCGGCGGTAAGGCTCCTTGATGTACTGCGGCAGGTTTACGAAAAACGCGAACTGCGGCGTGGGCGTCGGGAGCTGGGTCACGTACTTGATCTTGATGTATTTGCCCTTGGTCGCGGGGGGCGGATAGTTCTCGATCAGCGGCAGCAGGAAATCGTTCAGCTCTGAGGTCGAGATGCGGCGTTTGCGCGACTGGTAGACCCGGATCGCGGTCTGGAGTACGTCGAATATGCGCTGTTTGCTGAGTACCGAGGTGAAGATGATCGGAATGTCGTTGAACGGTGCGAGTTTCTTTTTCAGGAACTCCGTCCACTCCTTCATCGTGTTGTTGTCTTTCTCTATGAGGTCCCACTTGTTGACCACGATCACGCAGCCCTTGCGGTTGCGGACGATCAGGTTGTGGATGTTCAGGTCCTGCGATTCGAGTCCCTGCCGGGCGTCGATCATCAGGATGCAGACGTCCGAATTTTCGATGGCGCGTATCGAGCGCATCACCGAGTAGAATTCGAGGTCCTCCATCGTCTTGCCCTTCTTGCGCATGCCGGCCGTGTCGACGAGGTAGAAATCCATGCCGAACTTGTTGTAGCGGGTGTGGATCGAGTCGCGGGTGGTGCCGGCGATCGAGGTCACGATGTTGCGTTCCTCGCCCAGCAGCGCGTTGGTCATCGACGACTTGCCGACGTTGGGACGGCCGACGATGGTGATATGGGGCAGGTCCTCGTCCTCTTCGGCGACGGTCTCCGCGGGCAGCGCTGCGAGGATGGCGTCCATCAGGTCGCCCGTGCCGCTGCCGCTCATCGAGCTGATGCAGAACGGATCGCCCAAACCGAGGGCGTAGAACTCGTGCGAGGAGTAGATCTGGTCGTTGTTGTCCACTTTGTTGCAGACGAGGATCACCTTTTTCGAGGTGCGGCGCAGGATATCGGCCATCAGCTGGTCGAGGTCGGTGATGCCGGTCGCAACCTCCACCAGAAAGAGGATCACATCGGCCTCGTCGATGGCCAGCAGTACCTGACGGCGGATTTCGTCTTCGAAAATATCCTCCGAATTGACGGTGTAGCCGCCGGTGTCGATCACCGAGAATTCCTTTCCGTTCCAGTCCGTTTTGCCGTAGTGGCGGTCGCGGGTGGTGCCGGCCGTCGCATCGACGATGGCCTTCCGCTGGCCCACCAGACGGTTGAAGAGGGTGCTTTTGCCGACGTTAGGACGGCCCACGATTGCTACAAGGCTCATATTCTTTTCTTTTTTCTTAGGGCAAAGATAGTGCAAGTCGGGCGCAATGCCAAATTTATTTGAGCATTGTCCGTACGCCGCCTGTATGCTGCAAGGATAGTGCAGGTCGGGCGCAAAACCAAATGCGCGGGACTCTTGCGGAACACACTCTGTAAAAACTACAGGACAGAGAATACTCGTCCGGATACTTATTATATATACCTGCTCTCCGTGTCGCCGGCCTGTACGGGGTAGACCAGCACGAAGCTGTTGTCGGCGAAGAATTGCTCCATGTAGGCGGGGACCTTGCTCATGGCAGGGTGGTAGGAGACCCGTTCGCGGCGGCTCATCACGATCCACAGACAGTCGTCGCGTTTGGTCTCGTAAGTGAGCGCCGTGAGGTCGTCCCACGGGTTGGAGACCACGTATTCGGCCTTGGCCGAGCGTTTGCCGCGGGCGGGGCGCAGGTACTGCATGGTGCTTTCCGGGGCGTAGAACACGATCCGGGCGCCCGAATTGTCGGCGATGTTGCGCAGTTTCTGAATCCACATCTGGAACCCGGCCTCCTTTTCGGCCTTCTCCGGCACGACCACCAGATGCCGCTTGATGGTCGGCAGGGGCTGCGCGGGGTGGTAGAGATAGGTGGTGACATTGCTCTGTCCCAGCACGTCGGCGGCCATGCGGCCGATGCCAGAACCGCCCGGCGTGCGGTCGTGGTGCATGCCCATCACGATGTCGGTGATGCTGCGCTCCTTGACTACGCTGACGATGGCGTTGGCGATGTTTACGTCGTAGCGGAGCAGCGCCTGCAGGTAGTTGTCCGACGCGGCGGCGGCTTTGGCGGCCGTGTCGAGGATTTTGCGGCCCCGCTTTTCGACCGTGGGGTCTTCGACCTTGTTGTCGATGGCGTTCAGGGCGTAGAGTCCGTTGCGGGATTTGGCTTTCTTGAGGGTCGTGCTCAGGCTTACCAGCTCGCTCACGGTCTGCTCGTTGGCGACCGGAATGAGGATGTGGTCCTCCTGCTGGGGCTGTTCGTCGTCGTCCTGCGCATTGCGCATGGCGATGTTGTGCGCGCCCCGCTGCGTGGCGAAGGTCGAGACCGTGCAGGTGGCCAGAATCATCAGGATCGTGCCGTTGAGCACGCTTTCGCTCAACAGGCGGATCGGCTCGCCGTCGGGCGTGTGGCCCAGTATGACGTTGTAGCCGACCATCACCGCCGCGAGCGTCGCCGCGACATGGGCGCTGCTCAGTCCGAAGATCACGGTGCGCTGGTCCGGTGAGAGACGGAATGTCTTCTGCGTGAGATAGGCGGCGATGTATTTGGCGGCGGTGATCAGGACGATCATGATCAGCGCCACTTCGATGCTCTCCCAGTCGCGGAAGAAGGCCCGGTAGTCGATGAGCATGCCCACGCCTATGAGGAAGAAGGGGATGAAGATGGCGTTGCCCACGAACTCGATGCGGTTCATCAGCGGCGAGGTGCGGGGTATGAGCCGGTTGAGGGCCAGACCGGAGAGGAAGGCGCCGATGATCGGTTCCAACCCCGCGAGCTGCGCGAGGTAGGCGCCGAGGAAGACCATCGCCAGCACGAAGATATACTGCGATACGTTGTCGCTGCACTGTTTGAAGAACCAGTGCGCCAGCAGCGGGAAGAGGAACAGAATGATGCCTATGCACAACAGCACCGAGGCGCTGAGCCGCCACCAGAAGCTTTCGTCCACGTTGCCCGTGGCCATGCCGACGATCACCGTGAGCAGCAGCAGGGCCAGCGTGTCGGTGATGACCGTGCCGCCGACGGCGATCGTGACGGCCTTGTCGCGCGAGATGCCGAGCTTGCTGACGATGGGATAGGCTATAAGGGTCTGGGAGGCGAAGAGTCCGGCAAGCAGGATCGAGGAGTAGATGGAGAATCCCATAATGTAATAACCTGCCAGAATGCCGAGCGCGAGCGGTACGCAGAAGGTGTAGAGTCCGAAGACGAGACTGCGCCAGCCGCTTTTTTTGAAGTCGGACGTATCCATGTCCAGTCCCGAAAGAAACATGATGTAGAGCAGGCCGGCGGTCCCCGAAAGGATGATGCTGCTGTCGCGCAGCACGAGGTTGAGTCCGTGAGGGCCGATAACCGCGCCGGCGATTATCAGCCCCAAAAGATAGGGGATCTTCAGCTTGTTCAGGAGCAGCGGCGCCGCCAGAATGATGATCAGAATCAGCAGAAACTTCAGGATCGGGTCTTCGAGCGGCAGTGTTATCGGTGCTATATGGGCGAATTGAAACATCATGCGATCATTTGGCTTTCCTACAAATATATAAAAATCTGCGGCTAAAAACAAGCGCCCGCCGCATTTTGCTGCTGCGGAGTCCGAACGGCCGATCCTGCAGGCTGTTTTTTTGCGTGGGAGAATGGCGGGAGACAGAGTTTGCGGGGAAAGGCGGGGTATAAGGCGCGGAGAGTGGAACGGCGTTTCTCGCACGTTTTTTGTCGGTCGGGATCGGACGGTTGCTCCGCAAAGAGAAAGAATTGTGAAATAATCGCTGTCCGGAAATCGGTTTTTATGGAAAAAAATGTAACTTTGAAAAATTGTATACCTGAAATTTCGCCGCTCATGCGTGTCGGTAAAGTAGATAAACGAGTGCTCGGCCCCGTGCTGATGGGCTTCTTCATAATGGGTTTCTGCGATATGGTGGCTCCGATTACGGGACGCATCGCACTGGAGTTTCCCGCGTCGCGGCAGGCGGCCGTGAGCTTCCTGCCCACGATGGTTTTCCTGTGGTTTCTGGTGCTCTCCACGCCGCTGGCCGCACTGATGAACCGCATAGGCCGCAAGGCGACCGCGCTGATCGGCTACGCCTTTACGGTCGTCGGTCTGATGGTCCCCTACGTTGCGGGCGAAGGGTGTGCGCTGGGGTGGTATTTCGCCGGCTTCGGACTGCTGGGCGTGGGCAATACGGCGATTCAGGTGGCGATCAATCCCCTGCTGGCCACCATCGTGCCGGGCGAGCGGATGACCAGCTACCTCACGGTGGGCCAGATCTTCCGCAACACTTCGCTCCTGCTGCTGGCGCCGATCGTCACGGCGCTCGTGGCGCTCACCGGATCGTGGCGCCTGCTGCTGCCGATCTATGCCGGCCTCACGGTGCTGGGCGGCCTCTGGCTGCAGGCGACTTCGGTGGCCGAACCGCCGCGCAGCGACCGCGCCGCGGGCATGGCCGACTGCTTCCGGCTGCTGGGAAACCCGACGGTGCTGCTCTGCACGCTGGGCGTGGCGTGTTTCATCGCGGGCGACGTGGGGATCGGGTTCCTCTCGGTGCGGCTGATCGACAATCCCGATTCGATACTCACCACCACGGGCTTCTACGCCTGCCGCATCGTCGGCACGCTCGTCGGGGCGTGGGTGCTGGTGCGGGTGTCGGACGTGAAATACCTGCGCTGGAACATGGCGGGGGCTTTGGCGCTCTGCGCCGTGCTGCTGCTGGTGCGCAGCGAAACGGCGGTCTACGCCGCCGTCGGGCTGACGGGATTCGCCATGGCCTGCGTCTTCGCGACGTTCTACGCCGTGGCGACCAAGGCCGTGCCCGAAAAGGCCAACGAAGTGGCGGGGCTGATGATTCTGGCTATTGCGGCGGGGGCCGTTTCGGGACCCGTTTGCGGGGCCATAACCCGCTGGAGCGGCGATGCGCACTGGGGCATGCTGTTCGTCGCCCTGTGCGTGGGCTACATGCTCTGGGCGAGCTTCAAACTGAAAATAAAGCAATAAAAAACCGAAAAAACCGATGATTCGTAAAATCGCAGTAACCTTTTTGCTGGTCGTTTGCGCGCTCTCTGCCGCGGCGCAGCGACCCCGCGCCCGGATCGAATGGGGCGTGCTGGGCGGCATCAACATCCCCGACTACACGACCAACATGTCGGGTACCGACGTCAAGAACAAACTGGGCTGGCAGGCCGGTATCACCACGGCGGTCAATCTGGGGGCTTTCGCCGTCGAACCGCAGATACTCTATGTGCGTCAGGGACTCCGCATCCGCCCCGAAGGGCAGAAGGAGATCAACCTCAAGTCCAATTCGATCGACGTGCCGGTGCTGCTGTCGTTCCGGCTGCTGAATCCCGTGCGGATCTATGCCGGTCCCGTCTTTACGGTGATGAACGACTGCAAGCAGAAGTCGGGCGGCGACCTGCTCGATTTCGGCCGCGTGCGGCCCACGATGTCCTACACGGTGGGCGCGGGCGTCAAGCTGCTGGGTCACCTGCTGGTGGACCTGCGCTACAACGGCCAGTTCAAAAGCAAGAAGGACGTGGTGCTGCCCGACGGCAGCAAACTCGACAAGCTCCGCACGTATAACGTGGCGCTCAACTTCGGATACCTCTTTTAGCCTATGACGGACGCAGTCGGAAAAGAGATACTCATCGAGGGCGCCGACCCCCGCGAGCTGTACGGGCCCCGGAATGTCTACCTCGACCAGATGAAATCGCTCCATCCCCAGCTCAGGATCGTCGCGCGGGGCTCCTCGCTCAAGGTCCTCGGTTCCGAGGCCGAGACGCGGCGTTTCGAGGAACGCATGGAGGGGCTGGTGGCCTATTACCTCAAGTACGGACACATCTCGCCGCAGGTCATCGACCAGTGCTTCGCGGGCGGCATCGCGGCGCAGGAGGCTCCGGCGGACAAGGACGTGATCGTCTACGGCAACAACGGCAACATCGTCCGCGCCCGCACGGTCAACCAGCTCAGGCTGGTCAGACTTTATGACAGGAACGACCTGCTCTTCGCCGTGGGACCCGCCGGATCGGGCAAGACCTATACGGCCATCGCGCTGGCTGTGCGCGCCCTGAAGGAGAAGCAGGTGCGGCGCATCATCCTCACGCGCCCGGCGGTCGAAGCGGGCGAGAAGCTGGGTTTCCTGCCCGGCGACATGAAGGAGAAGCTGGACCCCTACCTGCAGCCGCTGTACGATGCGCTGAACGACATGATTCCGCCTGCCAAGCTGGCGAAGTATCTGGAGGAGGGCACGGTGCAGATCGCGCCGCTGGCCTACATGCGCGGCCGCACGCTCGACAACGCCTTCGTCATTTTGGACGAGGCGCAGAACACGACGCTCTCGCAGATCAAGATGTTCCTGACGCGCATGGGCCGCAACGCCAAGTTCATCGTCACGGGCGACGTGACGCAGATCGACCTGCCGCGCAAAAGCGACAGCGGGCTGGTGCGCACGATGGAGATTCTGCGCGAGGTGGAGGGTATCGGCATCGTCGAATTCGACGTGCGCGACATCGTGCGCCATCCGTTGGTGAAACATATCGTCGAGGCGTTCGACAAGTGCGGGACGGACCTGTCCAAAGCTGAAAAGTAAGGACGGGGCCGCTCCGGGATGGGCCTTCCGGCCGCATGCGGGAAGTTCCCTCCGGGGAGAGGATTACGGCGCGTCGCTGAAACGGCAAATGTGCGCTGTGACTGTTGCGGCCGTCCGCACGGGCGGGAAAAGTTTAGGTCCGCAACCCGGCCGCATGCGAGAAGTCCCCTCCGAGGAGGGGATTACGGCGCGTCGCTAAAGCGACAAACGTGCGCCGTGACTGCTGTGGCGGCTCGGCAAAACGAGTTTTGCCCTCGCCTGCTGCCCGCAGTTTAGGGGAGGGTCAGACCTGCAAACGACGCCAAAGGCGGCGGTAATGACCGGCAGGGCTGAACGAGGATGAAAAATACGAAAAACAATAACATATCATTAAAACCTACTTTTATGAACGACACTCGCAATCTCTCTGCCCTTAAGCCGGCGCTGGTCTGGAAACATTTCGCTCAGATCGTACGCATTCCGCGCCCCTCGTCGAACGAGGAGAAGATCCGCAAATACGTCATGGATTTCGCACGGGAGAAAGGACTCGAATGCAAGGAGGACGCCGCACATAACGTCTATGTCCGCAAACCCGCCTCGAAAGGCATGGAGGACCGCAAGGGCGTGGTCCTGCAGGCCCACCTCGACATGGTGCCCCAGAAGAACAACGACAAGAAGTTCGACTTCACGAAAGATGCGATCGACGCCTATGTCGACGGCGAGTGGGTGACGGCCGACGGCACGACGCTCGGTGCGGACAACGGCATCGGTGCGGCGGCCATTCTGGCCGTACTGGAGGATGATTCGCTGGTACACGGTCCGCTGGAAGCGCTCTTCACGGCTACCGAGGAGACGGGTATGGACGGCGCGTTCGGGCTGAAAAAGGGGCTGCTGCACGGCGACATCCTGCTGAATCTCGACTCGGAGACCGAGGGCGAGCTGTACGTAGGCTGCGCCGGAGGGTTGGACGCGAATATCGTCTTCAAATATGCCGCCGAGCCGACTCCCGCGCGCAACTACACCGCGGCCCGGATTACGGTCAAGGGACTCAAGGGCGGCCATTCGGGCATTCAGATCGTCTGCCAGCGCGCCAACGCCAACAAGGTGCTGTTCCGTTTCCTGAACGCCGCGTCGGCGTCGCGCGATCTGGTGCTCTGCTCGGTGGACGGCGGCGGCCTGCGCAACGCCATTCCCCGCGAAGCCGAGGCGGTCGTGATGGTCAAAACCAAGGAGTACGAAGCTTTCGCCAAGGAGCTGAAAGCCTATGAAAAAGTCATAAAGGCCGAATATGCCGGCATCGAGGACGCCGTGTCGATCAAACTGAAGGAGTGCGAAGCCCCGAAGGAGCGGATCGCCGCCGACGTGGCCGCCAAGCTGACCAAAGCCGTTGTGGGATGTCCCGACGGCGTGCAGCGCATGTCGGTGTCGATGCCCGGACTGGTGCAGACTTCGAGCAACCTTGCGCGCGTGGTCTCCGACGGCAAGAGCGTCAAACTGCAGTGCCTGCTGCGCAGCTCGGTGAACTCGGAGAAGGCCGCGCTGGGCGAAGCGATCGCCGCGGTATTCTCTCTGGCCGGGGCCAAGGTGCAGCTCACGGGCAGCTACGATGGCTGGAATCCGAACATGGAGTCGCCGATCCTCAAGGCCATGACCGCCTCCTACAAGGCCCTCTACGGCAAAGAACCCGCCGTGACGGCGATCCACGCCGGACTCGAATGCGGTATCATCGGCAGTAAATATCCCAAGATGGACATGATTTCGTTCGGACCCACGATCTGCTATCCCCATTCGCCCGACGAGAAGGTGGAGATCGCGTCGGTAGGCAAATTCTACGACTTCATGGTCGATACGCTGCGCAATATTCCCAAAAAATAGTGCGCTTTGGAAGCCGACAAGGTCAAATGGTTCGTCATTGTCAATCCCGTGGCCGGAGGCGGCCGCGGGCTTGACCATTTTCCGCAGATATCGAAGCTCCTGCGCGACGCCCATATCGTCTGCGAACCGGTCTTTACGGAGCATAAGTTCCACGCCACGGAACTTACCGTGTCGGCCGTCAAGGAGGGTTACCGCAATATCATCGTCGTGGGCGGCGACGGCACGCTGCACGAGGTGGTGAACGGACTTTTCATCCAGCAGGAGGTCTGTCCCGACGAGGTGCTGCTGGCCGTGATCGCCGTGGGAACGGGCAACGACTGGGTCCGCACGTTCGGTATTTCGAACCGCTATCAGGATGCCGTGAAGGCCATCGGCGAGGGCTACTCGTTCCTGCAGGACGTGGGTGTGGTGTCGTACGAGGAGTCGCACTACCGCCAGAGCCGCTATATGGCCAACGTGGCGGGCGCGGGTTTCGATGCGCGGATGGTGCGCAAGCTTTCGCACCTCAAGAAAAAGGGCCGCAAGAGCCGCTGGCGCTCCACGTGGTGTCTGGTCAAGAACTTCTTCCGCTACAAATCGACGGGCGTGAAGGTGTGGGTCGACGACCGGCTGGTCTACAACAACCTGCTGTTCAGCATCGCCATCGGCATCTGCAAGTACAACGTCGGCGGCATGCAGCAGCTGCCCGACGCCGTGGCCGACGACGGTATGCTCGACGTGTCGCTGGTGCGTCCGGTGCATTTCTGGCACCTGCTGTTCCGGTTCCACTACCTGTTCAACGGCGGCATCTATCGCATCCGGCATATCCTGCAGGAGCGGGGAAGCTGTATCCGCATCGAGTCGTCGCCCGAAATTTCGGTCGAGGTGGACGGCGAGCTGCTGGGCGAGACGCCACTCGAATTCTCGATTCTCCACAAGGCGGTCCGGATCGTCGTGGGCCGGGAGTTCTACGACCGGCAGGAGCGCGGCGAGTGCCCGTGCGAGGGCAAGTAGCGGCCGCGGCCGGAAGCTGTGCCGGAAAACGGCGTGCGGCAAGCGGTCGTGTCGGGCGGCGTTTCCGGGAAGAAGCGGAAAATAATACGTTAGTCTTTTTAAAAACGATGTGTAACACTCGGAAGCCGCTCAGAAGGTAAATCCGAACTATAAATCAAGCATGATTATGACGCCTAAAGAAGTTTTGGAAAAGTGGATAGACCGCTTTAATGCCGCCGATGCGGTCCGTCTTACGGAGCTGTATGCCGAAGATGCGGTAAACCATCAGGTTGCGAATAAACCGGTGGTAGGAAAAACGGCGATCCATGAAATGTTTGCAAATGAATTTGCAACGGCTGAAATGGTTTGTATCGTAGAGAATATTTTTGAAGATGGAGAATGGGCGATTATGGAATGGAAAGATCAGCTCGGACTTCGCGGATGTGGATTTTTTCATGTGAAAAACGATAAAATCGTCTTTCAGAGAGGGTATTGGGATAAACTCTCGTTTTTGAAACAGTACAATCTTCCTGTTGAATAATGCTGTGAATTCGTCGCGGCTGTTTTTTGACGTTCCGTTATCGGGTTGTTCGTCGATCGGGTATGTGAACCGATGAGAATCTGAAACAAAAAAGGCAGGCTTTTGCAAAAGCCTGCCTTTTTTGTGCGCGGACCGTGCGGCTGCGCGTCGTTTGCCGTGCGATTCCGGTTGTCCCGGTTATGCGGGTCCCGGTTCTGTCAGTCGGCGGTCTCTGTCACCTCCACTTCGGTAATCACCCAGTCGAAGAGGTCGTTGGCGCATCCGGCCTCCATCTGACGAATCTGCGACATGTCGGTCGTGTCGGCCAGTATGGCGTTGAAGAACTGCGACATGGTGCTGTAGGCGGCGTTCACCTTGCCTGCGAAGCAGTTGTAGAAAGCCTTCTGCTGCTGGTGGTCCAGCCCGGCGGGAAGCACGCCCTGCGCCACCAGATAGTTGTACGGATAGATATGGCGCATGTTGTGCGCGTCGGCGTTCAGTTCGTCCACGATGGTCGTGACGACGACCATGTCGACCGTGTCGGTCACGCCCGGCATTTCGACGAAGGTCGTATAGACGGGGTAGGCCCCTTCCAGATCACCGGCCACCTCGTCGGTAAAGAGCACGAATTCATCGTCCGAAAGGTCGTCGAGATAGACCATCTGACGGTAGCTGCGCAGGGCTTCGCGCATCGCTTTGCGCTGTTCGTGATTCCATTGCCGCTGCTGCGAGCAGCCGACCAGACCCGCTGCGAATGTCGACAGCAGGCAGATACAGAGGAGAATTTTTTTCATCGTTTCCTTGATTTTGGTTTTACTTGGGAGCAGGACGCAATACGTGTGCCAAAAATTATATATCTTTGGGTGGCGAGTAATTCCGGCCGGCCGTGGAAATGCGCCGCTGCGACGGAATTGTGCCGGACCGGAACGAAAAAACGATCGATTATGGATGTACTGACTTTCCGCGACTACTGTCTGTCGCTGCCGATGGCCGAAGAGAGCACGCCCTTCGACGAAACGACCCTTGTCTACAAGGTCGGGGGCAAGATGTTCGCCTGCGCCGACATGGCCGAATTCGAATGGGTCGCCGTGAAATGCGATCCGGCCGAAGCCGTGCTGCTGCGCGAGCAGTACGACGAGGTGAGTGCGGCGTGGCACTTCAACAAACGCCACTGGAACGCCGTCCGCACCACGGGCGACCTGCCCGACGGCTTTATCCGCGAGCAGATTCGCAACTCCTACCTGCTGGTGCTGCGGTGCAGCGTGACGCCCAAGGCACTGCGCGAGGAGATCCTCGCCTATGTCGGGGAGCACGGCCTGCCGGAATAGGGACGCGGAGACGGCTTTCCGTTGCGGACCTCGCTGTTTGCGGGTGTGAGCCGCTGTTATGCTTGAAACCGTGGATGCGGGAGAGAGGCCGGAGTGGGACGATTTATGGCGGAGGGCTGGGATTGGACTGCTTATGCGGGGGCTTTCCGTTGCGGACCTCGCTTTTTGCCGGGAATGGACTCCGAAACTTTGGGCGTTGTCCTTTTCTGCGGAACAGAACCGGATACGAAAACGCAGCAACGTGGGGCGTACCCTGCGTTACTGCGTTATTCGTAATGGTCGCTGAGTTTCGGCGGCCCAGTGCCGGCGCCGTTCCGCGTTGTGCGGCTCTGCTGTGTCTCACTCGCGTCGTGTTGCTCAGCGTCGGCGGCGCCTTGCGCCGTAGTGATTCTTCGCCTGCGTTACTTTGCGGCACCGGTCGTTTCCTGTGCCGCGAGCTTGCGCCAGCGCAGGTATCCAGCCACGGCCAGCGCCGAGTAGAGGGCGTAGAGTCCCGCGGTGAGGGGGATTCCCTTGTAGAGATACAACCCGATCGTTATCAGATCGACGGCCAGCCAGACGAGCCACTGTTCGATGTATTTGCGCGAGAGCATCCACATCGCCACGATGCTCGCCGCCGTGGTCATCGCGTCCCAGAAGGGCACGGTGCTGTTGGTGAACCGGGAGAGCAGGAAATAGATTCCGGCGTGCGCCGCGGCGTAGACTGCGATCAGTCCTGCTGCATAGCGCAGGGGCGTATGCCCGATCCGGACGGCGGCGGGTTCTGCGCTCCGGACTGTTTGGGCCGCTTCGGGTCCTGCATTGCAGGCCGTTTGGTCGCTATGTCCCGCCGTTGTGTTCTGGTCCGGTTGGCTGTTGTGTCCCCCTGCGAGTGCTTCACTTCCGGCCGTTTGATCGGTCGGTCCTGCCGCTGCCGCGTTCCGGGCCGTTTTGGCCTTTTTGCGCGGGGCGTTGCGCCACACGAGCCAGCCGTAGAGTCCTGCCAGTACGTAGTAGACCTGCATCGAGCAGTCGGCGTACAACCCCGCTTTGTAGTAGAGCGCGCCGTGGACCAGCGGCATGACGAGTCCCACGATCCACAGCCGGATGTCGGCGCGGTATTCGAGCCAGAGATAGAGCAGCCCCAGCACCACGCCGGCGATCTGCAGGATAAGTTTCCAATCCATCGTTTTATCTGCGTTGCGTCCCTCCGGATCGGGTTCCGGGAGGACGGAATTTGCCCGTCAGAACTTTACCGTGACGTTGGCCAGCACGTTCAGGGGCGCCTGCGCGAAGTAGTAGGCCATGTCGATGCGCCGGGGCGTCGGGTCGCTCCACGTGTCCATGTACGAATAGCCGTAGCCGTTGCTTTCGTACTCGGCGTTGAAGAGGTTGTTGATCTGCAGGCCCAGCCGCACGCTTCGGGCGGCGCGGGTGCGGAACGTGTAGCCCAGATTGAGGTTGGTGACGCAGTAGCGGCCGAGCGAGAGCGTCTCGTTCTCGTCGTTGGTAAAATACTGTTTGCCTACGGCCTGCGTGTGCAGCACGGCTTCGAAGCCCCGGTAATGGAAGTCCAGAAACAGCGACCCCATGGCCGACGGCGAGTAGGAGATGGTCCGCTCGCCCAGATTCTGCCCGTAGGTGGGGCTGTTCGAGAGTGCGTCCACATAGTTCTCGATCCGGTTCTGGCTGAAGGTGGCGTTGGCGCCGGCGGTGAACCATCCGGTCACGCGCCACGAAGCCGTCAGCTCGATGCCGCGGCGGTAGCTGTCGGGCACGTTGACGTTCAGCGCGTCGGAGCTGTCGTTGACCATGCCCGTATGCACCAGCTGGTCCTTGTACTTCATGTAGTAGAGGTTCACGCCCGCACTGAAACGGGGCGAGGTGTAGGTGTAGCCCAGTTCGTAGTCGTATAGCTTCTCGGACGAGGGGTACGAGTCGTCGCCGGAGAACATGTAGCGGTCCGTGAAGTCGCTGCGTGTCGGCTCCTTCTGCGCCACGGCGAACGAGAAGTAGAAGTTGTGGCGTTTGCCGGGCGTGTAGTTGACGCCGGCGCGGGGGTTGAAGAAGTGGTATGTCTCGTCCACGTCGATGGGCTGCATGCCCCCGCTCGCTTCGTCGTAGTTGTCGTTCACGCCCCATGCCTTGTAGTGAACGTAGCGGTACTGCATGTCGGCGAAGAGGTTAAGTCCGCGGGCCACGGTCCAGTTGGCGCGTGCGAAGAGGTTGGCGTCCTGCTTGTCCACGTCGTTGTCGTACCAGCGTTTGCTGCGGTAGTCGGCGGGATCGGTCTCCTGCATCCAGTCCAGCTCGCCCCAATGGGGACAGCTGTAGTAGCTCCACGAGCCGCCGAAGGCGAGATCGAGGTTATCCGCAGCGTAGGCCGCCGCGGCGTTCACGCCGCCCAGATGGTTGCGCATGAGTTTTTCGCGGATCAGGTCCCTGCGTACGGCGATTCGTTCGCCGTCGCCGTCCGTCACGAAATTGCCTTGGTCGTCGGTCTGGTAGGCCAAATGGTCGGGGAAGAGGTATTCGAAGAGTTTGGCGTTGTCCTTATACTGCTTGTAGTAGCCGTAACCGTAGGTGTAGAAGGCCGTGGCGTTCAGCGTCCATCGGTCGCCCAAGCGCTGGCTGAGGATCAGCTGGTTGTTGATCTGCAGGTAGTTGTCGGTCTCGTCGTCGTAGAAGTTCACCTGCTGCCACTCGCCGTCCTCGCTGTTCCAGATGCGGTGGGAGTAGGCGTCCGAGGTGGAGTACATGCCGCTGCTGTTGTAACGGCGGCCGTTGAGACGCATCTCGTCGCGCGTGGCGCCGTTGTAGCTGAGGTTGGTCTTGGCCTTGCCGCCGAACGAAACCAGCTTGAGCATCGTGTTGCCGTTGTAATAGCCGCCTTGGAACATGTAGGAGGTGAGGGAAGTCCCTCCGCGGCGGATGTAGCCGTCCGAGGAGAGGCGCGTCAGGCGTGCGTCCACCGTCCAATGGCCGCCCATCAGCCCCGACGAGACGTGCACGGCCTGTTTGTTGGTGTTGTACGATCCGTACGAGAGCGAGACGTCGCCGCCGAACTCGGTTTCGAGCGGGGCCGTGGACATATTGACCGCGCCGCCGAAGGCGCCCGTGCCGTTGGTCGAGATGCCCGCGCCGCGCTGGATCTGCATCGTGCCGACCGACGAGATGAGGTCGGGCGTGTCGTACCAGTACATTGAGTGCGAGTCGGGGTTGTTCATCGAGACGCCGTTGATGGTGACGTTGAGCCGTGTGGCGTCGGTTCCGCGCAGGCGCATCGACGTGCCGCCGATGCCGATGCCGGTTTCGTTGGTGGCGATCATCGAGGGAGTCAGCGCCAGCACCGACGGAATGTCGAATCCGTAGCTGTTGCGGGCGATCACCTTGTGCGAAAGGTCGGTATAGGCGACCGGCGTGCTGCCCGATGCGCGCGTGGCGGTCACCTCGATCTCCTGCAGGCGGTACATGCGCACGGAGTCTTCGGGCCGGGCCGGGCTGGCGGCTGCCGTGATCGCTTCGCTTGTCTTTGCAGGGGGAACGGCAGCTGCCGTGACAAACGCCGCGGATCGTGTCGCGTCTGCGGCGGTTGCGGCGTTCGTTACGCCTGCGGTGAGGGAGACGGCAGCCGGAGTTTCGGCCGCAGCGGTAATTACGGCGTTTGCCGGATTCTCGGCGCTCGCCGTGTTTGCGGCGACGCAGAGCGCGACGGCCGCGATGGGAAGTAGAAACCTTTTCATGTCTGAACTTTTAAAAGTTAATGAACTGAAAAGGGGTATGCGTTGAAAGATTATGCATCCCGGTTTCGGCATTACCCGTATCCGGTTCAATGGGTATAATCTCAGCCTGATAGTAAGGCACCCCTTCGAAATATCGGCGGCAAAGGTAATAAAAAGATTCGGGAAATCGGGAGCGGTATGCGAAGAATTTGTAAAAATAGCGACCCGACCCGACCCGGCGGCGGTTCGGCGGTTCCGAGAAGCGGGTAACGCAGTAACGCGGGACATATACCCGTGTTGCTGCGTTACTGCTGACAATTTTTATTTACGAATCCGCCCGGCCCGGTCTTCCGGTTCCGCCCGTGCGTCTGCCTGCCCGGCCCTGTCCGGTTTTCCCGGTCCGCCCCTGTGCCCTCCTGTCCGGCCCGGTCTTCCGGTTCGCCGGCAATGTCTGTTTTTGCCGCGGCTCAGTCGCCGTTTTTCCGCCAGAGTTTCGACATCTCTTCGAGAGTTTTGCCCTTGGTTTCGGGCACCCATTTCCAGACGAAGAGAGCCGAGGCGAGCGACATCAGGGCATAGATGCAGTAGGTGCCGCCGACGCTCCATGCGCTCAGCGAGGGGAAGGTCGCCGAGACGAGGAAATTCGAGATCCACTGCGCTGCCACGGCTACGGCCACGGCCTGCGAGCGGATTGTGTTGGGGAAGATTTCGGAGATCAGCACCCAGCAGATCGGCCCCCACGACATCATGAACGATGCGGTGTAGATGATGATGAAGACCAGTGCCGCGATGCCGATCGACCCGGTGAACGAAAGCGCCGCAAGGGCGGCCATGCCGATCATCATACCCGCCGAACCGACGATGAGCAGCGGTTTGCGGCCCACGCGGTCCACGGTGAAGATCGCCACGACCGTAAAGAGGATGTTGACCACGCCCATCACCACGGTCTGGAGCATCGAAGCGTCGCCCGACGCGCCCATTCCGGCGAAGATGCGCGGGGCGTAGTAGAGCACGACGTTGATGCCGATGGCCTGCTGGAAAAACGAGAGCAGGATGCCGATCAGGATCACCGCTGCGCCGTAGGCGAAGAGCCGCTCGGTCTTGGCGTGTACCGTCCGGCGGATTTCGGTGTGAATCGTGCGGGCCTCGGCCGCGCCGTTGATGCGCGTGAGCACCTGCAATGCCTTCTGATCGTGTCCGGTGAGGGTCAGGTAACGCGGGGTTTCGGGCACAAAGAGGATCAGCAGCAGAAATGTCGCTGCGGGGAACGCTTCGCTGAGGAACATCCTGCGCCAGCCGACGGAGACCATGGCGGCCTGAATGGCTTCGCCCGTGTCGCCCAGCTGGTTGCGGATCAGGTAATTGACGAAGTAGACGACCAGCATGCCGAAGATGATGGCGAACTGGTTGCACGAGACGAGCGTGCCGCGGATCTTCGCGGGCGAGATTTCGGCAATGTACATCGGACACACGGCCGAGGCAAGTCCCACGCCGATACCGCCCAGAATGCGGTAGATGTTGAACGACGCCAGCAGCGGCAGCGACGCTTCGCCGTAGGGCAGGATGCCGCTTTCGGGCCGCCACGAGCCGATGGCCGAGACGAAGAAGAGCACGGCTGCCGCGACGAGCGAGTGTTTGCGTCCCAGACGCGAGGCCAGCAGGCCCGACAGCGCACCGCCGATGACGCAGCCCACCAGCGCGCTCGATGCGGTGAAGCCGTGCATCCACGGCGTGTAGGTGAAGTCCGCCGCACTGCGGAAGAACTGGTCGAGGGCCTGCTCGGCTCCCGACACCACGGCCGTGTCGTAACCGAACAGCAGGCCGCCGATGATGGCCACCAGCACGATCGAAAAGAGGTAGGCGCGGCTTCCGGTTTCTTGGGTTTTAGTCATAAGGTCAGATATACATGTTCACGATCGCTTCGAACAGCTCCTGTTTGCCGCTGCGCTGGACGGGTTCGTGCCGGCGGGCGTAGTCGGCGACCTGCTCCAGCGTGAGCTTGCCCTCTTCGAAGAGCCGGCCTTCGCCTGAGTCGTAGGAGGCGTAACGTTCGGCGAGCATCTTTTCGTAGGGCGAGTCGTCGAGAATGTCGGCGGCGATGAGCAGCGCGCGGGCCATGACGTCCATCGCGGCGATGTGGGCGATGAAGATGTCTTCGGGGTCGGTCGAGTTGCGGCGGGTCTTGGCGTCGAAGTTCGTGCCGCCGCCCTGCAGGCCGCCGCCGCGGACGATGACCATCATGGCCTGCACCATTTCGTAGAGGTCGATCGGGAACTGGTCGGTGTCCCAGCCGTTCTGGTAGTCGCCGCGGTTGGCGTCGATCGAACCGAGCATGCCGGCATCGACGGCGCACTGCAGTTCATGCTCGAATGTATGGCCGGCCAGCGTGGCGTGATTGACCTCGATATTGACCTTGAAATCCTTGTCCAGCCCGTGCGCCCGCAGGAATCCGATCACGGTCTCCGTGTCGGCGTCGTACTGGTGCTTCATCGGCTCCATCGGTTTGGGTTCGATCAGGAAGTTGCCCTTGAACCCCTTCGAACGGGCGTAGTCGCGGGCCATGCGCAGCATGGTGGCCATGTGCTCCTTTTCACGCTTCATGTCGGTGTTGAGCAGCGACATGTAGCCTTCGCGGCCGCCCCAGAAGACGTAGTTCTCGCCGCCCAGTTCGATCGTGGCGTCGATGGCGTTCTTGATCTGCAGCATGGCGCGGGCCGCGGCGTCGAAGTCGGGGTTGGTCGATGCGCCGTTCATGTAGCGGGCGTGGCCGAAGACATTGGCCGTGCCCCACAACAGTTTGATGCCGGTTTCGGCCTGTTTCTGCTTGGCGTAGGCCACGATCTCCCGGAGGTTCTTTTCGTACTCTTCGGGCGTCGCGGCTTCGTCCACGAGGTCTACGTCGTGGAAACAATAGTACTCGATGCCGATCTTCCGCATGAATTCGAAACCCGCGTCCATCTTGGCTTTCGCGCGCTCGATCGGACATGCGGACTCGTTCCACGGGAAGGTTTTGGTGCCGCCGCCGAACTGGTCGCCGCCTTCGGCGCAGAGGGTGTGCCACCACGCCATCGAGAAACGGAACCAATCCTTCATCTTGCGGCCTTTCACGACTTTTTCGGGGTCATAGTAACGGAAAGCCATCGGGTTCTTCGACTCCGGGCCTTCGAATTCGATCTGTCCCACGGTGGGGAAATACTCTTTTACTGCCATGATATTGAATGATTTGTTAAGTTGTTATTCCATTCTTTTCTCCACTTCCCGGACCCATGCCCGGTAGCCTTCTTCCAGCGTCTCTCTATCAGCTTCGGCGGGTTCCGCGACCTCCAGCCTGCGCAATGCGGCGAACGCTTCGCCGCGCGTCTTGTAGTAGCCGGCGCCCAGCGCCGCGCCGCGGGCTGCGCCCAGCGCGCCGTCGGTATTGAACAGTTCGATGCGGGCACCCGTGAGCGTCGAGAGCGTCTGCCGGAAAAGCTGCGAGAGGAACAAGTTTGCTGCGCCTGCGCGGATGACGTCGGGGCGCACTCCCAGCCCGCGCATGATGTCGATGCCGTAGCGGAAGGAGTAGGCGATGCCCTCCTGCGCGGCGCGCAGGATGTGCGCCGTGGTGTGGCGGTTGAGGTCCAGCCCGATGATTCCGGCTCCGGGACAGCGGTTGCAGAGCATCCGTTCGGCTCCGTTGCCGAAAGGTACGACCAGCACTCCTTCGGAGCCTGCCGGCACGCTTGCGGCCAGCCGGTTCATCTCCGCGTAGTCGAGCGTCTCCTGCGTGACATTGCGGCGTATCCACGAATTCATGATGCCCGTGCCGTTGATGCAGAGCAGAATGCCGTAACGGGGATTGCTGGCCGTGTGATTGACGTGGACGAAGGTATTCACGCGCGACTGCGGGTCGGCTTGGCGTTTGTCCGTGACGCCGTATACCACGCCGCTCGTGCCGCCCGTCGCGGCGACTTCGCCCGCCTCCATGACGTTGAGCGAAAAGGCGTTGTTGGGCTGGTCCCCGGCGCGGTAGGAGATCGGAGTGCCTGCGGGGATGCCCAGCAGCCGTTCGGCCGCTTCGTCCGTGCGGGCCTCCGTGCCGATCGAGACGCCGGCTTCGGGGATCGTCTCCTGCGGAATGCCGTACCATCCGGCCACGAAATCGGCCCGCCGCTCCTCTTCGAAGTCCCAGAGTATCTGCTCCGAAAGGCCGCTGACGGAGGTGGACATGCGTCCCGAAAGGCGGTAGGCGATGTAGTCGCCGGGGAGCATGAATTTGTATATCTGCGCGAATATGCCGGGTTCGTTGCGCCTTACCCACGCCAGTTTCGACGCAGTGAAGTTGCCCGGTGAGTTGAGGGTGTGCGCGAGACAGAACTCCCGTCCGATGCCTTCCAGCGCTTCGGCCCCGATCTCCACGGCGCGCGAGTCGCACCAGATGATCGAGGGGCGCAGCGGACGGCCCTGCTTGTCGAGACAGACCAGTCCGTGCATCTGGTAGGTGATGCCCACCGACACCACGTCGCTCATTGCAAAGCCCTGCGCCGCAATGGTCCGAATGCCTTCGCAGACGTAATGCCACCACATTTCGGGGTCCTGCTCGGCCCAACCGCTCTGCGGCGATCCGATGGGCATTTCGGTCGCGGGGTTGGCGGACGAGGCCGCGCACTCGCCCGACGCGATGTCCAGCAGCGATACTTTGACCGACGAGGAGCCTATGTCTATGCCTAAACTTTTCATATGTTATCTGTTGTTATGGATCAATACCTCCAGTTGTTGATGAATCCCAGCTTCAGCTTCGCTTTGAGCGCCTTTTTGTAGGCGTTTTTATTAAAGGTATAATATTGCGCCGGCTTGTGGGCTACGCCCTGTTCCCGTTCTGCGGTCGGGGTCAGAAACCCCGACGCGAGTATCTTCTTGCGGAAGTTGCGGTTGTCGATTTCGATGCCCAGCACTGCGCTGTAGAGGTTCTGGAGCGCGCGGATGGTGAATTTGCGGGGCAGCAGTTCGAAAGCCACGGGCGATTGCAGCATCTCGCGGCAGAGAACCGCCAGCGCCGCCGAAAGTATCTGCTTGTGGTCCATCGCCAGCCGCTGGATCGAATCGACATCGACCCATTGTGCGCCCTTGGCCGTGGTGTAGGCGACGGTACGGGTGTCGAGCTTCACCAGCGCGTAATATCCCACCGTCACCACGCGTTCGGTCCGTATGCCGTGATAGCGGTTGATCCACTCCAGCTCCTCACCGCTCACCCGGTTGGGATCGGAGAATATATCCATCTGTTTGAGGTATACGTCCCGCAGTCCGGTGGCCTCTTCGAGCACACGGTAGGCGGCCTGCGGCAGCGTCTCGTTGTCGAGAATCATGGCGCCCGGCAGTTTGAGCTTGTCGAGACGGGTGTCGGGGGCATAGTAGCGCCGCTCGATCAGCAGCACTTTGAGCGACTTGCCGTTGAAACCGAACACGGCGCAGTCTACCGACAGCGATTGGTTCATCTGGATGGACATGGGGCTGGTTTTAGGTTGCAGACGTAAAATTATCCATTCGGCGGATGAAAAACAAACTTACGGCCGTTTTTACGCTAATTGTTCGGCGCGTATGCGCCCCTCGGCCCGGTGAGCGTCCGATTACGGGCGTCGGACAATAGTCGCTTTTTTACGCTAAGTCATTTCCGGCTGCACGGCGGATCATAAATAACGCGGATAACGCATTAACGCGGGCGTATGCCCGCGTTAATGCGTTATTGCCGAGCAGCGTATCTGCCCGTGTTCGGCCGGTGCCGGGAGTTTGTTTTGGTTGCGCCGCGGTTCTCCGCCGCCTATGCGAAAGTCCCGAACCGGAATACGATCTTCTGGCAGTAGGTTTCGCCGGGTCTGAGCAGCGGCGACGGGAATTCGGGGTGGTTGACGGCGTCGGGGTAGTTCTGACACTCGATTGCCACGCCGTCGTAGTCGTTGTAACGGCCGTCCGACTTGGTTTCGGGGCATCCGCCCGCGAGCCAGTTGCCGGTGTAGATCATCACGCTGGGCTGCGACGAAAGCACCGTCACGCAGCGGCCCGAAGTCTGTTCACGCAGACAGCCGACCTCGCCCAGAATGTTGGGCTTCCAGCCGTCGATGACGAACGGGTGGTCGTATCCCTTGAAATCGCGGATGTGGTTGAACTCCGAGTCGATGCCGGGGCGGAACGGACGGAATTCGCGGAAGTCCTGCGGCGTGCCCGCTACGTCGAGCAGCCGGCCTGTGGGAATCTGCTTGTCGTTCATTTCGAGCACCTGCGAGCTGTTCAGGCGCAGCTGGTGGTCGAGGACCGACCCGCTGCCTTCGCCCGCAAGGTTGAAATAGACATGGTTGGTGAGGTTCACCACCGTCGTTTTGTCCGTCCGGGCCAGATAGGTTATTTCGAGCGAGTTTTCGTCATCGAAATCGAACGCGGCCTCGACGTTCAGTTCGCCGGGGTAATTCTGGTCGCCGTCCTCCGAAAGGAGCGACATGACCACGCGGTTGGTCTCCACACGGCTCTCCCAGATGCGGTTGGCGAAGTTCTTCGTGCCGCCGTGCAGGTGGTTGGGGCCGTTGTTCACTTCGAGCGCGTACTCCTTTCCCTCGACGGTCATGCGGCCGAAAGCGATGCGGTTGGCGCAGCGGCCCACGCTCTTGCCCGACGCGGCTCCGTCGAAGAAGTAGCCTTCGGGATGCTTGTAACCCAGCACCACGTCGGCCATGCGGCCCTCGCGGTCGGGCATCGTGACGGAGACGATCGCCGCCCCGAAATTGGTGATTTTCACTTCGGCGCCCTTATCGTTGCGCATCGTGTAGAGGATGATGGCTTCGCCCTCCGGCGTCATGCCCCATACGTGTTGTTCGATCTGTACCATTATTCTGCGGGTTTTAAGGTTGCGAGGATATGGTCGATGCGGCGCAGGGTCTCTTCGCGGCCGATGAACGCCGTGACGTCGTACATGCCGGGACCTTTGCCCGCGCCTACGAGCGCCAGCCGCAGCGTGTTCATCACCTGTCCCATGCCGTATCCCTTCTCTTCGATCCAGCCATGGACGATTTGTTCGGTGTTCTCTTTCGAGAAGTCGTCGATCGAGGCCAGTACGCCGCGCAGCTCGCGCAGGATTTCGGGGTTTTGGCCTTTCCAGTACTTCCGGGTCTGCTTCTCCTCGTATTCGGTCGGTGCCGTGAAGAAGAACGACGTGAGGTCCCAGAGGTCGGTGATGAACGTGGCGCGCTCCTTCATGATGCCTGCGGCCCGGCCTGCGACCTCGTCCGCGACTTCGATGCCGTGGTCGCGCAGGATGGGCTGGAACAGCGCAGCCAGCTCGGCGTCGCTCTTGTGGTGCATGTACTGGGCGTTGAACCATTTGGCTTTGTCGGGCTGGAAGCGTGCGCCCGATTTCGAGACGCGCTCCAGCGAGAAGCTGTCGATCAGCTCCTGCATCGAGAAGATCTCCTGCT
>ERZ857951.934-NODE-934-length-34452-cov-5.980899_pt1 | contig 34452 bp, 26 predicted proteins | sample MGYA00519759_ERZ857951 | MGnify/ENA primary metagenome ERZ857951 (study PRJEB31778, sample SAMEA3449377) | human gut metagenome | biome: human gut; feature: human-associated habitat; material: faeces | place: United Kingdom | collected 2010/2012 ...
ATTTGGAGGTGTACGGATTGGCTAACATTAAATCTGCTAAGAAGAGAGTAATTACAAGTCAGGTAAGAGCTGAGAGAAATAAGGCGGTTAAGTCTAGAGTTAAGACTTATATCAAGAAGGTAGAGGCTGCTGTTGCTGCTGGTGACAAGGCTGCTGCTAACGAAGCTCTCCCTGTTGCTATAGCTGAGATCGAGAAGGCTGCTTCTAAGGGAATCTTCCACAAGAACGCTGCTGCAAGAAAAGTATCTCACATTACTAAAGCTGTTAACGCAATGGCTTAATAAGAATTTTAATAATTTAAAGAACCCGGTGCTGACACCCACTCGCACCGGGTTCTTTTTTATTTACTGTATTTAATTATAATAAGCTCTACTCCCAGCCTGTCATTAAGCCTTCCCTGCTTAACTGCTTCTTCAGTTTTAGCACATTCATTCAATGCATCCAGTAGTGTATTCATCTCAAAATATTTTGCCTGTGCCTGATATTTACCGACAACAAATGGCGCTGCTCCTATCTTTGATGCAATCTCTTTACCTGAAATCCCCCTTGACATAAGATCTTTCACCTGTAATATTCCGTTAAACTGCCTTACTATAAGATAAAGTATTCTCATAGGAGGTTCTTTTAATTCCAACAAATCATAATATAAATCAAGTGCCTGCTGTTGTTTCTTATTTGCAATTGCACTTATCATATCAAATATATGACTTGTTGTCTGTGTTGCGCATACTTTCTCTACATCTTCTACTGTCACAACATCCCTTCCCTGACAATAACTCACAAGCTTCTCTGTCTCCTGCCTTATATAATCCATGCCTGCACCTGTCTTATCAAGTATCAAATCACATGCTTCCCTGCTTATTTTAAGATTATCCTTAGCAAGAAGCCCTGCTATCCATTTTTCAAGAGTAGCAGTTGTCTGTGGCTTCATCTCGCATATATATCCCACAGAATCAACTGCCTTATATACCTTATTACGCTTGTCCACATCTTTTTCTACCATAACAACAACAAGATAATCAGGAATATGTTTAATATAATCTGCAAGCTCATCATTAGAACTTTTCAAAAAACCGGTATTTTCCATAATAACAAGTCTCTTCTGGGCAAAGAAAGGCAGTGTTTCACACACATCAATTATATCCTTAACGCTGGCATTATCCGAATCATAATATGAATAATTCATTGTATCATCACCAGCTATAGCATTCTTTAATCTGTCTCTATACTGCTTCTTAAGATACTCTTCCTCTCCATACAGAAGATATACACTCTTAAATTCACCCTTCTTAATATCATCACTTATGACCTTCAAACCTGCTGCCTCCGTTTCTAATCTTAAACAATAGTATCAGATATGTACAAGTGGTTCAAGTTAAAAAATATTTTCTCACAACCTGTTATATATCTTCACAGTTCTATCCTTTCAAAGCTTTAAACACCTCAATTTTATACGAACCATCCCTGACACGCACCGCAATCTCTCCACTTTCGTCTGTCCTATACACCTTTGCTCCAATCCCCGACAATCTCTGTAAAGTTTCCATATGAGGATGTCCATATGAATTACCTGCCCCACAAGATATCAATGCATTTTCAGGCTTTACATAACTTAAAAATTCTTCTGAACTCGCCCCCTTACTTCCATGATGTCCGACTTTCAATATATTAACTGACATAAACCGTGCTGATTCACCAGCATCTCCTGCCATCCTATTGGCATCCTCAACAATGCACTTTTCTGCCTTCTTTTCCGCATCACCTGTCATAAGCATAGAAAAATATCCATATTCCACAAGATATACAGCAGAATAGTCGTTAGCTGACTCGTAATCATAACCCTCGCATGGGTGCATACACTTAACCGAGAATTCTCCCGATTTAATACTGTCACCCGCATCAGCATAAACAACATTAATACCAGCAGCTTTCAATGTTCTCTCTAACTTCGACATATCATCACAATCCTGCTTCTTTACTGCCGTAGTCTGCCTGATTCCCGGCAGTACAACAGTACCTATCTCAAATGTGTTATCACACAATTCAATCAATTCATATATTCCATTAACATGGTCTTTATCCGGATGACTTATAAACACATAATCGAGACTTCTTACCCCACAATATTTTAGATAAGTATATATGGTATATCTCCCGACATTCTTCTTGCTTGTGCTTCCTCCGTCAAACAATACATTCATGCCCTCCTTAGTATGCATAACAATTGAATCCCCCTGTCCAACGTCAAGCATGGCAATCTTCATATCTGAATTAATATTGTAATGCAGCCCTGTCAGCACACACACTAATAAAGCAATACATACAGCATCAATTTTTTTATTCATCAATATAATATGTACACATATCCATATAATTAAAACCGCAAAATATATAAACACCCTTGCAGTATCAGGGGTTCCCGTAACAATGACTGCATATTTAAAATGTGATGACAAACTGCACAACTTATAATAAAAATCAAGAATATATCCACCTGCTCCCGCAAAAAAATATGCTGCTTCAAGAGATAGCATGCCAGCAATTCCCGTAAATATACCGCTTATCATTATCAACGACATAAGTGGAATTACTATAACATTAAGAAACAGGCTTATTACAGGAATCTGCCCAGATATAATAAGAATTACCGGAAGTGTCGCAATTGTAACACACATGCCTGTAATAACCGAATCTGCGATTCTGAATAAAATTAATTGAAAAAATCCTGCATTCTTTTTATCAGGACGTCTTATATATATAAGAATAGTTTTATCATCAGACAGTATGGGTTTAATATATATAATTCCTGCCACAGCAAGAAATGACAACCAAAAAGCTGAATTTATAAGATTATATGGATTAATCCACAGAAGAATAACACTTGCTATCCCTAATGTATTAGCCATATCACTGGTTCTTCCAAGCACGTCTGCCAGCATATATACAAGAATCATTATTACAGCACGGCTGGCAGATGCACTATAACCTGTCATGCACAAATATGAAATAATAAGAAATGTACTAAAACATGCAGATGCGATTCTGCCAATTTTCTTCTTTAACCAGTCATATATAAACATTCCAACAAGCGAAACATGAAGTGCACTTATTGCCAAAATGTGGGAAATTCCATTCTTCTGATACATTCTCTTTACATCATCATCAAGCCCTGACCTGTCACCTAACACAATCGACTGCATAATTCCTGCATTCTGCTCAGAATATACATTTTGGTAAATGTTTTTTATGGAATCTGCAAATCTGTAAATGCTGGAAATATAACTACTTCCAGACTGTATATTCACAATATCTGACAAATCTGCACAATAATTAAATCCAAGTGATGTATAATATTTTCTGGCATTAAACTGCCCTTCATTAGATGGTATATTAAAATCCTTTAATGTTACTTTAATCTTAACTTCATCCCCTGGATTGGCAAATCTTTTTTCTGAGTATACTACCAAACCGCTTTTAAACTGCCTGCCCCATGAATCCGGCATAACAAAGGCATTTCTTATATACACCGCATAACCGTTTCCTGACTGTTTAATATCTGCTATGTATCCATTTACATAAGCAATATGTGTTTTATCTGACAATTGCCCCTGATAGCATAGCTTTTCCATACTTACTTCAGTTCTTAGGCACATAATTGGAAACATCATGATAAAAATCACATAAAAACCAGGAATTCCTGTTTTCTTAAGATATATAAGGAATCCGGTAAACACCATTATTCCCACTATAATAACGATATATAACTTAACATATAATGACAAATATACTGCAGCAATGCTCATAACTGCTGCCACAAAAAATGGTCTCTTCAATAATATCCTTTCCAGAAACGACCATTAATTATCAGATAAATCTTTTTTTACAAGTTCATTATTCATATAAAATACTGTATCAAGGCTAATTGCATCTCTATACATCAGATTAGAATTTCCCTTGACAAGTATCTTAACGCCATCAATTCCCTCCAGTCCTGAAAGGGAATTAACAATTGAATATATAGTCACATTGCTCTTTGCATTAACCATATCAGTTGCAAATTCCTGACTGAGATTAACATAACATATCCTGTCGACAACAGATATACTAAGCAGCTTGGTATTCGACGGAATACTCTGGTAACACCCCGACTCTGTTGTTCCTTTAATAAGCTGTTCCATTACAACCTTCTCAACAGATACATTCTTATTATAACAGATTCTCTTGCTATTCTTTACAAGGGCATCTCCTGACTTGTTAGCAAAATACAGATTAATCGTCTTCCACTTCACATCAGCCATAGCACCTTCCTGTGTATCTACAAAATCCTCATCACTCATATTTCCTATGATTGTTCCATCTTCATACACAGCATCCTTACCATCAACATAAAATCTAACATATAGAACATCACTTATCTGTGATAATTCTTTAACAACTGCTGCCCTGTAAAGTACTTCGGTACTTGGTTTCATTCCATAATAAGAGCTGTCATAATAGACACCTGCGTATATTCCATTAATTTCAACCGTTGGCTGCGATACAGACACCGGCTTAATTATGCTTGTATGTCTGCCTTTTGCAACATTCATTTTTTCAAGGAGTTCATTTGCAACTGAAACAGCGTCCTGACTTTCGATGTATACTCTGCCTTCAGTTAGTGATGTTCCGTCTTCATTAAGAAAATATACAGAATATGCTGTTCCCTTCTTCTGTGAAGAACATGAAACAGTTATAAATGTTACTGCAATAACAATTATAACGGATGTCAATTTCATAATAGCTTTCCTTACATGTCCCATCATAACTGCTCCTTTCCTATCCTGATATTCTTAACAGCTTATAAATATGTCCACTGGCATACTTTCATCTGCATTACTGCTGGTTTTCAACATAATTAAGAGGTATTCTCATTGTAAATGTTGTTCCTATATTTTCCTCACTATGAACCTTAATAGTTCCATGATGCATAAGAATTATGTTTCTTACAATAGCCAGTCCAAGTCCTGTTCCGCCCGTTTCACGCGACCTTGCCTTATCTACCCGGTAAAATCTTTCAAATATTTTATTAATACTTTCCTCTGGTATTCCTATGCCTGAATCTTCAACTCTTATATAAAAATATTGATAATCTGCATTCAGTGAAACATGTACCCATCCATCTTCGACATTGTATTTGATAGAATTCTCCACAAGGTTGGATATAACCTGTGTCATCTTAACTTCGTCAATCTGTGCAACAACCGGTCTGAAACTTTCAAAAAGCAGTTCAATATTCTTTTTCTGTGCTAATGGCTTAAGTCTCTTGAGTGTCATCTCTAATAAATCATTCATATTAACAGATATAATATTAAGTGTTGCAACAGATTTATCCATTCTAACAAGAGTAAGTAAATCTTCTATAATCTTACTTTCTCTGTCTATCTCACTTACAATATCCTGCATGAATTCCTGATACACTTCTATTGGCACATTTTCCTGTGTATTAAGAGACTCCGCCAATACTTTAATCGAGGTTATAGGTGTCTTTAATTCATGTGACACATTCGAAACAAATTCTGCTCTGGACTGATCTGTTTCATTAGCCCTGTCCATTATGTTATTAAAATCATCTGCAATCTCACGTATTTCGGTATAGCTCCTGACAGGGATTCTTGCATCAGTATGCCCTGCACTTACATTTGAAACAATATCAAGTACCCTTTTTACAGGCCGGTTAAGAAAATATATGCCTACGATAAGTAACGCCAGACATATTGTTATAATAACCAGTTTAATATTATTATTCTGACTGTTCACATCATGAAACATTGCATCTATCTCTGTGTAATCAAGATCAGCTACAAGAACGGCTATAAATGTACCTGAATCATTGTATACCGGAACAGCTGCCTGTATATTACCCGTTTTCTTATCATAGCCGGAACTGTTCTTATGATTACTGAATATATCGAATACCCTGGGATTAAGAATTGTCTTATTAGTATCAATAGAATATGTGTCAACACTGACAACATAATTAAGATTAACAATTCTTATTCTTATCTGATTAAGTGCCGAATAACTGCTGAGTCTGCTGTTCATATCATTATTCTCAGCTGCTTCCAGACTTTCATAATTAGAATATTCTGCTGCAATAAGAACCGCTTCATTCTGTATAACCGCAGTCTGTCTTGTAATTACAGACTGCCTGTAAATATACTCAAAGCCTTCAAATGTACAGATTACCGCTGTTGCAACTATTACCGCCATAACTGCGAACTGTCTTGTTGAATATTTATTTATGAACCTGAAAAATGACTCAAACTCTCTGTCAAAAAAGATTTTCCTATGGTCATTTCTTTTTTTAATCTTATTAAACATTAAAATAGTAACCTACTCCCCACTTAGTGTGAACATACTTTGGTTCACTCGGATTATCTTCAATCTTCTCACGAAGTCTTCTCATATGGACATCAACCGTTCTGCCGTCACCTGAATAATCCTGTCCCCACACAGCTTTAAGAAGATTATCCCTGCTGTATACCTTTCCTGGATTAACTGCTAACAATTCAAGAAGATCAAATTCCTTAGCAGTAAGATTAATAGGTCTTCCTGCAATATACAGATTACGGCTGTCACAATCTATCTTCATATCACCAGCATTAATAATATTGCTCTTTGCTGCTTTCTTCTCTGTCACAGCATTTCTTCTTAAAATAGCTTTCATCCTCGCCTTAACTTCAAGAATATTAAATGGTTTTGTAATATAATCATCTGCACCATACTCAAGGCCAAGAATCTTGTCCATGTCATCGCCTTTAGCTGTCAGCATAATTATAGGCACATCTGAAAACTCTCTTATCTGCTGGCATACTGATAATCCATCAAGCTTGGGAAGCATAATATCAAGAAGGATTATGTCATATTCATTATTTTTAGCATACTCGAGAGCTTCTTCACCATCATATGCGCAGTCTACAACACTATAATCCTGCATAAGACTGAACTTAAGTCCCTTAACAATCATTTTCTCATCATCAACAACTAAAACTCTGCCTGCCATAATCTACTCCTTTTACTCTCTTTGCATATGCATCTTATCATACGCAAATATAATTCTTTATCTTATTAAATGCTGCTTCCTTAATTCCAGACACTTTCATTATATCTTCTATTGTCTGGAATCTGCCATTATCTGTCCTGTATCTTACTATATCTGCCGCCCTTGAACTTCCAATTCCCGGCAGTGTCATAAGCTCACTTTCTGTAGCTTTATTAATATTAACAATCCCCTCTGTCTGTTCTTCTATAACAGAAATATCCTCTCCATATGCCGGAATATATATCCGTTCCCCATCAGCAACAAGTGCTGCAAGATTAACTGCAGACATATCAGCCGAATCATCAGCACCACCAGCCATTGCCACTGCTTCATACAGCCTTGTTCCCTTCAGGCACTTTACAACACCTGGACAATTAACATGTCCACATATATACACATATATGTCTTCAAATGATGATTCACTTTCCATATGCCAGCTGTCTTCTATACTACTTGATACGACATTATCTGCAAATGTATTCACTGACACTGAAGCGTTCTTTCTTCCTGCCAGATATATCAATCCGGTTATAATCAGAAAAACTGCACATATTCCGTATTGTACAGCCCTTTTGTGTTTTTTATATAATTGTCTGTATTCCATGTACACTCTCCTTAAGCATTACCCTTTGGAGATTCCTTTTGCGTACTTTTCTATTTTACAAAATTGTACTATCGAATACAAGCCTAATTTGCCTATAATTGTTTACACTTTTTTCGTTCTTTGGTAAAATGTTACTATTACCGGCTAAGGGAGGAAAGCCATGAATTCATCAAAGAAATCAATTCTTAATTCTAACTTTACATATCTTGCTGCCTTTGTACTTCCAGTTATAATGATGATGGCACTGTACTATACAAGAGGCATATTCCCATGGGGAAACGAATGTTATCTGAGGTCTGACATGTATCATCAGTATGCGCCATTCTTTTCAGAACTGTGGCACAAGATAAGAAATGGTGAAAGTCTTACTTACTCATGGAATATAGGAATGGGAACTAACTTCACATCTCTGTTCGCATATTACCTTGCAAGTCCATCTAACTGGTTCGTTGCACTTTTTCCACAGAAATACACTATAGAGATAATGAATGCATTTATAATACTTAAGATAGCTGGCAGCAGTCTTTCTTTAACGTATTATCTTACTAAACGCAATAATAACAAGCATGTAATTGCTGCCATATTCGGTATGTTCTATGGTATGTCCGGCTTCATTGCAGCATACAGCTGGAATATTATGTGGCTTGACTGTGTTATTCTGATTCCACTTATCATGCTTGGACTTGAACGACTTGTTAATGAGAACCGCTGCATATTCTATTGCATAACTCTAGGATTATGTATATTTACTAATTATTATATTGCAATCATGGTATGCCTTTCAGTAGTGATTTACTATGTTGTTCTTATGATTGCTTATAACGGTATTAAAAGCCCTATGCAGTATGTGAAGAAATTTATTAATTTCTGTGTATATTCACTGCTTGCCGGTGGACTGGGAGCGTGTCTTCTTCTGCCTGAATTCTATACATTTTCACTTTCAGCCTCAAGCGACACGACATTCCCTGATAAGCTTATTTCTTATTTCAGCATATTATCAATGCTCACAAGACAGCTTATCAACATTCCGGTTCATTTAGGACTGGATCATCTGCCTAACATATACTGCGGCGTTGCTGTTTTTGTACTGCTACCGCTTTATATTATGTGCAGCAAAGTCAATGCACGTGAAAAGATTGGCAAATGTGTCATCCTGCTTATCTTCCTGACAGCATTTAACTTAAATATACCTAACTATATATGGCATGGTATGCATTTTCCTAACAGCCTGCCTTGCAGACAGTCATTCATATATATATTCTTCCTGCTTGCAATGTGCTATGAAGCTGTTATTAACCTTAAGAATTCTACTAACAGGCAGCTTGGTGCATCATTATGGATTGCAATTGGTCTTCTGCTTATTATGGAAGAACTTTTTATTAACTCAGAGACTGAATATTCATTTAAGAGTGTATATATAAGTGGAATATTTATTCTTATATATGGTCTGTTAATGTTTATTCATAACAACGCCAAGTTCAAGATTCCTGTCGTTCTTATGCTTACATTCTCAGTATCAATCATTGAATGTACAATGAATATGGATGCAACCGGTATTGGAACAACAAGCCGTACATCATATCTTCTTGATTATGATGCCGTAAAGACTGTTACAAAAACCGTATCTGATAATGACACATCCTTCTATAGAATGGATAAGCTTTTTGGAGCGCGTTCTAAAAATGATGGTGCATGGCATAATTACCGAACTGTTTCAACATTTTCATCAACATGCAATGCAGGGATGTCAAAGCTTTACAACCTTATAGGAATGGAAAATTCAACTAATGCATATGGCTGCAATGGTCTTACCGCTGTTACTGATTCTCTTTTCTCTGTAAAATACACTATTTCTAACCGACTTTTAGTTGAAAGTGATATAAGAAATTATTATACAGGCAGCGATGGTGAATTTGTGTATAAGAATAATTACACACTTCCTATTGGTTATGCGATTAACAGTTCAACAGCATATGACCTTGTTATGGCTAAGAATAACAATGGTATTGAGAACCAGAATATTCTTATTCAATCTCTTACCGGAATAAGTGATGTATTTGAATATACTACTTCATTCCCTACTGAAGCCGATTGTATTATCACACCTTCAAAGAGTGGTCATATGTACCTGTCAGTTGCGAATAAATCTGTTGATTCCGTAACTGTTACTATTAATAACACAACCACTTACACCTACAATAATATAAAGAGCAATAACCGGATTCTTGATATTGGTTATGTCCACGACACAGATACTGTCGAAGTAACTTCTGATACCGGCGGAATGAATCTTTCTGTATACACACTCGATGAAGACAAATTCATCAGGGCTTACAATAAACTCAATTCAGAAAGCTATCAGGTTGAGAAATTCTCTGATACTAAATTTACAGGAACTCTTACTGCTTCCTCAGACAAAGCAATATTATTCTCTATTCCATACGATGGTGGCTGGTCTGTGTATATTGATGGCAAGAAAGCTGACACTTATGCCTGGGAAAATGCATTGTTATGTGTTGACGTAAGTGCCGGAACTCACACTGTTGTATTAAAATATCGTCCTGTTAATTTAATATTGGGTTGCGTTATTACTACACTTTGCATTATTATATTGATTGGCATTTATCTTGCCAGCTGCTTTATTAAAGCAGGAAAAGTAAATATGGCACATTTTCCGTTAGTTATCAGAAAATATCTTGATGATCCGTCTCTTACTAACAAAGACATTAAGAAACTGTCTGATGATAATATAGAAAGTTCTATTCTTGATGATATGGATGATTTCGAGAATCTTGAATCACCTGATATTGATGATGAACTTACTGACAGTCTTCTCTCTTCTATTGAAGATGAAGAAGATAATTTTAATGAAGAAAATACAGATATTTAATTCAAGGAGGATTTATAAATGAAATTATGGGGTGGACGATTCACCAAAGAAACTAATGAGCTTGTTAACAACTTCAACGCATCAATTTCATTTGACCAGAAGTTCTATAAGCAGGATATTGAAGGAAGTATTGCACATGCTACTATGCTCGGCAAGCAAGGAATTATTCCTGAAAGCGAAAGTGTGCAGATTGTAGAAGGTCTTAAGGGAATTCTTGCTGATATTGAATCAGGAAAGCTTGAAATCACTGATGAATATGAGGATATCCATACATTTATGGAGGCTACTCTTATTGAGAGAATCGGTGATGCCGGAAAGAGACTTCACACAGGACGAAGCAGAAATGACCAGGTTGCTCTTGATATGAGACTTTTCACAAGACAGGAAGTTCTTAATACTGATGCTGAGCTTAAAGAGCTTATGGCTGTTATCTTAAGAATCATGAAAGAAAACACTCATACATTCATGCCTGGATTTACTCATCTTCAGAAGGCACAGCCTGTTACTGTTGCTCATCATTTCGGTGCATATTTCGAAATGTTCAAGCGCGACAGAAGCAGACTTCACGATATATATGAAAGAATGAATTACTGCCCTCTTGGTGCAGGTGCACTTGCAGGAACAACCTATCCATTAGACAGAGAACTTACTGCTTCTCTTCTTGGTTTCTATGGTCCAACACTCAACAGCATGGATTCTGTTTCTGACAGAGATTACCTTATTGAATTCTTATCTGCATTATCAACTATCATGATGCATTTAAGCCGTTTCTCTGAGGAAATATGCATCTGGAATTCCAATGAATACAGATTCATAGAACTTGATGACGCTTTCAGTACAGGAAGCTCTATTATGCCTCAGAAGAAGAACCCTGATATCGCAGAGCTTGTAAGAGGTAAGACAGGCAGAGTATATGGTGCTCTTATGAGCCTCCTTACAACAATGAAGGGTATTCCTCTTGCTTACAATAAAGATATGCAGGAAGATAAGGAATTATCATTTGACGCATTTGACACAGCCAAAGGCTGCATCAGCCTTTTCAAGGGCATGATTGATACTATGAAGTTCAACAACAAGAGAATGGAAGCTTCAGCAAAGAACGGCTTCACTAATGCTACTGATGCTGCTGACTACCTTGTTAAAAAGGGAGTTCCTTTCAGAGAAGCCCACGGTATTGTCGGCCAGCTTGTTCTTATGTGCATTGAGAAAAATATTGCACTTGATGACCTTTCACTTGAAGAATACAAGGCTGTAAGCCCTGTATTTGATGAAGATATCTACGAGGCTATCAGCCTTCAGACTTGTGTAGATAAGAGACTTACTCTTGGAGCTCCTGGTCCAGAGGTTATGAATAAGGTTATTGCTATTTATGATAAATATATGGAAGAGAATTAAATAGTATTTCGGGGTTGTACAGTCTGTGAGTCAAGCATTAGTGCCAACTTTAGGTAAGCTGACCTAGTGGCTGTAAATGCCGCCATATACAGAGTTTATTACGGTGCAGGAAATCAAACGCGCTTCGCTTGAACGAGATTTCCTGCACCGAACTTTTGTATATAGCGGCATTAACACCCACACGGTAAGCTTACATGCCGTTGTCGCTAACGCTTAACTCACAGACACTACCACCGCGAAGTACCGATTTTGTTTCATGCCATATGTCTCCAGTATTTAAAAAATGGTATGGATAATCCCATACCATATTCTGACTAACAAAGTGACCTCGCTGGTCAAATTATTCTTTCAAATGTAGTCTCGACAATCAAAAAACAATTTAACTAACTATCCATTTATATTTTAGAAAAATATACTTTTTTATCGGTGGTCATGTCGAAGAAGCGCTTCTTCGACTCCCCAACCGTTAAACAACTATACTCTTATCTTAGTCCCCTTAGTATCCCTGTGTGCCGTCTTCATCTTGGCAAAGCTGATACTCTTGCCCTTATATTCCATTGTGAACTCGTCACCTTCTGTAAGCAGGAATACATCTTCTATATAATCATCTTTTGAAAGCTTGATTCCTCTTACGCCAACAGCACTCTTCTTCTTCATTGGAATGTCTGTTAATGGGAACTTTAAGAACACTCCGTTTTCTGTCTGTACAATTACATTCTGGTTGCTCTCGACAACCTCTTCTTCCTTGATTTCTCCATCAAGTGAGAATTTTGAATAAATCTCTACTCTTGCGTCTGTTGAATACATTCCGATTAGCTTGTCGTCATCTGCTAATTTTGTACATGCAACTGTACGCTTTGCAACCTGGAATTCTTCGCTGTCTACAAGCTTCATCATTCCCTGTCTTGTGACAAAAAGCATTTTCTGATTCTTAAGTCGTTCAAATGGAGTAATGTACACAATTATCTCCTTAGAGCTGTCATAGTTACACAGATTATCAATCGGTGTGCCTTTATCTCTGAACTTAGTGAATGGCAGATCCTTTATCTTTAACTGGTGCATGTCTCCCGTATCAGTAAATATGCAGATTTTATCTGTGTTCATTACCGGAATGACATATTTGTTCTCATTAAATACAGCATCTTTATTTCTCTCAAATGCAGCCATATCAATGGTTCTTGCATATCCGAATCTGTCCATAATAAACATAACTTCCATCTCTGGAATCTTCTTTTCCTCAAATACAGCAGCTTCTCCGTCTTCAATTACAGTTCTTCTTGCAACACCATATTCCTTCTTAATATTAAGAAGGTCAGACTTGATAACCTTAGCCATCTCTTTTCTGTTGCCAAGTATCTTTTCATACTTCTCAATCTTCTTGACACATTCATCATATTCTTTCTGAAGATTAAGAATTTCAAGGCCAATCAGCTTATACAGACGCATTTCTAATATTGCACCAGCCTGTCTCTCTGTGAAATCAAGACCTGAAGCCTGCTTTTTTGACTGCTCTGACTTAAACTTGATTCCCTCAACATTACCATTAACAAGGCAGTCCTTAGCCATCTTAAGATTAGCACTGCCTCGTAATATCTCGATAATAAGGTCAATAATATCACATGCTCTTATAAGACCTTCCTTAATCTCCCTGTTAGCCTTCTCCTTTTCAAGAAGTGTTGTGTACTTTCTTGTAGCAAGCTCATACTGGAAATTAATGTGGTGTTTTATTATATCCTTAATACCTAAGGTCTCAGGTCTTCCATCAACGATAGCCAGCATATTTACGCCAAATGTATCTTCCAACTTGGTCTTCTTGTAAAGAAGATTTTCAAGATTCTTGACATCAGCGTTCTTCTTAAGTTCAAGGACAATTCTTATTCCTTCCTTAGAAGATTCATTGGAAATGTCGACAATATCGGTAGTTTTCTTAGTTTCTATAAGGCTTACTACATCAGATATAAATTTACCTATGTTAGCACCAATCATTGTATATGGAATCTCTGTAATAACAAGCTTGTCCTTCTCAGAACGGTTCTTGGCAGGCTCGAATACGACCTTGCCTCTTAACTTAATCTTACCTGTTCCAGTCTCATATATTGCACCAAGCTCGCTTTTATTAATTACAATTCCACCTGTAGGAAAATCCGGTCCAGGGCAGAGCTGCATAAGCTCGTCTGTTGTGATATCCTCATTATCCATATATGCACATACTGCATCAACAACCTCTGAAAGATTGTGTGGAGGGATATTAGTTGTCATACCAACCGCAATACCATCTGCACCATTTACAAGCAGATTAGGTACTCTTACAGGAAGAACCTCAGGCTCTTTTTCTGTCTCATCAAAGTTAGGCACGAAATCCACAACATTTTTATCAAGGTCAGCAAGATATACGTCCTGTGTAAACTTTTTTAACTTAGCTTCTGTATATCGCATAGCGGCAGCTCCGTCACCTTCGATAGAACCAAAGTTTCCGTGTCCGTCAACAAGAGCCATACCCTTCTTAAAATCCTGTGAAAGTACAACGAGTGTCTCATATATTGAACTGTCACCATGTGGATGGTATTTACCCATTGTATCACCAACGATACGTGCAGACTTTCTGTGAGGCTTGTCGTAATTAAGCCCCAACTGGTCCATGGCATACAGCACTCTTCTCTGTACCGGCTTTAAACCGTCCCTTACATCAGGAAGTGCTCTTGCTGTAATAACGCTCATGGAATAATCTATATAGGACTTCTGCATAACCTCAGAATACTCAGTCCTTATAATCTTCTCAGCCATTTTCTACTCCTTTAGCTTTTACGCATCAATCTCAGCTTCATTAGCATGCGTATATATAAATTCTCTTCTAGGTGGTACATCTGTACCCATAAGCATTGCTGTAACCTCAGTTGCAAGCCTTGCGTCCTCAATCTCAACCTGCTTTAAAATTCTTGTTTCAGGATTAAGAGTTGTCTCCCATAGCTGGTCAGGATCCATCTCTCCAAGACCTTTGTATCTCTGAAGTGTAAATGTTCCTGACGTATGCTTCTTTCTGTAATCCTCAAGTGCCTTGTCATCATATAGATATTCACCCTCGCCCTTCTTAGGAACAACCTTATAAAGAGGTGGTGTAGCAATATATACATGTCCCTGATTAATAAGCTCAGGCATGAATCTGTAGAAAAATGTAAGAAGCAGTGTATCAATATGTGCTCCATCCACATCGGCATCAGTCATGATAATAATCTTATTATATCTTAATCTGCTAATATCAAAGTCATTACCGTAGCCCTCTAAGAATCCACAGTTGAATGAATTAATCATTGTCTTAATCTCGGCATTGGCAAGTACCTTATCAATACTTGCCTTTTCAACATTAAGAATCTTACCTCTGATTGGAAGAATTGCCTGAGTTCTTCTGTTTCTTGCAGTCTTTGCTGAACCTCCAGCTGAATCTCCCTCAACAATGAACACCTCACATTCCTCCGGATTCTTGCTCTCACAGTTGGCAAGCTTTCCGTTGCTGTCTATAGAGAACTTCTGCTTTGTAAGCATATTTGTCTTAGCCTTTTCTTCTGCTTTTCGTATCTTCGCAGATTTTTCAGCACATGCAATTACAGCGTTGAGGTCGTCCAAATGTCTGTCGAAATAAAGCTGTACCTCGTCTCCTGTTACATTTGCAACAACTGTACCAGCATCCGGATTATCAAGCTTGGTCTTGGTCTGTCCCTCAAATCTTGGTGCAGGGTGCTTAACTGCAACAACTGCAGTCATACCATTTCTTACATCAAGACCTGTAAAATTCGCATCCTTATCCTTTAAGATGCCAAGTTCTCTCGCATACTGGTTGATAATCATTGTAAACTTGGTCTTAAAGCCTGTAATATGCGTTCCACCCTCCTGAGTGTATATGTTATTACAGAAGCCAAGAATATTTTCCTCAAATTCATTAACAAACTGAAATGCTACTTCAACCTCAATATCTTCCTGCTTCTTCTTAAAGTAGACGATATCGCATACTGTCTCTTTGCCATTGTTAAGGTCTTTGATATATGCCTTAAGTCCGTCAGGCTCATGGAAAGTTTCCTTATCCTCGCTGCCCTTTCTCTTATCTTCAAACTCAATTGTAAGCCCCGGATTAAGATATGCAGTCTCATGAAGCCTGCTCTTTATCGCGTCTGCTTTGAATCTTGTCTTTTCAAATATTTCTCCATCAGGAAGAAATGTAACAGTTGTACCAGTATCATTTTTTCTGCATGTACCAATCTTTTCAAGCGGCGCTGTTGCTTTTCCACGCTCGTATCTTTGCTTGTACACACCACCATCAACTCTTATCTCAACCTCAAGCCATACAGAAAGTGCATTAACTACAGATGCACCAACGCCGTGAAGTCCTCCTGATATCTTATATCCGCCATCTCCGAACTTGCCGCCTGCATGAAGTACTGTAAATACAACCTCAACCGCAGGTATTCCGGCTTTAGGATGGATTCCGATAGGAATACCTCGTCCATTATCCTTGATAGTTGCTGTTCCATCATCATTAAGAGTTACATTTATCTGTGTACAAAAACCCGCAAGATGTTCATCCACTGAATTATCCGCAATCTCATATATAAGATGATTAAGACCTTTTGTTCCGACACTTCCAATATACATACCAGGTCTCATTCTTACCGCTTCAAGGCCCTCCAGTATAGATATACTGTTAGCATCATATTTATTAGCTGCCATTATTAATTACTCTCCTCTTTACTTTCCAAAATACGCATTGAAAGTATCCTCAAAGCTGCTTCCCAACGTATACGCATCCTGAATACTTAATTTCTTCCATTCGCTATTATTAAATTCCATATATATACCAGCTTCATATTTCTCAAAATCAGTATTAAACTGCTCTAACTTTCTCTTTTCAAGAATTGCAGACTTATTAACCTCAGTCTTAGCCTTATCATTATCCGATGTACATCTTATAATGTAATATCTGCCTGCTGACTCAACTATACTGCTCATCTCACCAGTAGACAGATTGAATGCTGCTTTTTCAAATGCTGCATCCATCTCGCCACGTTTCAGTTCGTACTCATATTCGCCATCCGCATTGTACTCCTTGGCAACAGCAAAGAATGAACTTCCTGAATTCACAAGATTATATGCTTTATTAATATCTTCCTCTGAATCTGATACAATATACTGGATATCAATAACTCTTGCCTCATCTGCGCTTACTTCAATATCCATGCTGGAAGTAAGGTCATCGTAGAGTTTCTGTGCTATTGCAAATTCAGTAAACATTGTATTCAGTTTATCCTTAGTTATTCCTGTACTGCTTATCTGCGATTCAGTTAATTCATTGTAAAATGCATCAACAGCCTTACCCACAGAATCTTTTTCTTCTCTTCCAAGCACAACACCGCGTTCCTTAGCCTTAACATTCATAGCCTTGACGCGCATTAACTTACTCTTAATCTGGTCCTTAATATAGCTTTCAAAATCAGCATCACCAATTTTCTCTCTCCATATATTACTGCCAAACATTTCCTCATATTCCTTCTTCACATCAGACATGAGAATATCTGCCTCGCATGTATTAGTTGTCTTCTGTCCTGCTGTCTTAATAAGCTCACCGCTCTTCATTCCTGTTGTGAAATATATCAGACGTCCATTAAAGAACTTAATATATCCTGCAACTAACAGAACTACAACAAGAATAACTGCTAATATAATAAATGTTTTTTTTCTTCTTTTCATATTCTATCCTCTTTAATTATTTGTGATATGGCTCATTCTTCATAATCCTGTAAGCCCTATATATCTGTTCCAAAAGAATAACTCTCATAAGCTGGTGCGGAAATGTCATCCTTGAAAAACTCAGCTTATAATCAGCTCTCTTAAGTACTGCATCTGCAAGTCCCAAAGAGCCTCCTATTACAAATGTTATGTTACTTGTTCCTTCTATTCCAAGTCTTTCAATCTTTTCTGATAGTTCAACAGAATCAAGCATTTTCCCTTCTATTGCAAGTGCACATACATAAGCATCATCTTTAATGGCAGAAAGGATTCTCTCCCCTTCCTTATTCTTAATCTGTTCATTGACTATATCACTTGCATTATCCGGTGTTTTCTCATCAGGTAGTTCAACAATATCAAGCTTACAGTATCTTGAAAGTCTCTTAGAATACTCTTCAACTGCCTGGGTATAAAACTTTTCCTTAATCTTGCCTACACATACAACATTTATACGCATCTGTACTATCCTTCCACGAAGAAATATCCGCCATTATCAAGCCTGAATACTTCTAACTGCTCAAGAAGCTCATCATTGCTTAAGTCAGATACATCCATTCCCTCATCATCCATCACTTCTCTTAATTCTTTAATATCCTTGCAGTATACCGCCATACAGTCCTCTAAGAATTCCTTAGCTTCCTCTAAATCATATGCAACAGGCTCATCGAAAAGCTGTTTCTGATCTCTTAAAAACACCTTCGCACACTCATCAATATGTTTATCCATAACTTAAATCTCCTTATCTTATCTCTTTAAATTGCTCTCTTAATGTTCCTTCTACCCATCCTGTTACGAAACGCCCGTGTTTCTTAACATCTTCTACAGCTTTCTCCATAACATATGAATAATATACCTTATCCAACATAGCGATATCATTATAATTATCACCAAATGCCATGCATTGTTCAGGTTTTAGTCCAAAATACTGCTGAACCTGCTCAATTCCTCTTCCTTTATTAACATTAGTGTCCATAAGGTCTAAGTAAAGTTCTCCCGATACAAGTACTGAAGCCTTATCACTCCATTTGTTAATAAAATGTTCTTTAGAGTTCTTAATTCCTGTCATATCACACACAGCTATCTTTAATATATCCTCGTCAATGTCTGTGAACTTATCAACTAATGTAGTATGATAATTGACCACCTTGGTCATCCTGTAATAATATTCTTGAGACTTAGGCTTAATATATGACGTATGTTCTCCTGATACAAGCACCTCACAATTAGGCTGTTCAATTACATCCTCAATTATCTCTAACGCAAGCTTCCTATCCATCGCAGTCTTTCCAATAGTTTCACCCTTGTATTCCACAAGTGCACCATTCTCTGCAATATATGCAAGCTTATCACTGACAGCCCCAAAAAGTCTCTTAAGACTCGTTATCTGCCTGCCACTAGCCGGTGCAAATATAACGCCTTTATCAACAAGTTTATTGATATACTGTATCGTAGATTCATCGACGCTCTGTGCTCCGTTAAGAAGCAATGTCCCATCAAGGTCACTTGCTACGAATTTAACCATATATTTTCTCCTTAAAATGTTTTAAGCTCATGTACAAGTCTTGCAACAGGCAGACCGACAACATTATTATAGTCGCCTTCAATACCCTTAATGTATGCTGCGAATTTTCCCTGAATACCATATGCACCAGCCTTATCCATAGGCTCTCCTGTGCTTATGTAATCCCTGATTTCCTCATCAGTCATATCATATACCCACACATCAGTCTTTTCATAAAAACTTACATTCTTATGTGTGCTGCATATAGTTACACCTGTATACACCTGATGTATCTGACCTTCTAAAGACTTAAGAATTCTGAATGCATCCTCTTCATCCTTAGGCTTGGTAAGAATCTCTCCTTTATGATAAACAATAGTATCTGCACCTATAACGATTACAGAATCATCTTTATCTGCATATTGCTCTAATACAGACTGTGCCTTAATAGAAGATAATTCTCTTACATAATCTTCAGGCTCCATCTCTTTAATATTCTCATCTGCATCACTTGTAACAACAGTAAAATCAAGTCCTACCTGACTCATTAATTCTCTTCGTCTTGGTGAACCCGATGCAAGTATCAAATGTTTCATAAAACTTCCATCTCCTTGTTCTTCACTGTATTTTGTGTTCAAAGCCTACTTCGACTCATACATATTGCATTATAGCATAAAAAAGCAGAGTGCTTCAATACCACCCCAATAAAAAAGGCACAACATTACTGCTGTGCCTCTCTGATATCATTAACATTTATTATCTTTTATTGCTCTTTTTGCTTATCACAATAACAGTTCCAGAAATAACAGCTGCTGCTACAAGAATCACAATATATACCCATACATGATTATTGTCACCAGTCTTTACAACCTCTTCATCAGCCGCAACTTCACCAGCTTTTCTGACTCTTGAGCCATCAACAGTCTCATCTTCTTTTCCTGTAACTAATTCTTCATCTCCTGCAACTTCACCAGTCTTCTTTGTGACCTGAGTTGATGAAGTTGTATGTTCTTTTGTCTGTTTATTAGAATCTACTGTTGTTTCATTTGACTTTGTTGTCTCATTAACAGCTGTTGTTTCGTTTGATTCTGGTTTTGTCGGCTTAGTTTCCTTACCAGCATCAACTGTTGTCTCATTCGACTTTGTTGTCTCCTGCGCAACTGTTGTCTCATTCGACTTTGTTGTCTCCTGCGCAACTGTTGTCTCGTTTGACTTTGTTGTCTCCTGTGCAACTGTTGTCTCGTTTGACTTTGTTATCTCCTGTGCAGTTGTTGCCTCGTTTGACTTTGTTGTCTCCTGTGCAGTTGTTGTCTCGTTTGACTTTGTTGTTTCCTGTGCAGTTGTTATCTCGTTTGACTTTGTTGTTTCCTGTGCAGTTGTTGTCTCTTCTGACTTTGTTGTTTCTGATGAAGACTGTGCTACAGATGTTGTTTCCTTTTGTGTCGTCTCCTGCTGTTGATTATCTGATATAAAATGCATTTGTCCATTGACATTAACAAATGACTTAGAAATTGCTCTTCCATTACATGTAGATGTTAAGGTAATATCTGCTTTTGGTGCAACAACTATACCACATACCTCACCTATATTAATATTACCAGTTACATTAACAGCATTGAAAATAACCGTGTCTGATACATCAACATCTGTTAATCCGCCTGTATTCTTTCCATTAATGCTGAATCTTTTAATGTCTGCATCACCATCACCGCCAAGCAGATTAATGATAACAAACTGTCCCTGTGCTTTATTTGTTATGTTGAGCTGTCCTTCTCCATAATAAGATGAAACTTCTTTTCCCTGCCAGTCAATATAATTATTAGCATACATATTTACCACTACAATCTGCTTATTCTTAAATGAAGCAAGATCAATCTTTCTATCATCATAAGCACCAATAACTATATCAGCCTCCGAATCTGGTGTATCTGAATACGCCTTGAAATTATCGTATACATTATCAAGTGCTGCAGTTACATCCATATAATCCTCTGCATAATAAACATTGATTGTATCCTTGCAGTTAGCAACATTAATAACAGCACCTGTTCTTTTTCCGTTAGCATCCTTAATATAATATTTATTCTCTCTGGGTTCATAATCATAATCAGTTCCAAGCACAAGATTATTAAATGCATTCCTATCCACATTAACCTCTGATGAACCAGAATTATCAAAACTCTTGATATATGTTGTTCCAACGCTCATATCAAGCCATGCACTCATCCACTGATCTGTTATTACAAGCTTGTTAGTCGCGAAACATGTCTGATTGTGATTACCATTCTTAAATTCTTCAGCAACTACACCGTAAGGTTTTGCTGCTCCTAATAATTCATTAAGGACATCCTGTGTTTTTGAATATGCGCCAGCTCTTAAAGACGTACCAGCAAACACAGAACCTGCAACTATTGCAACCAAAAGAACGCCAACTGCAGTTTTCTTAATCTTTACATCCAAACCACTTAATCGTTTTCTAAAAAACATTACTATCCCTCCAAAAATGTCTGAACCAATAGTTTCCCCTTAACTATATTTCCCTCTCTCAGCGTATAATAGCATTAGTACCAAAGTACTGCTTCCCCCTTTTTGGGGGGTTTTAATTCTACATTAATAAAACAACCCATATCCTGAATCAGTATCATTCTAGTATACGTTCCGGACATGGGTTATATTACACATTATTCAATTTAAATATTATGCTTCAAGGCTTCTGTTCATAGCTGACTCTAACGCATCAATAGAAGCTCTGATGATATCATGGTCAATACCAATACCAAAGTAATTCTTTCCATCCTCTCCTGTAATACCAACATATGCAATGGCACTAGAATCAGAACCCTTCTTTAATGAATGTTCTTCATAACAGAAGATATCACAAGGCTTTCCAAAATGACTGGCAAGAGCATTACTTACAGCATCAAGACGACCATTACCACCATCTTCAACATTGTACTTCTCACCATTCTCATTAATAGTTACGACTGTCTGTATTCCATTAATCTGCTTGAAATGTACTTCAGAAATCTTGAATACTGGTGTGTATTTCTTGTATCTCTTCTCAAATATTTCAAGAACTTCATCTGCTGAAAGCTCCTTATGATTAACATCCGATACATCTTTAACAGCATAACCCAGATCTTCTCTCATAGCCTTAGGAACAACCATTCCATAGTTATGTTCAAGAACATAAGCAACACCACCCTTACCAGACTGGCTATTAATTCTTATAACATCTGAATCATATGTACGTCCTACATCTTCTGGATTAATTGGAAGATATGGAACTGTCCATTTATTAGGATCATTTTCAATTCTGTAATGCATTCCCTTAGATATAGCATCCTGATGTGAACCTGAGAAAGCTGCAAAAACAAGCTTACCACACCATGGATGACGGTCATCAATCTTCATCTGTGTAAGTCTTTCAAATACTTCTGCAAGATGTGGCATATCAGAAAGATTGAGTTCAGGATTAACACCCTGCATATACATATTCATCGCAAGTGTAATAATATCTACATTACCTGTTCTCTCACCATTACCAAAAAGTGTTCCCTCAATTCTGTCTGCTCCTGCAAGAAGTCCTAACTCTGCATCAGCAACACCTGTCGAACGGTCATTATGTGGATGAAGAGAAATAATAACATTCTCTCTGTTGTGCATGTACTTAGACATATATTCAATCTGGCTTGCAAATACATGTGGAAGTGACATCTCAACTGTAGCAGGAAGATTGATGATACATTTCTTATCATGTGTTGGCTGCCAGATATCAACAACAGCGTTGCATACCTCAAGTGCATACTCTGGTTCTGTTCCTGTAAAGCTCTCTGGACTGTATTCAAAAAGGAAGTTTCCTCCATCAGCTTCAGCAAGTTCCTTTAATAACTTAGCACCTTCAATAGCAATCTGCTTAACTTCTTCCTTAGATTTCTTGAATACCTGTTCTCTCTGTGCTAATGAAGTAGAATTGTATACATGAACTATTGCTCTCGGAGCACCCTTTACGGCTTCAAATGTCTTCTTAATAATATGTGGTCTTGCCTGGGTAAGAACCTGAATTGTAACATCATCAGGAATCATATTCTTCTCAATAAGTGTACGGCAGAACTCATATTCTGTCTCAGAAGCTGCAGGGAAACCAATTTCAATTTCTTTAAATCCAACTTCAACTAACATCTGGAAGAATTCAAGCTTTTCATCAAGACTCATAGGTTCAACAAGAGCCTGGTTACCATCTCTTAAATCAACCGAACACCAGATTGGTGCCTTATCAACATACTCCTTGTTAACCCAGTCATTGCACTTAACTGGTGGCATAAAATAGCCTCTTTCATACTGTCTGTAATCAAACATTCCTAAAACCTCCTGAAAATATAAATATGTATTGTTAATAAGTAAAGGCTTCCTTAAAGATAAGCATAAAAAAATCTTTCGTCCATGGGCAATTCCACCCAAAGAGACGAAAGATAAATCTCACGCGTTACCACTCTTCTTCATAGCTATGCTATGCACTCACTGAATACGTACAACAAATGTGCTGCATTATATTCTGTCCACTATAACGGTTGGCTTCCGGCTACTCCTACTTCTCATAATGATTTCAGGTAGCAGCTCCAAGGCGAGTTCAATAAGTTCCTTCGACTGCCTCGCACCACCCGGCAGTTCTCTGACTCTGGTTCCTATCTAATAGTCCTCTTCACAGCATTTACTTATTATGTACGCTTATTATACTTGTCATTTTTTATAAAGTCAAGCATAAATTCAAGTTCTTCTTTGGAAATATTCTTATCAGAATATCTTGCTTTCTCATAACTTGCTGTAATTCTGTCTGCAGCATCAGCATCGTTAGTTATTCTGTTTATTGTTATGTCCTGTGGCTGCATATTTTCAAGTGATTTACCATCCGAATCCCTGGCTGCCTTTGATGATTTTATTGCTGCTTTTCTGAATGCCTTCCTGTACTGCATATTAACAGGCATATTCTTAGCTTCTTCTGCTCTCTGACGTCTCTTTATCCTTGCTTCTGTTCTTCTGTCATTGCCAATGAATTCAATCTCATCACCATTATTATCCTGTGACTTTTTGAAATTCTTGGCATATCTGATAATCATATAGACAATAAATACAACAAGTGCAATTACAAGAACTATTGCAAATGCTGTAAATAATGCACTCATAACAGGATTATCAGTAAATGCAAGGTCGTTATCTCCCTTTACCACATCATCATCAGTGACTGGATTCACGGAATCTTCGGGCATCGTAGAGACTTCTTCTTTCTCTCTTATAAGTCTTAAGAACAGCTTCAGCACTATCCTTACAACTGCTACAAAACCTGAACCAATCAGTGTAAATATATTGCCATAATCCCCACTATAGAACAGAATCATGCCAAGAATCATAAGTCCTGACACAACCATGACCATTATCATGTTAATTCCTGTAATTCTCTCAGCAGGAAATTCTGATTTGCCAGCATTACTTATAAACAGAGAATTAAGCTCTTTTAACTGGTTAGCAAGAAAAGCAAGCAGAACAAACAGCACAAATAATACTGTTTCATAGTTAACAAGCAGTCTGTTGCCTGCTGAACCGCCATAAAGACTTCCTGCGACCATAACCAGACAATACAGAGGTGACATTCTCTCTCCTGCCTGCAAGGCAGCTTTCTTGTCTTCCTGAGTTACATCAGCAAACTGATTCCCATAAAGCGGTTCATTCACATATTCAGTTTTTCTTGCATTAGCCACTCTTATGCTTACAGACCTTATACACACAGCAAGTACACTTACAAAATATGCTGTAGACTCTGCATCTCCATTACCAATTATAATGGCTGTTATAAGCAAAGCAGCATGAATCAGCATAAATAGAAAATTCTTATGTATATTCTTTCTTGCCACATAAGTTATAATAACCGGAACTGCCATAAGCAGTGTTGCAATAATATAACTGTCAGATTTATTCGTAAGTCCCAATATAACAAATGCAGAAAATGCGAACGCTACAATACACTGGCTTATTATATCTGTCAATGTTCTCATTGTTCTCAGTTTATTATAATTATAAACTTGTCCCGACTCATTCATATGTTATCTCCTGATAAACTTATTTCACTTCCCAGCCCTCTGGTCTGATACCACAATAATCAAGGCTGTATTCTCCACCAGTCATATATGGAACAATCCATATAACCTGTCCATACTTTTTCTCAAACTTCTGCATAGTCTGCTGCAGCTTCTTTCTTCTGCTCGCTGATATAACAACATATACACTGTTGTCACTACTCTGGACAGAAACATTTTCTATAAATGTTCTGTTAATAAGCTCTGCAAACTCTTCTTTTTCAAGCTTTAAATCCATTCTTGCAAGTACAGTATTAATACTTCCAAGATGTCCAACTCCTGCTCCTTCTCTTATACCAACTGCTTCCTTTGTGTCAACATCACATGCATTACTAATAAGAGAGACATTAATTCCCTGTCTGATGAATTCTTCCGCCACAGAAGCTGCAAGACTTATTGCTTCTTCATTAACCGAATCATATGTAAGCATTCCATCATCCTCAAGATTAAGAAGAATACATACATTACGGCTGACTGACTCATTATATTCATTAACACACAGATTACCTGTTCTCGCTGTTGCCTTCCAGTTCACATTCTTTAGGCTGTCGTTGCTTGTATAATCTCTTATTCCTCTGAACACAAATGGATCTTCAAGCATATATTTCTTACGTTCTGCTTCTCCTGATATTCTGCTTCTTATAAAGCTGAATCTCTTACTATCCACAGTCTTAGGATAAACTGTTATCTCACAGGTACTATCCACTTTGAGAACATTAATCTCGTTCATAAATGGTCCGGCAAATGTAAGCTGTACGCCTGATATTTTGAACACACCTCTGTGATTGCATTTAACAGGAATTCTTCTTGTAATTCTCTGATTAGCCAGAAATGAGAACACATCATTGCGGTATGTAAGATCTGACACACTTGAATTAGTATCTGTTCCAGGAAATTCAAGTTCCCTGTCCACCTGAAACTTAAGATTCACACATGGCAGCGGCAGACGTTTTTCGTTGGATATAACCTCAACAACATTAACTGTTTCGCCATTTACAACATGCTTTTTCTCAAATTCAAGAGCGACACCCAGCCCCTTATTCCAGTTATAACGAAATACAAGCTTAATTGCCAGATATACTATAAGTACACCAATAAGCATCAATAATACATTCATTATCTTTTCCAATCTTCAGTAGGAACTGCTGTGTTATTAACAACATGTTCTATAATCTGTTCTTTATTATCCATATTCATGTAACCTGTCTGTAACACAATTCTGTGTGCCCATACTACAGATGCAAGTATCTTGATGTCCTCTGGTACAACATAATCTCTGCCTGCAACATACGCATATGCTCTCGCCGCATTGAGCATACCAAGAGTTCCTCTCGGGCTTACACCGATTGATACATTATCCTGCTGTCTTGTCATCCTTGCCAGTTCAACAATATAATCAATAAGCACCGGGTGAACATATACATTTTTCGCTTCTTCCTTCATTACAGCAATATCCTCACATGTTGCAACTGTTGAAAGTTCTTTAGAAGGATCTTCTTTTAAGAATCTGTTAAGAATAAGTACCTCATCATCTTTCTTTGGATAACCCATGTTAATCTTCATAAGGAATCTGTCAAGCTGTGCCTCAGGAAGCTGATAAGTTCCTGCTGTCTCAATAGGATTCTGTGTTGCAATTACAACAAATGGTTCTTCTAACTTAGAATATTCACCATCCACAGTAACCTGATGTTCCTCCATACATTCAAGCAATGCTGACTGTGTTCTAGGTGTTGCCCTGTTAATCTCATCTGCAAGAATAACATTAGCGAATACCGGACCTCTTCTGAATACGAATTCACCCTCTTTCTGGTTAAACACATGCACACCTGTAATATCTGAAGGAAGCAGATCTGGTGTAAACTGAATTCTTGAAAATTGTCCATCAATGCTCTTTGCAAATGCTTTCGCCATCATAGTCTTACCTGTACCCGGAACATCTTCTAGAAGAACATGTCCACCGGCAATAATACTTGTCAGAACAAGTTCTGAAACATTTCTCTTACCCACAATCACCTTACTTACATTATCTAATATATCTGAAGCTTTACTCATAATACCTCCTCGTAACACGAAATTTAAACTCAGATAATTATAACAAAAACACTGCCAGAACAGCAAGTGTCTGACAGTGTTAATAGGTTAAATAATTATGAACTTTTGATGAATTTAATTATCTGTAGGCATCTCCTGATTAACATCAATACCTCTTGGAGCAACAGGTGTTGAGAACACAATCTGTGTACTTGTTCTTCCGAACTTCTGAAGCTGGCCGATAAATGTATCAAGTTCCATGGTACTTGGGAACATAACTTTTAATAGCATTGAATAATTGCCTGTTACACAGTTACATTCAACAACATTAGGGCATGACTTGATAAATGGATAGAAATCCGGTTTCTGCACAGGAGCAACTTCAAGATTAATAAATGCTGTTATATGATATCCCAGCTTTAACTGATTAATCTTAACTTCATATCCTTCAATAATCTCTTCCTTCTCAAGTCTCTCAATTCTTGCTGAAACAGCCGGTGATGAAAGGAAAACATTCTCGGCGAGTGCCTTTAATGGCATTCTTGCATTCTGCTGTAATAATGTAATTATCTTCTTATCGATTTTATCCATGGCGTGAACCTCCAGATTATAATATTCGTTGTAAATGCTATTAATTTAACCAAAAAAGGGACAATCCTAGCGTTGTTGCTAAAATCGTCCCCTTTGACTTAAATTATTAACTTATACATAATATACACCTTACATAATAAAATGGCAAGTGTTTTTTCTTTATTTTCATTGCTTTTATACATAATATTTGTTAGAGTAGAGAAAATACTAAAGCCATTACTGGCAGAACGGAGACATTATGGAGAATAATAATCAGGAATATAACACAGTAACTCTTATGCTTGACGATAACACAGAATGTGAATGTGCAATAATACGCATATTCCCTGCTGGAGATAACGACTATATCGCACTTCTTCCACTTGAGGGCGAAGCTGCAGACAACGATGAGGTATATCTTTACAGATACAAGGTTGAAGGCGACAACGAACCTGTACTTGAGAATATTGAATCTGATGAAGAATATGAGCTTGTATCTGAAGCATTTGACGAAGAATTAGATGCTATGGAGTATGAAGATCTGTACGAAGAAGAGGATAACGAGCAGTAAGAAGCTCTTCTATAAAGCGTGAACGGGTTGTATCTTTGTTGTACCTCTGCTTGGGGTACAGAAGATACAACTTTTCTTTTGCCCTTGTCATTGCAACATAAAAAAGTCTTCTTTCCTCTTCTATCTGCTCATCAAGAACTGCCTTATTATACGGTATTATCCCCTCACATACATCCATCACCATCACAATCTTATATTCAAGCCCTTTAGAGCCATGCATTGTAAGCATATGCACACCTTCCACCGTGTTGTTCCTACGCTGAGTATCACACTGCTTAAGGTATTCTGTAATACCATCAAGCCATTGTGAGAGGCTCATATACCGCGACGCCCTGTGTGCCAGTTCATCAAGCAGATTATATAATTCTTCCTTATCAGCCTTATATTCATATATATAATTTCTTATATATTCATCGTAGCCAATACCCTTTCTTATATAATTAACTGCCGCAAATGGAGACATATTTCTTATCATGTTAATATCAGATGCCAGCTTTTCCACCTGTTCACTCATCTGTTCATTTCTTTCACAGCTTCTCTTCAATGCATTAATATCTGCTGGCTGTGTAATATATGAACGGGTTATATATCGGAGCGGCTTATTAATAATCCGCAGAAAGTCCATTCTTTCCCTGCTTCCAAGTGCAATCCTTATATATGTCAGAATATCCTTACTTATCCAGTGCTCATATACATCCTGTACTGCCGAATAATCACAGCATGGAATCCCATCACTTTCAAGCCTTGACATATACATATTCCCAATCACATTAGTTCTTGATAACACAGCAATGTCATCAGCAGCTATTCCAGTATCAATCAGTCTTCTTATCTCTGATACAAGAAATGCTTTCTCATCATTCAGACTGTTAAATTCATATACAGACACAGTATCTCCTTGTGAATTGTACGTCGTTATATCTTTATAATAACGATGCTCATTCTCCTCTGCTACAGCCCTTGAAGCAAACACAATATTGCCCGTTGACCTGTAATTAATACACATGTCAATTCTCACTGCATCACTATAATACTTATTGAAATCTAACATTATCTGTGGAGCAGAACCCCTGAATCCATATATACTCTGGTCATCATCCCCCACCACAAAAAGATTTCTGTATTCATCAGCAAGAATCCTCACGACATCAAACTGTGCCTTATTAATATCCTGAAATTCATCTATCAGAATGTACTTATACTTATTCTGCCACGCCCTCCTGTAATCTTCTCTCTGCATCAGAAGCTCGCGGCACTGTACAATCATATCATCAAAATCAATCAGATGTTTTCTTACAAGCATATCATCATATGCCCTATACATTATTCTAAAACTCTGTGGTGGAATACATCTGCTCTCATATTCATCTATATTAACAGCTTCACCCTTAACACAGCTTATCTCAGATAAAACACCAGCTACAGCTTCGTTCTCATCATCATACTCCAGTTCAAGCCTGCACATCTGGTCTTTCACGAATTCATGCTGTATCTGCGGCTTAATAATACAGTGTGCAGAATAATTATATGCTGCCTTAAGTATTGTAAAAAATACTGCATGAAATGTGCCAAACGTCACTGCAGAGTTTCTGCCCTCTGACAACCCCTTAAACTTAAGCTTCATCTGTTCAGCAGCAGCCTTAGTAAATGTAATAACAAGAATATCTGATGGATTAACGCCGTACCTCTCAATCAGATATCTCACCCTGTGTATAAGAACCGTGGTCTTTCCTGAACCCGGTCCTGCAATTACCATGCACGGTCCTGTATTATGTTGTATAGCCTGAATCTGTGCTTCATTAAACTGCAAAAGCGGCACCCCTTATAATAATCTTACGCAAACAAATGTATACTAAGATTATATAAGTGTGCCGCTATTATGTCAACTTAATAGTATATATTTTATATTTTATTAATAACTTGTTATATTATCATCAGAATCATCAGTATTAGATATATCTTTTATAACAACATAATATTCAACCTGTGGATTAACCTGTACAAGCACCCTGTCACCCTTCTTATGTCCAAGAAGAGCCTTACCAAGAGGAGATTCTATGCTGATCATACCGCTTAACGAATCAGCCCTGATTGTCGTAACAATCTTAATAGTCTCAGTACTTTCATCATCCTCATACAATACCTCAACCGTATTATTAACGCCAACCTCATCATCTGCTGATGAATCATCAATAACAGTCGCATTCTTAATCGTTCTCTGCAGATATCTTATTCTGCTTTCATTCTTATTCTTAAATCTTTTCGCTGCATGATATTCGAAATTCTCACTTAAATCCCCCTGAGCCCTTGTCTCCTTGACATCATCAAGTGCAGCCTTTCTTACCTCATGTATCCTGTACTCAATCTCTTCTTCCATCTTTTTGATGTCATTCTTAGTAAGTTCGTGTCCCATATCTATCCTTCTTTCTTACCTTTAATCAATGAAATAATACGAGTATATTTTGCCCTTTTAAGATACATTTTGCAAGTCTATTCTGTCTCGACTTTATTACTTGTCGGCTCATCAAGAAGCACGAATGGCGCGTCATGTAAAAACGCTCTGGCAAGCCCGATTCTCTGCTTCTCTCCGCCTGATAACATATCTCCCAGTTCACCGACATTAGTGTCGTATCCATCAGGAAGCTTTGATATGAAATCGTGTACTGAAGCCTTTTTGCACGCCTCAATTATTTCCTCATCTGTTGCGTCAAGCTTTGCAATTGTTGATTTACCGCTTCCGCTTCTTCCTGAAATTCCAATAATGCTTGCTTTTAAAACCGGAATTGATACATCAGAAATTATAGTTTCCTCACCATATGAGAATGTAACATTTTCAGTAGATGCACCATTAAATTCAACTTCCTCACGACCTGTGATATCCTTAGTTACCGGCTGTTCATCAAGAATATCCGACACTCTGTTTCCTGCTGCAAATGTGTTCTGCAATGTACTTCCAAGATTATCAAGTGCAACAACCGGTCCGAAAGAACTCATCATTGCAACTACAGACACTAATTATTTATCAATAGCCTTTATCGCTGCTTCAGCTTCTTTCACATCTTCTATCGATATCCCTAACATGTCTGCCGCTTCCTCATATGTTCTTCCTGATAGGATATTCACTATTAATCTATAATTTCTTTCAATTGCTTTGCCAGCTCTGCTCTCCGCTTCTTCAGCTTTTCGTTTTTCTTCTTCAGCAAGTTTCTTTGCTTCATCTGCCAGTTTCTTTGCTTCATCTGCCAGTTTCTTCGCTTCTATTGCTTCCTGTATTGAATTCTTTGCATATTCTTTAGCATAATCTTCTACTATCTTGCACATTTCACTCTGACCTCCTTCTGTCTCCTTGAAATAGCTTATCGCATTGCTAATCTGTGGAAACTTATCATTATAAAATGCTTCTTTATTAAGCATTAACTGCAATAGTTCTGATTTGTCCGAGCCATCATTAACACAAGTGTTTGCAAATATTATATCTTCTCCATCTTTCACTGGAACGTAACTTTCATCATTCTTCATACACCTTGTTACATGCGTCACTGTCTGATTATTCTTTAAGACATCATACTCAGATATATATACAATTGTAACATCTGGAACATTCTTAAAATCAGCACCTTTAGGTGTATATTTTGCTGTCAACGCTGCCGCATGAAATCTTGTCCTTCTGATATCATCATTGGAATTTCCCTTCTGCACCTCAACATTGCAATATCTTCCATCTTGTGTCATGCATAACGCGTCTAATGTTATTTCTCTTTGAAAGCTCTGGACCACACTCTGTACAGAAACCTTCACAACCTGTAAATGTGGCATATCAAGAAGTGTTCTTAATATTTCTTCACATACACCCGGCTTTTCTCCCATCAATCTAAACAGTGCGTCATCTATAATTCTAAGATTAGCTGCTGTTTCTTTTATTTCTTTTGAATATTCTTTTAAATTCCCCATACTCTTCCCCTTTTTACTTACGGCAGGTAATACCACATATAAGGATAGAGTGATTTCATTTGTCTTATATATTTATTATATACTACTCTTAAACCTATTTGCAATAGCATTCCCACCTTATTATCGCATTGCGTAATATTATTTATATAGTATATATCATATATCATTTCTAAAGTCAATATAGCAGTTATTTTTATCGTATAAATATATATAAATATATTTTATTCTTTCTCTTGCACTTCCTCATAAATACGCTATAATATATAAGTCACATTTAAATATCGGCGTGTGGCTCAGTTTGGTAGAGCGCGTGGTTCGGGACTACGAGGCCGCAGGTTCAAATCCTGTCACGCCGACTTATAAAAAGCTCATGCAGATTGAAGTAATCACATTTACCACAATCTGCATGAGTTTTTTATATTATTTATCCAATTATTCTATACAAGATTATTTTTAACATATGCCAGTGCTTTATTAACAGGAGGCAGGGATATAACTACAAGAGTTACCACTGCTTCAAGTCCGATATACGAGCCATTGTAAACAACTGAATAAAGTATCGCACTATTAAAAAATTCTGGTGTATACACAGCAAAGAATATCCAGCCGGACAAGAAAGAACATATAAATCTGCCTATAACTCCTATAATATATCCCTTCACTAGACCGTGTTTTGATTTAGAAAATACTCCTGACAACCCAAGTGCTCCAAAGCCTAATATATAATCAAGAAGCACCTGAGGAATATTAAGGATATATGGATCAAGTAATAACTGCAAAACTCCATATGCAAGAGCTGCTGTCAGACCAGTCTTTATTCCATACCAGTATCCTATAAGCACTATGAATAACATACTGAACAGTGTTACAGAACCGCCCATTGGCAGTTTAATAACTTTAATCATGGAAGTCGCAACCGCAAGAGCCATAGCCATTGCTGCAAATGCAATATGTTTTACATTCAGTTTACTATTATTATCTCTTGCAAAACATCCTATAGTCATTAATAAGACACAGACAATTATTAATACCACATATCCTGAGCCTGTAAGACCATATGAAACGCTGCCATCATCAAGTATTTTATTAACTAAAAAATTCATAATCTTCCTTTCATTATCTCTCAATATTTTATATTCCGTAAAGAATATCCACATTTTCACTAAAAGTCAAGCATTAAAAAAGAGAGCAACAGGTTTTTATCACCTGTTGCTCTCCAATATTTTGTCAATTACTTTTTATTAGAACTTACCGTTCTTAGCAGCTTCCTCGATAGAAACAGCTACAGCTACAGTAGCACCAACCATAGGGTTATTACCCATTCCGATTAATCCCATCATTTCAACGTGAGCTGGAACTGATGAAGAACCTGCGAACTGAGCATCTGAGTGCATACGTCCTAATGTATCTGTCATACCATATGAAGCAGGACCTGCAGCCATGTTATCTGGATGAAGTGTACGTCCTGTACCACCACCTGAAGCTACTGAAAAGTACTTCTTTCCAGCTTCAAGTCTTTCCTTCTTATATGTACCTGCAACTGGATGCTGGAATCTTGTAGGGTTTGTTGAGTTACCTGTGATAGATATATCAACATTCTCCTTCCACATGATTGCAACACCTTCTGTTACATCGTTAGCGCCGTAGCAGTTAACCTTAGAACGAAGACCATCTGAATATGCTGTTCTAGAGATTTCCTTTACTTCGCCTGTTGAATAATCCATCTCTGTCTCAACGAATGTGAATCCGTTAATTCTTGAGATAATCTTAGCAGCATCCTTACCAAGACCGTTAAGGATAACTCTAAGAGGTTTCTGTCTAACCTTGTTAGCCTTCTCTGCAATACCGATAGCGCCTTCAGCAGCAGCGAATGATTCATGACCTGCAAGGAATGCAAAACATTCTGTCTCTTCTTCAAGTAACATCTTTCCTAAGTTACCATGTCCAAGACC
>ERZ857951.939-NODE-939-length-34293-cov-4.473976_pt1 | contig 34293 bp, 28 predicted proteins | sample MGYA00519759_ERZ857951 | MGnify/ENA primary metagenome ERZ857951 (study PRJEB31778, sample SAMEA3449377) | human gut metagenome | biome: human gut; feature: human-associated habitat; material: faeces | place: United Kingdom | collected 2010/2012 ...
AGCGCCAGCGCATTCTGCTGGCCCGGGCGCTGTGTCAGGAGCCGGAGATCATCGTGCTGGACGAGCCCAACTCCAATCTGGACGAAGAGGGCGAGGCCTCGCTGGCGCAGGCCGTGCTGCATCTCAAGCAACAGCACACCACTCTGATTCTGGTAACCCACAAGCCCAATATCCTTTCCATTGTGGACAACATCATGATGGTGCAGGACGGGCAGATCGCCCTGTGCGGGGCGCGCCAGGAAGTGCTGGCCAAGCTGGCGGAGCTCCAGAAACAGCAGCGCGAGGAAGCGGCCAGAGCCAGACTGTTGCGGGAGGCGCTGGAAAGGCGCAAGGCCGTCTCGCCGGAAAATCCCGATGAACCGCAAAACGGCGACGGGGAGCCTGAACATGCGTAAGCAACTGAGCAGGGCTCTGGCCGTCATTGAAACCAGCGTCATCAAGCCCATCGTCAGCGCCGCGGAAAAACGCCAGGCCGCCAAGGGCGAAAATGTGGAAGACCCCCGCCGCATCATCCGCCAGGGGCTTCTGGTGGTGGGCCTTTTCTTCGGGGCGCTGGGAATCTGGTCGGTTTTCGGCCACATCAGCGGGGCCGTGGTGGCGCCGGGCAAAATCAAGATCGAAACGGAACGCAAAACCGTACAGCATCTTGAAGGCGGCATTGTGGACGCCATTCTGGTGCGCGAAGGCGAGGAAGTGGCGGCGGGCCGGCCTCTCATCCTGTTGGAATCGGTGCAGATCGACGCCAGCGCCAGCATGCTGCAAAAGCAGCTTGTGGCCCAGCTGGCCGCCGGAATCCGGTTGGCCGCCGAAAAGGATCTCAAAGAGGAACTGCACTGGCCCGACGATCTGCGCCGCATGGCCGAAGAGCGCCACAGCCTCGATGTGCTGGACAACGAGGCCAAAATTTTCGCCGCCCGGCGGGAGGCTCTCAACGCGCAGGTTTCCCTGCTGAATACCCAGCTTGCACAGCTGGACGCCCAGGTGGCCGGTTTTGACGATCAAGTCAAAGCCGAGCAGGCCATTATCGGCACGCTTAATGAAGAACTGCGCGCCAAGCGGCAGCTCTACAATGAGCGCTATCTGGAAAAATCGCAGATTCTGGAGCTGGAACGCACCCTGGCCAGCCATCAGGGCAACCGGGGACGCCTCAAACAGTCCATCGCCGAGGCCAAACAGCGGGCCGCCGAGCTGCATCTGCGCATCGAAGACGTGAAAGTGCGCTTTGTGGAAGAAGCCACCAGCTCCCTCGGCAAGCTTGAAAACGACATCATCCAGACCCGCGAGCGCCTCCGCCCGCTCAAAGACGCAAAAAGGCGCCTGCAGATCGTGGCTCCGGTGGGCGGGCGCGTGGTGGATCTCAAGGTGCATTCCAAGGGCGGAGTCGTGCGTCCGGGCGAGCCGCTCATGGACATCGTGCCCCACGACAATCCCCTGATTGTGGAAACCCATGTGCCGGTCAACAAGATCACGGAAGTCCACATCGGACAGGATGCCCTGGTGCAGCTCGACGCCTTTGACACGCGCCTTACCCCGCACATGCCCGCCAAAGTCACCTACATCTCGGCTGACCGTCTGGAAGAGCGCACCGGCGCGGGCGTGATGCCCTATTACCTTTGTTATGTGGAAATCGATCCCAGAGCCCTGAAAGACGCCAAGCTCTATCTTTCGCCGGGCATGCCCGCCACGGTTTTCATCACCACCCAACAGCGCACGGTCCTTTATTATATGATGGAGCCGCTGCTCAAAAACTGGGACAGAGCGTTGAGGGAGTGAGCATGCGCCGGATTCTTGCAGTTTTCCTCCTGTGGGCGGCAACGGTTATTCCCCAGACCTCACAGGCCGCCGTTGCCGCCCTTTCCGGCCATGCCCCGTTGCGGGCGGCCAGCCTGTATGCGGGCGGGGAGCACGTCGGCGGCGGGGAACAGCGGGTGGAGCTCTATCTGCTGGACGGCAACTTTTTCGTCCTGCGCCAGATTGCCGCGCCCAGAGGCAAAAAAGCCGTTACGCGGGACATGACCGGCTTCTGGCGGCAGGTGGAAGAAGGCGCGTTGCTGCAACTGACCAACCGCCACGGCTTGGCGCTCAGCCTGAATATCGGCGGAAGCGGCAATCTGTACGGCGATTTTTTTCCCGCGCCCGACGGATTTCCGCACAGCCTGGCCCTGAAAAAATCCCCGTTCCGCAAGCCGTCCTTCAGCGTCATGGGCAGGCTGGATCGTATTGCGGGCCGCGCGGCACTGACCGACAGCGCCACGGGGCGGGTGTTCGCGCCCGCTGAAGGCGAGGCGCTGGCGGCTCTGCCCGGGAAGGATTCCCTCTTTGTGGATGCGGTGATCCTGCCCGCAAAAAACGGCTGTGCCGTCCAGCGCATCCGGAGTTTTTCCACCCGTTTTCCGTCACAGGCCGGGTCCGCCCCGACAGACGGGGACTTTGCCGCCAGAGTGGCGGGCGAAGTCTGGCTTCTGCCTTCCCTGCCGGGTCTGCCCGCCGCCTCCTGCGTTTTCAGCGAGCGGGGCAAAGGGCAGGGCGCACTGGAAGTGACCGGGCCGGGCCTGCGGCTGACGGCGGACTATGTCCTGCGCGGGCCGGGCCTGACCTTCTCCGTCAGGAAGGAGGACGCCCGCATGCTGGAAGCCTGCGGGGCGGAGGTTCTGCCGCGCATGCTGGCCTCCGTGCGTTCATGGTCGCTGGAAGGCGGGGCGCTGACGCTCACCTCCGCCGACGGACAGAGCTTTCTGCTGGAAAAAGCCGCGCCGGATCGCCGGGCCGGAAGCGGACGCGCCGCCGCGCCCAAAGGATATAAGAGATGAACACAGGTTGCCGTCTTTTTTGGTTCCGTCTTCTTCTGCTGCTCTGCCTCGCGCTGCCGCTCCGGGAACCGGATGCTCCGCGCGCCGCGGAAATCTTCACCATGGAGCAGGCCGTGGCCCGTGCCATGCAGGCCAATCCCGGCGTGGAGGCGAAAATGCTGCTGCTGGAACAGGCCCGGCTGAACGTGGGCGTGGCCCAGAGTTATTTCTGGCCGCGCGTTTCCCTGGTGGGCACCAGCAGCCGCGTCCAGAACTACGAGGAAGTGCAGACCTACAACAGCGACAACCTCACCAGCGACAACTGGTCCAAAGGTCTGCGGGCCTCGCTGTCCCTGTTCGCCGGTTTCGCCCATCTGAACAATCTGCAGAAATCCCGCATCGCGGTGGAGGTGGAAAAAGCCCGCCACCGGCAGGCCCGTCTGGAACTGGGCAGCAATGTGCAGCTTCAGTTTCTGCAACTGCTCAAATGCCGCGAGGATCTCAAAAGCGCGGAAGAAGCCGTGGCCCGCATTGAAACCCAGCTCAAGGCCGCGGAGGCCTTCGTCAAAGTGGGCATGGCCCCCTATGTCAATGTGCTCCAGAACCGAACCGAGCTTTCCAGCGCCCGGCAGCAGGTCATCCGCGTCAACAACGACATCCGCAACGCGGAAGTGCAGCTCAACAGATATCTGGGATTTTCTCCGGACCGCCCCGTGCGCTATGCCGGCAATCTCAAAAATTTCTCCAGCGCCGTCGGATACACGGAAGAGGAAGCCGTCGCAGCGGCCATACGGCAGCGGCCTGACCTGACCATGGCCCGGAAGTCGGTGGAGGTGGCCTACAAGGACATGCACATCGCCATGGGACAGTACCTGCCCCGCGTGGACGCCACCTACGACAATATGAGCTCCAGCAAGGAATACGACGACAAACGCTATCAGGGCTACACCCGCAACTACTGGGCTGCAGGGCTGAATTTCTCCTGGGAAATCTTTTCCGGCGGCGAAACAACCTTTTCCACCCTGGCTGACCGCAAAAAGGCCCAATCCCTGCAAAAAGACTACGAAGACGCCATGTCCGGCGCGCGCGCCGACGTGATCCGCTCACTGCTGGACATCAAGGCCGCCAGGGAACTTATCGCCGCCTCCCGCCAAGGCATGGACGCAGCCCGCGAAAGCTACGCCATGGCCAACAAACGCTACATGACCAGTACCGGCACCATCACCGAACTGCTGGACGCCCAGCTCAAGCTGACCCAGGCCGAAAACGACGCCAGCCGCGCCCTGACCGAATACCACAGCGCGCGTGTCCGCTTCTTTTACCATATCGGGCGCGAGAACCCGGGACTGAGGTAAGGGGCGACATATGGCAGAAAAGCTGCTGCGTAAAAAATTGCGGAATGCCTTTGCCTACCGCGAGGATCACCATGCGCAACTGGCTCGCTTTCTCCAGCGCGGGCATCTGCCGGCGCGTCTGGCCAACTTCGCTTTCAATGCGATCTGCAAGACGGTCCGGCAATTCCGCCACGTCATCCGGCGGCTGGAAAAAGTCGGGGGGAAGTGTCCTGCAAAACCCCGCGCGGCCACCTGCGCCCTCATCGCGGAAATGGGCATCCCGCAGTGCGTACATTACCGCGTGACCGGGCGGGTCGCGCAGTTGCGCCGCCTGGGCTGGAATCCAGTCGTGCGCGACTGGCGCGATCAAAAAGGTGCCAGAGAGGCCCTGCAACTGGCGGACTGCGCACTCTTCTACCGTATCCCCATGGCGGAACACGGTCCCGATCTTTATGCCGAAGCCAGACGTCTTGGTCTTCCCATCCTCTACGATATTGACGATCTCATTTTCCACAAGGCGGAGTTGTCCGCGCATATCTCCCGCCTGCGCCTGCGGGACGAACACGCCGCCGCCATGCTGAACGCCGCGGACGCCTATCTTCGGGCCATGGAAGCCTCCGACGCTCTGCTGGTGAGCACGCCCGCGTTGGGCGCATACGCCGCCGCCACGGGACGTCCCCATTTCGTGGTGCATAACGCGGTGTCGGATGATCTGGTCCATCTGACGCAGACGCTTCCCGCAAAAAAAGCAGGCAATGAGATTGTGCGCGTCTTTTACGGCAGCGGTTCCGACACGCACGACGCGGATTTCGGCCTCATTGCCGAAGCCCTGTGCCAGGCCATGCAAAAGGATTCGCGGCTGCATCTGTATATCCACGGGCATCTTGAACTGCCCGCCGAGCTGTTCTGTCTTGCCGGACGCGTCCACAGAGTTCCCTTTCTTGACAAGGCATTCTATTTCCGACTCTGTGCCGACTATGATATGGCGCTGGCGCCGTTGCTGCGAGACGCCTTCAACGACGCCAAAAGCAACATCAAATACCAGGAAGCCTCGTTGTTCGGCATTCCGTCCATCGTCTCTCCGGCGGCCGAATTCACGGATGCAGTCACCGAGGGCTGGGACGGCTTCATCGCCCGCACACCGGAAGAATGGCGGGATAAAATCCTTCTGCTGGCGGCTTGTCCGGCGTTACGCGAACAGATGGGGCAAAAAGCCCGGCAAAACGTGCTGGCCCGCTATGTCAGCGCTGTTGTGGCCCACAACGACCTGCTGCCGGCGCTTCCGCCCATGGCTTCCCCGCACCGGGAACGCGTTCTGCTCGTCAGCGTCATGTTCGGCCGCCGCAGCATGGGCGGAGCGGCCCTGATCGTGATGGAAACGGCGCTGGAATTACAACAGCGCGGTTTTGAAATATGGGTTTTCAGCACGGAGTATGCCAACGACGCGCCGCATGGCGCTCTTGTGCGCCGTGACTGGCGGGGAATCAAGGTATTCTCCGTCAACTTCATGCCGGGTGAAATCGGGCAGGAAACCCGGTCCGGGACGCTTTTCCGCGCCGTCCTGCGGACAGCGCAGCCCGGCCTGGTGCATTTTCACTGCATCGAAGGTCTGGGGACCGGGCTGCCGCAGGAGTGCATCCGGCAATCCATCCCCTATGCGATCACCATGCATGACGCCTGGTGGGTCTGCCCCCGCCAGTTCATGCTGGACCCCGCAGGGGACTATTGCGGGCAGAGCGCGGTTGATCCGCAAATCTGCCATATCCGTTGCGGGCTGGAGCAGGAAGAACTCTGGCGGCGCGCGGTTCACATGCGGGAAGCCGTGGCCGGGGCCCAGACCGTTTTCACCCCCTCCGATTTCTACACCTCCTTCATAAGCCGCAACTTCCCTCGCCACTGCGCTGTACTGACCAATCGCAACGGCATAAATCGGCCGAAATCGCACCGTCCCGCCAGGATGCCGGGCCCGTTACGCCTGGGCTATCTCGGCGGCAAGGCGCGCTGGAAGGGATATTTTTTCCTGGCGGAGGCCCTGCGCGGGCTCGCCCGCGACGACTACGAGGTTCTGCTGGTGGATCTGGGCACCGTCTTCGGCACGGGCGATATGAACGGGGACGAGGACAGGGCACTGTGGGAGGGTCTGCATGCGCGCGTCCTGCCCTTCGTGCGGCACGAGGATATCGACTCTCTATACCGGCAGATGGATGTGCTGCTTTTTCCCTCCTTGTGGAATGAGAGTTTCGGCCTGACCGTCCGCGAGGCCATCGCCCGTGACGTCTTTGTGCTGTCTTCCGACTGCGGCGGCCCGGGCGAGGCCATCGTGCACGGTGAAAACGGCCTGCTGTTTCCCAAGGGCGACTTGGCGGCGTTCAGAAAGCAGCTGCACTGCGTTCTCGACGAGCAGGAAACATTCAAAAACTACCGTGCGTCCAACACCGGGGATCTACGTTCCCTCGCGGCCCAGGCGGAAGAGCTGGCCGACGCGTACAGGCGGATATTACAGGTCCGGACGTGTCTTCGTCCAACAGGGATTTGAGGCAAACGAAATCATGTTTCACAGATATCTCGCCGCTGCCCTGCTTTTGCCGGCCTCGTTCGCGGTTCACGGTTCCCTGCGGGTCTGGCTGAAGACCATCCGGATGGGGAAACACGCATTCTTTTCCCAGGTGATAAAAAAGGGATCCGCGCGGATCCGCCGCCCGGACTCCTTTGCGCGCGCCCTGCTGGTCTATTATCCCATGAAGGCGGGCATGGAGATCCTGCGCGCCGGCAGTCTGCTGCCCGTGTTGAAAAAGGCCTGGCGAATCACACGGCTGCGGCTTGCGGGCGGCGTGGCAACGCGCCCGGACCTGTTGGATATCTGGAGCGACAGACGGCCGCCCTTTGTGCCGCCAGAGCACATTTTGGCGATGATCCGCGACCCCGACGTCAAAACCGTCAGCTTTGACGTCTTTGATACCCTGCTGCTGCGCCCCGCGTTGCACCCCAAGGACATCTTCTATCTGCTGGCCCGAAAAGTGGACGCCGCCCACGGCGTGGACTTTATCAAACTGCGCTGGAATGCCGAAGCGGAACTGGGAAAAGCCAACGCCGACATTCATCATATCTACGCCCACATGGTCCGACGGCATAAGTTGGCCCCCGCCACGGCGGAAGCACTGCTGGCGGAGGAAATCCATTGCGAGACAACGCTGCTCTCTCCCAGGCCGGACGTCGAAGTCCTGTATCGGGAGGCCGTGCGCCTTGGGAAACGGGTCATAGCCGTTTCAGACATGTACCTGCCCGGGACCGTTCTTGGCGACATTCTGAAAAAGAAAGGTTGCGGGATGGACGCAGTGTATGTTTCCTGCGACCATGATGCGCGCAAAAGCGACGGCGCGCTGTATGATGTCGTCCTGAGCAATGAGAAAACCCTTCCTTCGGAAATTCTGCATGTGGGCGACAATTACCAGTCCGATTACGTGCAGGCCGTTCAGAAGAAGATCAGCGCGGTCTGGCTTCCTTCCATTCAAACGTTGTGCTTCTCCAACGAGGCGGTCCGCGAAACTCTTTTCGGCAAAGCCGTGCGCCGGGAACCCCTCTGGAGCATTTTTCTGGGTCTCAGCCTGAACAGGCTTTACGGCGGAGGTTGCCGAACTCCCGAGCATATTGCGGAGCTGAAGGACATCCGGCAATTTGCGGAGCTGACGCTCGCCCCTCTGGTCACGGCCTTCGGCCTTTTTCTTGCCACGGACAGGGACATTCAGCAGGCCTACAAAACCATCCACTTCGCTTCCCGTGACGGGTGGCTGCCCCACAAGGTGTACAGCTTGGTCCGGGATTGTCTGGGAGGCGTGCCGGGCGTCTACTTTCATGCGGGCCGCCGCGCTTACTACCCTTTTCTGCACGACACCTTTTTTGACTTCGCGGCCTCGCTGAGTCAGGCCGCCAACATGGAAACATATACTCTGCAGGATTTCCTGGAGGCCTGGTTCAAGGATGAGGATCTGCTCGACCGTCTGGGGAAAGGTCTTTCCCCGGCGGAAGCGGCTCTGCCTTTCTTCCTCCGCAAGGTCGAATGCCTGCGAATCCTGCGGCGTTTTGAAAAAGAGATCGCGGACTGCATGCGCGCAAAGCGGACCAGAGCGCAGGCTTATTATGACAGAATTTTCGACCCGTCGGAAAAGCGGCATCTGGTGTTTGACCTGGGATACTCCGGCAGCATCGGCAAAGCGCTTGCCGCCGTCACGGGAAAACCGGTGGACAAAATATATTTCTGGGAAGAACCGGAAAACAGAACGCTCGACCGGACATCCGGCTCAACGACGCGTCTTTTCATGAACGACGGAGCCTATGTTCCCTATCACCTGGTGCTGGAAGAACTCTTCTCGCCTTGTGAAGGCGGTGTCACCGGCTTTGACGCCCAGGGAAATCCCGTGCTTGAAAACCTGACCGGCAGCCATGCGCATGAAGCGGATCTGGCCGCCGCGCACGCGACCTGCCTTAAATACGCCGGACAATTTTGCGCGATACTGGGAGAATACGCCCAATATGCCGTGCCGCACGCCCCCGGAGCGGCCATGGACGTTTTCCGAGCCCTGCTGAACGACGCTCCCTTCTGCAACGCGGGCGTGTTCAAAAACATCGTTTTTCCGGACCCGGTTTACAGAAGAAGCGCCAATTCCCTGGAAAAGAAGCTGGAAATCCATCTTCCCTGCCCGACGGTTTTCTCGGGCACCGGCTTCAACAATCCGCGCAAGATCTTCGCCAGCCGCTCCCGCCCGCGCGGCGACTGCCGGATCGGCATGCATCTGCATCTGTACCATGCGGCCGTGGCGCATGAGATCGTACGTTATCTGCAGGACTTCCCCGTGCCTTTCGACCTCCATATCACCATTACGGACGCGTCGTTCGCGGCTACCGCGCGAAACCTGTTCAGCCGGGCTTTCCTCCCCCTGGTCCGGGAAGTGCGCGTGCTCACTGTGCCCAATCGCGGCAGGGACGTGGCCCCCTGGGTGCTGGGCATGCGTCCGTACCAGGCGGGGTATGATCTCTTTTGCCATATCCACAGCAAGGAATCGGCGCATATCGGTTTCGGGGACGAGTGGCGGGCCTATCTCTTCGACAATCTGATCAGATCCGACAGCGTTGCGGAAATCATCAGCAGTTTCGAGAACGATCCGGGCCTGGGCTGCCTCTTCCCGGACATTCATCCCAAGGTGCGGCAGGTCATGACCGGCGTGGGAGCGCCGCTGTATGGTTCCGAACATGAGTATGCCGTCATTTGCGACATGCTGCGCAGAATGGAGCTGGGCGGGGAAATCTGCCGGTCGGAGCTTTTTTTCTCCGTGGGCACCATGCTCTGGTATCGTCCGCATGCCCTCCGGCAGCTCTTCACCTGCGAACTGCACATTGAAGAGTTCGCGGCCGAACCCATAGGCGTGGGCGGGACCCTGGCCCACGCCCTGGAACGCCTGCCCGCCCTGATTGCCGTGCGCAACGGCTATGCGGCCAAAAGTCTGACCCGCCATGCCGCGTTTCCGGCATAGCACAACGGCCAAGCGGATAAAAATCTGGAGAGTACCCCCTTGTTCCGACTTCTCGACATCCTTGCCGCACCGCGGCTGCTGTGGCGTCACAGAGGACTTTTCCGACAGCTGCTCGTCAGAAATATCAGCGCCCGCTATCGCGGTTCCGTGCTGGGTCTGGCCTGGAGCTTCGCCCACCCCCTGATGATGCTGGCGGTCTATACCTTTGTTTTCGGCATCATTTTCAAGGCGCGCTGGGGAGTGGAAGCTTTGGACGAGAACAGAGCCGCCTTTCCCCTGATCATGTTCTGCGGTCTGGCGGTCTTCAATCTTTTTTCCGAAAGCATCAACAGCAGCGGCAGTCTCATCGTGAATCACGCCGGTTTTGTCAAAAAGGTCATCTTTCCCCTGGAGCTGCTGCCGGTCTGCACGGTGGTCACGGCCTTTTTCTTCGGCGCGGCCTGGTTCTGCCTGCTTCTGCTGGGGGCCTGTGTTTTTCTGCAATCCTTGCCGTGGACCATCTGCCTGCTGCCCCTGACCCTGCTGCCCCTGCTGTTGTTCAGCACGGGGCTGTCGTTCATCATCGCCGCCTTCGGGGCCTATCTGCGGGATATCCCCCAGCTTGTGGGAGTGGCGGCGCAGGTGCTCTTTTTCATGACGCCCATTTTCTATTCCGTGGCCATGGTGCCGGAACGCCTGCGCTGGCTGCTACGGCTGAACCCACTGACCCCCATGGTGGAGGAAACCCGCAAGCTCTTTCTTTACGGGCAGACGCCGGATTATGCGGTCTGCCTGCAAATGTTCCTCCTGTCCCTGGTTGTCTTTCAGATCGGCTTTGTCTGCTTCAGCAAAATGAAAAAAGGATTCGCGGATGTGCTCTGACGCCGGAGCCGTCATCAGTGTGGACGGCATTTCCAAATTCTTCGAAATATACCCCAAGCCGTCGTATCGTCTCTGGCAGATGATATTCAGGGGCAGACGGCGTTTTTATGAGCCGTTCTGGGCGTTGCGGGACATTTCCTTCACTGTGGGGCGCGGGGAGTGCGTGGGGGTTATCGGCCGCAACGGCGCGGGCAAAAGCACGCTGCTCCAGATCATCACCGGCACGCTCGCCGCCTCATCGGGATGCATCGACGTAAAAGGCCGTGTGGCCGCTCTCCTGGAGCTGGGCAGCGGCTTCAACCCCGAATTCACGGGCCGCGAGAACGTCTACCTCAATGCCTCCATCCTCGGCCTGACGCGGGAAGAAACAGACTCCCGCTACGACGACATCGTGGCCTTTGCGGACATCGGCGACTTCATCGACCAGCCGGTCAAAAGCTACTCCAGCGGCATGGTGGTGCGTCTGGCCTTTGCCGTGGTGGCCCATGTGGACGCTGACGTGCTGGTCATCGACGAGGCCCTGTCTGTAGGCGATGCCTTTTTCACGCAGAAATGTATGCGCTTCCTGCGCCGCTTCATTGCCGAGCGTACCGCGCTTTTCGTCAGCCATGACACTGCCGCCGTAAACAGCCTGTGCAACAGGGCCCTCCTCATGGAACACGGGCGGATAAAGCAGATGGGCAGTCCCAAGGACGTGACGGAAACCTATCTGAAAGACATGTACGAAGCGCACCAGGGCTCCAGTGCCCCCGTCGCCGAAGCATCGGAAACGGCCACGGAGAAGGAAGACGCGGAGGACAGGGAGCGTGCTTGCACGCCCGAGGATTTCCGCGACATGCGCGCGGACCTCATCAATGCCAGCAACTTGCGCAATGACATTCAGGTCTTCGCCTTCAACGAACGTAGCGCCGACTTTGGCAAAAAGGGCGTCACCATCACAGGAGCCGCTCTCCTGGACGGCAGGGGACGCCCACTGTGCTGGGTGGTCGGCGGCGAACCCGTGTCTCTGCAAATCACCGTGCGGGCACACAAGGACGTCTTCAGCCCCATTATCGGTTTTTTTCTCAAAAATCGTCTCGGACAACACATCTTCGGGGACAATACCTTTCTGGCCTACCGGGAAAAACCCGTGTTGCTGCGCCGGGGGCAAAGCGCCCGTGCGCTCTTTTCCTTCGTCATGCCCATCCTCGAAACCGGGGACTACAGCTTTTCCATTGCCGTGGCCGAAGGCACCCAAGTGGAGCATATCCAGCATGACTGGAAGCACGACGCCCTGGTTCTGAAATCGGTCACCACCAGCTGTCATACGGGCATGGTGGGCATCCCCATGCAGGGCATCAGCCTCAACGTCATCTAGGAGCCGTCATGGAGTTCACAGGAGAACGTTTTGTCCCCCAATGTCAGGGAGAAATTGCGGCCGAACACTACCACCGCTATTTTTTCGCTTCGGGCTTCGTCGCCGGCAAGCGCGTCCTGGATATCGCCTCCGGCGAAGGCTACGGCACGCATATTCTGGCGCAATCCGCCGCGCACGTCACCGGCGTGGACATTTCCCCGGAAGCCGTGGCCAACGCCACCCAAAAATACGCCGGGGACAGGATCGCCTTCCTTCAGGGCAGCGCCGCCACGATTCCCCTGCCCGACGCCGCCGTGGACGTGGTGGTCAGCTTTGAGACGCTGGAACATCTGAGCGAACAGGAAGACATGCTCAGCGAAATTAGACGGGTTTTGCGGCAGGACGGCCTGCTGGTCATCTCCACGCCCAACAAGCCGCTATACAGCAGGCAGGGCGACAACTTTCACGTCAAAGAACTCTGCCGGGAAGAATTCGTTGCCCTGCTCAAAAGCCGCTTCGCCCATGTTTCCCTGTTGGGGCAGAAGGTCATGTACGGTTCGCTGCTGAGCGGCACGGGCGGCGAGACCTTACTGCTCCGCCAACGGGAAGAAGACGGCGTTGTGGAGCGTATGCTTTTTACGGAACAGGCCAGATATTTCATAGCCCTTGCCGGCAACGGACCGCTGCCGCCCACTCAGAGTTCGTTTTTCGACTACCCTCTAGAAAAAAGCGATCTGACGGCGCAACTGCGGGAAAACCTCGCAGAACTGCAAGAGCGCCATGACGCGGCGCAAGCGCGCCTTGAGGCCGTGGAAGCGGCATACACCGCCATCCTTGCCTCGCGCTCGTGGCGCGCCACGGCGCCGCTACGTCGCCTGCGGCATCTTCTCAAGGGAAAAGGGAACAAAAGCTGAATCTGAAACGCCCTGGCGGGGACAATGAGGAGAATGTGCATGAAAGTGGAACGCACCGCCATTGACGGCGTCATCATCATAAAACCGGACATGCACGGCGACGCGCGGGGCTTTTTTGTGGAAACCTGGCAGCGGGACCGCTATGCCGACGCGGGCATTGCCATGCCTTTTGTGCAGGACAATCATTCCCGTTCCTCCCGGGGCATTTTGCGGGGCATGCACTTTCAGCGCGAACACCCGCAAGGCAAGCTCGTCCACGTTTCCCTGGGCGCGATCTTTGACGTGGTGGTAGACATCCGCCCCCATTCGCCCACCTTCGGACAGTGGACCGGCGTGACGCTGGACGCGGGACAACAGCATCAGCTCTGGATTCCCCCGGGCATGGCGCACGGTTTTCTCGCCTTGAGCGACACTGTGCATCTGCACTACAAATGCACGGATTTTTACCATCCCCGGGATGAGGGCTCTCTCCGGTGGGATGATCCCGACATCGGCATCGCCTGGCCATGCACCACCCCCGTGCTTTCCGCCAAGGACGCCGCCGCCCCCTTCTGGCGCGAGGTACGGCAATCCCTTCCGGCGCGGGCGCGCTGAACAGTTTCCTGACGGCGTTCCGTCCGGAGCGCCGTCACCAGGGCAGTTTACTCTTTGAACGGTAAACTGTCCTGAAACCACCCTGAATTACTCGCACATATCGGGGCCCTGACCCTCAAGCCCCCAGAAGGCCGTCCAGCACATCTCTGTTTTCTCCCGCCACACAGCACCCTATTCGGCATCCACGGCCTACCTCCGCCAGCTGAACCGCTTCCCCCATATCATTTCCTTCCTATCGCCGTCACCAAACGCCTCACCAATAAAGTGTACCCTATTGTTACACCCCTGCTCGCTTTAGACGCGTGAAATCAGGAGATTTGAGGCAAAAGGTTGGACGGCATGTGCCGGATCCGTTTGGAAGTGGCCGATATCAACAGCAGAATTTTTTGGAGGAAGTTATGGTATCCTATTTTAATGAGTCCTACTACCTGAAGGAAAAGCTTGAACAGCGCATTGACGCGCGGCACGCTGTGAGGCGGAAATATTTCGGGGATGGAGCCGTTGAGCGCCGGGCTGAACAGGGTGGAGCTGGCCCCCATGCAGAACAGCATAAGCAGCATGGCTGTCCAGTTCAGGGACAGAATGCCCCAGGCCCCGGCCAGCATGGCGGCCAGTTCCAGGCACTTGGCCGCCGTCACCAGATACTTCTTGGGGAAGCGGTCGGCCAGCCAGCCGGCCCAGGCGGAAAACAGCACGAACGGCAGGGCGAACAGAAACGTGCCCCAGGCCTGAAAGCCGCTGTAGCCCAGGCTGACCGCCAGCAGCAGGGCCGCCTGCTTGAAAAAGTTGTCGTTGAACGTGCCCAGCGTGTAGCTGGCCCCCAGAGCCGCCGCCTGCTTCAACAAAACGCCTGCCATCCGCTTTCCCTCCGCGGAGAGGCGGGCTCAGGGCATTTGCTCCCCGGAAGCCGCCAGCATCTCCGCCGCATAGGTTCTGACCTTGTCCAGGGCCTCAATAGCCAGTTCAAGATCAAGACTGTAGTAGACTTCCCGCCCTCGTTTCGAGGGTTGCAGCAGTCCGGCCCGCACCAGGGTGGTCACATGGTGGGTCACGGCCGTCCGGCTCAGGGGCAGGAGTTCGGTCAGACTTTTGAGGCTGATGCTCTCCCCCGGTTCGAACAGGAGCAGAATTTTCTGCCGCGTGGCGTCGCCAAGGGCCGAAAATACCCGGGCCACGGCTTCCCAGTCATCCGGCAGGGTTTGCAGATATTGCGTGTTCATGCCCTGTCATAGGGAAGCCGTCCGGCTGCTGTCAAGAAAGAACTATAAAACTAGTTTTTAATTGTCAACTAAAAAATTAGTTTTATAGTTTTATCACGTAGACCACCCGGATGCCCGGCTCCTCACGCGGTCGGGAGATGCGCCGCCGTGAAGGAGAGAGGAGGTATCCCGGAGACTGGAAAGGGCCGCTCCATGAGGAACAGCCTTTTACTGGAAGCGGCAATATACTACGATATGGCACTTGCGCGTTGATATATTTTCAATATCAAAGCACTCTAAAAAGCGTGAAGGGCATAGTGCGAAAGCCGTGGATGCACATCACGTCTTTTCTGTACCCGGATCCGCCTGCGGCGCTACAGGGGATGCTCCTTGTTATAGCGCTCAATGCTGGCGATAAACGCTTCCTCCAGCGTGGGGTCGGTGAGGCCCGTGGCCGAGGCCTTGAGTTCGTCCGGCGTGCCCACGCTGATCATGGCCCCCCGGTAGATCAGGGCGATACGGTCGCAGTATTCGGCTTCTTCCATGAAGTGGGTGGTCACCAGCACGGCGGCCCCGGCCGAGGTCATGGCCAGGATGTGTTTCCAGAAGTCGCGCCGGGTGCGGGCGTCCACTCCGGAGGTGGGTTCGTCCAAAAAAAGCACCGGCGGTTCGTGCAGGGTGGCGCAGAGCAGCGCCAGGCGTTGCTTCAGGCCCAGCGGCAGGGCCCCGGTGCGGCTGCGCAGAAAATCCTTGAGCTCCAGGGCCTCGGCCAGCACGGGCAGCAGTTCGTCCCGGCGTTTTTTGTCCAGGCCGTAGAGATCCGCGAAAATGCTGATGTTGTCCTTCACCGCGATGTCGGGATAGAACGAGAATTTCTGGGCCATATAGCCCAGGCGCGAACGCGCGGCGCTGCCCGCGCTGAGCAGATCCACGCCGTCCACCGCGCAGTCGCCCGAAGTGGGCCGGGACAGGCCGCAGAGCATGCGGAAAGTGGTGGACTTGCCCGCGCCGTTGGGCCCCAGCAGGCCGAAGATCTCACCGGCCCGCACCTCAAAGCTGATTTCATGCGCTGCCGTGAAGTCCCCGAATTTCTTGGTCAGCTTGCGGGCGGCGATGCGCGGCCGCGCCGCGTCCCCGGATTCGCGGGGGCCGTGGCCGTAATTCACGGCAATACGGCCGTAAGGCGAGGGCTTCTGGTTGATGCCGCCCACGGCGCTCATATAGGCGTCTTCCAGATCCGGGGGCGTGGGTTCCCCGCCCTGGGCCAGCACCTCCTCGCGCAGGGCGGCGGGCGCGTCGGCGGCCAGCACCAGACGCAGACGGCTGCCCTGAATCAGGGCGTCCTCCACGCCGGGGCGCATGCTCCAGCGGGCCAGGGCCTCGCGGTGCCCCCCGCCGCGCTCCCGGCCCCGCTTGTCCGCGGCGCCGCGCAGCAGAAACACCCTGCCCTCAGCCCGTCGGGTCAGATCCTCCGGCGGCCCGGCAAAAAGCACCTTGCCCGCGTCCAGCATGATCACGCCGGGACAGCGCGCGGCCTCGTCCAGATAGGCGGTGGACCAGATCACGGTCATGCCGCCGTGGCTCAGTTCCTGCACCATGCTCCAGAGTTCACGGCGCGACTGCGGGTCCACGCCCACGCCCGGCTCGTCCAGCAAAAGCAGGCGCGGCGAGCCCAACAGGGCGCAGGCAATGCCCAGCTTCTGCTTCATGCCGCCGGAAAGCCGCCCGGCCAGCCGTTCGGTGAACGGTCCCAAAGAGGTAAAGCCCAGCAGCCTGGCAAAAAGTTCGTCCCGGGTCTGGCCCGTGAGCCCGCGCAGGCTGGCGTGCAGGCGCAGATTCGCCATGACCGTGAGATCTTCATACAGGCCGAAGCGCTGGGGCATGTAGCCGATGCTGTTGGGCTCGCGCCGGGCCAGCTCCATGGCCGGGCGGCCGAACACCAGAGCCCGGCCGCCGGTGGGCTGCATCAGGCCGGCCAGAATGCGGATCAGGGTGGTCTTGCCCGCCGCGTCCGGCCCCACCAGTCCGGTGATCCGCCCGGCGGGAATACGCGCGTCGATGCCTTTGAGCGCTTCCACCGCCGTTGCGCCCTTGCCGAAACTCATGCCCAGATCTTCCAGGCGCACCGCGATGCCGGGCTCGTCCGGCCCCGGCTTTTCCGGCGTGGCGGCCCCGACGGCGGGCCTCATGGCGTCACCGGCTCCAGGGTAATGGTCACGGGCATGCCCTGGCGCATGACGTTTTCCGGATCCTCAACCTGGACACGCAGACGGTAGACCAGAGCCGTGCGCACTTCGCGGGTTTCCACGGTCTTGGGGGTGAACTCGGCCGTGGGCGAAATAAAGCCCACCGTGCCGGGGAACGTCTTGCCCGGAGCGGCGTCCACGGCCACGCGCACGGACATGCCCGGCTTGACCTTGCCCAGATTGGGTTCGTCCACATAGGCCCGCAGCCAGACCGGATTGGTCAGGGTGAGGGTGTAGACGGTCTGTCCCGCCTGGACAATGGCCCCGGCCTCGCGGGCGCGCGTCAGAATAATGCCCTTCTGCGGCGCGGCGAGCACCGCGTCGCGCACCTGGATTTCCGCGTGGTTCAGTTCGGCGTCCGCAGCGGCCACGGCGGCGCGCTGGGCCAGCACGTCCTCCTCGCGGTAGCCGGAGGTAAGCATATCCAGCTGGTCCTGGGCCGAACGCAGCTTGGCCGCCGCCTCCCGCTCCGCCGCACGGGCGTTGTCCAGTTCCTTCTGGGAAATGGCATTGGAGGCGCGCATGGCCGCGACGCGCTTCAGATTGATGCTCGCATTTTCCGCCACGGCGGTGGCAGCCACCACCGAGGCGCGGGCCTGAGCGATTTCCTCCACGCGGTAGCCGCGTTCCAGGCGGGCCAGATCGGCCTTCTGCCCGGCCAGTTTGGCGGCGGCCTGGTCCCGCTGCTGGCGCAGCAGATCATCGTCCAGCCGGGCCAGGGGCTGGCCCTCGCTCACCGCATCGCCTTCATCCACCAGCACCGCGGCGATACGCCCGCCCACGCGAAAGCCCAGATCCACCTGCCGGATATCCACATTGCCGTACAGGGTCAGATCGCCGCTCTGCCGCGCTCCGAACAGGTGCCAGGCCAGGAACCCGGCCCCGGCCAGAATGGCCAGAACGGCAATGACTTGTATTTTACGGGGAATATGCATGCCTTTTATCCCGGATAATATAATTAACGCTGCCGCCTTCCGTGCCCGGATGGCGGTATGGCGGGGCGTCGGCCCGCTTTTCCGAAATATAACGCCGGAAACAGGGAGCGTCCAGCCGCGCGCCCGGCTTCCGTCCTTGACAGCGCAAGCCGGGCATGCTGTGCTGCCCTCCATGATTCCTCTTTTCCGCGAAATTCGCCCCGTCTTCCGCCTGTCGGGCATGCTGCTGCTGTCGGCCGCCATACCGGCTTCAGCACAAGACTTCGGCTGGTTTGAACTTGATATTCCGCCGGGCTGGCAGGTTGAAGAGCCCCGCCGACTGGGCGGAACCTGGGTGCTGAGCCTGCGCAACGCCGAGGCCGGTTCACAGGTGAGCATTCTGGTGGGCAAAACCGCCGGGCCGCCGGACGCCGCCGATGTGGCCGGCCTGCTGCGCGCGGCCACGGGCGTGCCTGAACCCGCGCGCCGCCTGAACGGGCGCTGGCTGTTCGCGGGCAAGGACGTCCAGGGCGTGGACACGGCCTGCGTCGTCAGCGCGGACCGCAAGGCCGGGCTCTATCTCGCCGTGCTGCGCTCCGGCGGGGCGGCCCCGGCAGAGGCCCTGCTGGCGGGCCTGCGCAGCAAAAAATATCCCGCCCTGCTGCCGCGCTGAACGGCATTCTCCCTCAAAAACAAAGAAAAGGCCGTGGAAAAAATCCACGGCCTTTGAGATTACTTTGGGAACAGGCTTACCAGCGGCGGGGCGCGGGACGCTTTTCAGCTTCGTTGACGCGCAGGGTGCGGCCTTCAAATTCCACGCCGTTGAGACCGGCGATGGCATTGCGGGCGTCGCCCTCTTCCATTTCCACAAAACCGAAGCCGCGCGGGCGACCGGTGACGCGGTCCATGATCAGATTCACGGACAGCGGCGTGCCGTACTGGGAGAAAAGATTCTCAAGGCCGGCCTGGGTGCTGGAAAAAGACAGATTACCGACATAGATAGAAGTAGCCATGGTAAAACTCCAAACGTTACGGGGATGTACACTTTCCGCTTGAAGCCTTACCCATGCAAAGTCTCTGGCAAAAAAGAAATACGTACGCCCAATCAATCAACGGCGGGAATATACATGCGGATGGAAAGCGGGTCAAGTTTTTTCTGTGATATGCTCTTTTTTTACTGTCGGGCCGACCGACGGCGCAGGCAGTTGATGATGCCGTACAGACTGATCACGAACCAGAAGGCCTCCACCAGAAAAGCGGACATATTGAAGGCGAAAAGCAGGGAAACGCCGATCAGCAGCGCGGCCAGCGCATTGAGCAGAGAATAGAGCGGCCGTGTACTGTCGATTTTGCCCATTTGCAGCAGCAGATAGGTTCCCAACAACAGGACAAGGCCGATATTGCCGATAAAATCATGAAAGGCATAATGCATGACAACCTCGCGCTCCGCTCTCTCCTGTCCCGCCGGGACGCGGGGACGGCAACCGCCCGCCGCGTTCCGGCGTCCGGAGGAGGGTTTACTTTATATTCCGTCCGTCGCGCAGGGCCTCAAGGAATTCCGGATGCAGGAAGTCCTCGGCCTTCTGTCGCGGCACCTCATTCTTGATACGGCCCTGTTCCAGCAGGAAGGCGGCCACATTTATGATATCCCCGGCCGACCGGCCCTTGTGGGCGCTGGTGCCCAGGAAAGCGGGACTCAGCTGCTCGTCCAGGCCGATGAGCCGGGTCCCGGCCATCATGCGCTCGGCGTCCCCCACGGAAATGCCGCCCAGCTCCTTGGCAATGATTTTTGCCGCCTCTTCCGGGTGCTCCCGCCAGTACTCCATGGCCGCCAGTTCGCTTTTGATGAACTTCGTGACCAGTTCGGGATACTTCCGGGCAAATTCCGGCTGTACGCTGATCACATCCCAGGTCAGATGCCCCTTTTCGGCCATCTGCTCGCTGGTCAGCAGGATCTTGCCGCCGTTTTGCACCACCAGGCCGAGGCCGGGCTCCCAGATATAGGCGGCGTCGATGTCGCCCCGGATAAAGGGGGCCAGGGCTTCGCCGGGGGCCATGTCCATGATCTTGACCTTGCCCATGTCCACCCCGGCCTCGCGCAGGGCTTTGATCAGCAGATAGTGGGTGGTGGAGCCGAAGGGGGCCACCACGGTCTTGCCCTCCAGGTCCTTGAGACTGTTGATGTCCTTGCGCACCACCAGGGATTCCACCGCGCCCAGCACATTGGCGTTCATGATGCCCCAGTAGTTCATGCCTCCGGCCAGGCCGATCGTGGCCGGGGGCAGGCCCACATTGCCGAAGTCGATGCTTTTGGAGGCCATGGCCGTGTTGACGTCCCGCCCGGAATTGAAGCGGAACCACTCCACGGGTACGCCCATTTCTTTCTCATGCAGTTGCAGGTACTTGGAAAGAAGCTGCCCGTTGACCAGGGAGAGATAGCCGATGCGCACCTTTTCCGGTTTGTCCGCCGCTTGAAGCGGCTGAGCGACCGACACAACGAACAGCGCCAGGAACGCCAGGCAAATGAATTTCTTCATGGCAGTACTCCCGATAGGTTTATGTGCATGAATGTCCGCGTGACCTTTACAGACGGATTTTGTTTTTCGGCAGGGAACTAGGCGCTACTGCCGCTTCCAGCGCAGAAGATGCTTCGCCGCAAAGCGCAGGCAGGCGTCCAGGCCGATGCCGGTGACGCCCATGGTGATGATGCCCACAAAAATGATGTCCGACCGCATGAACTTGCTGGCGTCCCAGACCATCCAGCCGATGCCCTCCGTGGCGGCCACGATTTCGGCGGCCACCAGCACGGTGTAGGTAAAGCCCAGGCTGATGCGCATGGAGGTGATGATGGCCGGGGTGGTGGCGGGCAGAATGATCCTGCAGAAGACCTGCCGGCTGTCCGCGCCCAGGGAGCGCGCGGCCTGGATCACCGAAGGGCTGACCTCCTTGACGCCTTCCACCGCGCCGATGGTCAGGGGCGGAATGGCCGCCAGGAAGAGCAGCAGAATCTTGGAAAATTCACCGATGCCGAACCAGAGCACCAGCAGGGTGTAATAGGCCAGAGGCGGCAGCGGACGGTAGAACTCGATGAGATAGTCGAATACGGCCCGCACCTTGGAACTCAGGCCCATGGCCAGGCCCAGGGGGATGGCGACCACGCAGGCGGCCAGCCAGCCCAGCAGCACCCGGCCCAGGCTGACCATGCAGTGGTAGAAAAGCCCCCGGCCATGGTAGCCCTGGAAAATGGTTTCCTCAAAGCCCTGCCAGACATCATAGGGCGAGGGGATGAAAATTTTGGGCACAACGCCCCGGCGGGTCACTTCATACCAGGCCAGAAAAATAATCAGCAGGGTCGCCAGGGTGATCCAGTTTTCCACCCTGAACTTGAAACGCGTGCCGCTCATAGCTACCTCCGCAACGCCGCAGCTTGTCAGATTTTGCCGTCCGGGCAGGCGGCGCGCCAAGCCCGGAGCGGACAGATTGCAACCGCCCTTCCCCGGGGCTCAGCGCCCGCCGGGAACATGCTCGAAGGATTTCAGCGCCTCGGACTCCAACACCTCAAAGGCTTCGCCCTGAATCTCCGCGAATTCCGGGCAGGTCTGGTGCTCCACCAGGCGCGGCCGGGGCAGGTCCACGCGCATTTCTTTCTTGATGGCCGTGGGCATGGTGGACAAGAGATAGAGCACATCGCCCATGAACACGGCCTCATCCAGCTCCGAGGTGATCAGCAGCATGCTGATGCGCGTGCTTTCAAAAACCCGCAGAAAATATTCCTGCATCATGTCCCTGGTCATGGCGTCCAGGCCCCGGAACGGCTCGTCCATGAGCAAAATCCTGGGCTCGTTGATCAGGGCCCGGATCAACTCGGCCCGGCGCTGCATGCCGCCGGAAAGCTGGCCGGGGAACTTGCCCTCAAAGCCGTCCAGACCGGTAAGGTGAATAAGCTCCCTGGCCTTTTCCCCGGCTTCTTTCAGGTTTTTGCCCTGAATACGCGGGCCGAACAGGGTATTGTCCCAGAGGGTCATCCACTGGAAGAGCGTATTTTCCTGAAAGACGACCAGGCGGTCCGGGCTGGGCCCGCTGACCGGCTGCCCGTCGAAGAGGCAGGAGCCGCTCTGCGGCGCGAGATAACCGGCCAGTACGGACATGATGGTGGTTTTGCCGCAGCCCGACGGGCCGCAGATGCAGGTGAAGTTTCCCTCTTCCATGCTGAAGGACAGATCGTCCAGAATTTTCGTATCGCCGAAGCTGACGCTGACATGGTCAACCCGCATGATGGCCGGCGTCGCCGCCGCCTGAGCCGCATCCGACATGACTTTTCCTCCGCTTGCTCCCGCAGGTTACGCGCCCTCGCGCTCGCCGCGCTCAAAGGATTTCCGGGCTTCCTCCCGCACCGCTTCGATGGTCTGGCGTTTGTAATCGAGAAATTCCGGCATCTTCTTGGTGCCGAAAGTACGCGGCCGGGGCAGATCCACATGAATCCATTTTTTGAAACGGCCCGGCCGGGTGGTCATGATGCCCACCTTGTCCGAGAGATAGATGGCCTCATCCAGGTCATGAGTGATGAAAAGCACGGTCTTGTGCACCCTGTCGAACATATCCAGCAGAAACTGGTGCATCACTGATTTGGTGATGGCGTCCATGGCCCGGTAGGGCTCGTCCAGCAGCAGGGTCTTGGGTTCATTGATCAGGGCCCGCAGAATTTCCACGCGCCGCTTCATGCCCGATGAAATGCGGATGGGGTAGGCGTCCTCATAGCCTTTCAGCCCGGCCATGCGGATCAGCTCCATGGCCCGCGCTTTGGCCTGGGCCTCATTCATGGCGCCGGTGGACAGCGGGCCGAACATGATGTTCTGCCGCACTGTCATCCAGTCGAACAGGGCCCCGGCCTGAAAGACCACCACCCGGTCCGGGCCCGGCTGCGGCCTGCGGCCCGGCGCGGCAATGACCTGGCCGTCCATGCGGATCTCGCCCCTGGAGATGTCCTCGAAACCGGCGGTCATGTTCAGCAGCGTGGTTTTGCCGCAACCCGAAGGCCCCACAATGGCTACAAATTCCCCGGCCCGGATCTCAAAACTGCAATTGTCCACCGCGAGCACATTGACCCCCTCGGGATCGTAGATCTTGCTCGCATTGATGATCTCCAGATGCCCTTCCTTGGTGTCCACGGCATTCCCCCTGATGGTTCAGGCACGGCCGGGTCTGGGCCCGGACGGAATATGGCGGGAAGAAGCTCTGCGCCCCCTGCTCCACCTCCTGGAACGAGGTAAGCGGATCGGACGAGGGCAGTCCCTAAAATGATGCATTTTGTTTCCCGGCAAGGAAACAGGCGGTTGCGGGCCAGGGATAGTACAGCCCTGGCCCGCAACCGCCTGTTGACGCAGTCCAGGGGACAAAAGACGCTTTTTAGAGACTGTCCCTGATTTTTTTGGGCTTCAGGCGATACTGATGCAGCTTTTCGTAGTACGGCAGGCAATGCTCGTAGAGCATTTTGAGCATGGGCAGATCCTCGAAGATGGCGTCCACCACCTTGTCATCGTAGAGGAAGGCCTCCATGTTCTTCTGGATGCCGGTGCTGCCGCTCACATCGTAGTAAAAATCCTTGCAGTGGTCGTATTCGGGACGCCATTCCGGGACCCAGCGCAGGGTTTCGGGCTTGAATTCCAGGCCCACGGCCTCGCACCATGCGGCCATGATGCCCGCCGGGTCGTTCTGGAAGTCGTCGCCGTCAATGACCAGCGGGGTTTTACCGTTGTCCAGGGCATGCAGGCCCAGCTCGCTGAGCCGGTTGAAGACCCTGTCCGAGGCTAGAGGCCCTATGTCCTCAATACGCATGGAGCGTTGCGAACCGATGACCTTCCAGAAAGACAGAACCACATACTTGGGGTTGCGGATCTGGAACATGTGGGTGCAGCGGCGCAGATAATTTTCGTCGGCCAGGTAGTTGTCGATGGCGTGGTAGGGGCATTCCTTGATGAAGGTGGGCGTCTGTTCCGCGATGCCGTAGATCTTTCGGATGATTTCCTCATAGACCACGGGCCAGCCCTCATAGTCCTGATGCGACTGCACGCCGGGCTCGTTTCTGTTGCGCCAGTATAAAGGCAGAGTGGGTTCAAAAATAGTGTGGAAATCCCCCCGGTTGGTGATGGCCCGCATAAAGACCGTGGTGAGCGAGCGCGGGTACATCCAATTGACGATGATTCTGTTCATGCCAGCCTCCTGAAGTTTCCTGTAAATACGAGCTCCGGAATCAGGCGGGCGAATAAAAATCCGGACCGATGCCGCCAGCCGGGCTCTGCACGGGGAAGAGCAAGGAGCATGCCAGGAGCATGGCCTGGAACTGAAAAATTATTTAGTTATTTTAGCGGATTATAAAATAAAGATAAAAAGCGCGGCACCAATGCTTGTGCGACTGTAGCAATCCGCACACTTTTGTTGCACCAAAAGTGTGCGGATTGCTACAGTTCTTCGCCCGGCCGCTCCAGACCATGGCGAAGCAGGCGGCGGTAGAGGGTCCAGCGACTGACGCCCAGCAGCCGGGCGCTCTTGCTGATATTCCAGGCGGCTTTTTCCAGCGCGACCAGGAGACGCTGTTTTTCATCGGCGGGCGACGCCGCGACCGTTTCCTCCCGCCGGGCCGGGCGCGCGGCGGCCTCCAGGGCGATATGCTCGGGCCGGATCATTTCCCCGCCGCAGAGCACAAAGGCCCGCTCAATGACGTGTTCCAGTTCGCGCACATTGCCCGGCCAGGGATGGCCCATGAAGATCTCCATGACCTCCGTGGACACCCCGGCAATGGACTTGGCGTACTGGCCGTTGAATTTGAGGCGGAAATGCTCCGCCAGCAGAGGAATGTCCTCCACCCGATCGCGCAACGGCGGAATGCGGATGTTCATGACGTTGAGCCGGTAGTAGAGATCCTCGCGGAAGGTTCCCTCGGCAATGGCTTTTTTGAGATCGCGGTGGGTGGCGGCCAGAACGCGCACATCCGCCTTGCGGGGCGTGGCTTCGCCCACGCGTTCGATCTCCTTTTCTTCCAGTACCCGCAGCAGCTTGAGCTGGATCAGCGGCGAAATGTCGCCGATTTCGTCCAGCAGAATGGTGCCGCCGTGGGCGGCCTCAAAACGCCCCACACTCTCCCGGTCCGCGCCGGTAAAAGCCCCTTTGGCATGGCCGAACAATTCGCTTTCCAGCAGGCTCTCGGCCAGGGCCGAGCAGTTGACCCGGATGAAGGGCCGCCCGGCCCGTCGCCCGCCGTAGTGCAGGGCGTGGGCGATTTTCTCCTTGCCGGTGCCCGATTCGCCGGTGATCAGCACCGTGGTGTTCATGTCCGCCAGCGTGTGCAGCAAATCATAGACTTTCTGCATTTTCTCGCTTTGGCCGATGATGCCCTGGTAGTTGCGTCGTTCGCGCAGGGCGTTTTCCAGGCGAGCCAGGCGGGTGATGTCGCGGATGACCAGAACCCCGCCCAGAAAGCCGCCTTCGCCGTTAAGCAGGGGGGAACAGTTGACCGCCGCCATCTGTTCCCTGCCTCCGCCCCGGAAACAGCAGATCTGCGAGTCGCGCAGGCTGCGCTGTGTCTGCAGGGTTTCCTTGAGCAAGGCGAGACAGGCCCTGGTGCAATCGCTGGCGCAGAGATCAAAGCGCTTGCCCGCCGCGATATTCCTGTGGCAGATGCCGGCGGCCGCGCGGTTGGCGGTGATGATGCGCAGAGAGGCGTCCACCGTGATGATGGCGTCCTGTACGCTGCCGAAAATGGATTCCAGCAGATTTTTGTTTTCGACGAGCTCACGCTCGTAAATCTTGTTTTCAATGGCCCGCGACAGGATCTGGGCCGCCGTGGTCAGAATGTAGAGGTCGGAATCGTGCCACTGGCGGTGGAATCTGTGTTCGTCAAAGCCGATGAAGCCGTACATGCTTCCGTAGACGAAAAGCGGCACGTTCAGGGTGGATTTCACCCCTGAGGCGAGCAGATGGTCCCTGTAGTTTTTGAAGGGCATGGTCGCCGTATCGGGATAATTGAGCACCGTGCCGGAGGTCAGCTCCCCGGCGGCGTCGGGAATGTGCAGCACAATGCCCCCGGAACCGCGCCTGACGCCCAGTTCCGGGTCGTCCCAGCCGCAGCGGCAGGCGAAGGTGCGGTCTTCATGCTGATAGCCGAACATGAACACGCGGCTGACATGCAGCGTTACACCCATGCGCTGTAAGGCCTGTTGCAGAAAGGCGTCCATATCATTGACGCGCACGGCCATTTCAGAAATCTCGGCAAGCATTTTTTCATAGGAAATACGCTTTTCCAACATTTCTTTACTGTGCATGGCTCACCCCGTTCGCAGCGCGCTGCGTGAAACCATCTTTATATATAGAATAATAATTATGTAAATAATACAATTAAAGAGATACAGAGGTCAAATCCAGCGCCACGCACAGAGCGTTTTGATATTGAAAATATCTCAACGCTCTGTGCGGATTTTCCGTGAAAAGCCGTACCGCGAAATTACCGCAAGGCGAATTTACTTCGCCGTTAAGCGATAATTTCAAGCGCAAACCGCTCTAGGGTCTGTTAACGCTATGCCTTTTTGCCCTCCTGCCGCGTCAGATTTCACCTGCTTTTTCGGTCGAGTACCAGAAGAGTACACTCCCTCAAAGCAGGTTTATCTTCCTTGCAGGCGAACAAAAATTCTATAGTGTTAACAGACCCCTAGAGCATTTCAAAGTTGAAATACGCTAATGATACTCGCCGTTGAGAAACTTGGCGGCATATGCCTGGACAGCTTCGTCATTGACCATGAGCATGTCCATCTGGCGAGTCATGATCAGAAGACGCCCCAACTGATCCAGGCGCGAGCACAGTTCAAGTTTGGGATATTTCTGGTAGCGCGCGCGTATCCTATCACCCGTGACCACGACGGTAAAGCCGAGTTCTGTGAGGATCAGCCCGATGCAGCGCACCCGCCGGGCGCGCTGCTCATTGCCTGCCGCGCCGCCCGCGAATTCAAAGCGGATGTAGTTTTTGCTCAGGGTGTCGCCGCACCAGGTGTCCAGAATGGCGTAGTGATAGCCCACGCGCGAGGAAAAGTTGAGGTAGCGGTCGGAAACAATGGCGTAGCTGCGGTCGCCGAAACGCTCGCCGCCGTGCTGGTTGCCGCCGATCATGGCCTGGCCCATGACCGAGAGAAAGCCGCTCATGTTCACCGGGCGGGGACCCTTGGCCTGCACGGCCGGATTGAGCATGCCGCCCAGAACGTGCCGGAAGGGCACGCTGGTGACCTCCTCGGGGGTGGCCGTGGCCGCTTCGGGATTTTTCAGGCCGCCGCCCAGGTCGATGATGTAGAGATCCAGCGGCACGGAACATACCAGACGGCTGGCCGCGCCGCCCGCGCAGTTTTCGGACAGGCAGTCGGACAGCAGAAACATTTCCGAATAGCTCAGTTCGTGCGCGTAGCGCATGACGTCGTGCAGGGAGGTGCAGTTGGCCGGGCTGAACAATGCCGACTGCGGGTCCACCAGATGCAGGGGCAGAATGTAGGGAGCCACCCGCCGCAACAGCACCAGAGCGGGCGTATCGGCCCTGGGCTGGCGGCGGCTCAGGCGCAGGGCCAGCAATTCCGGAACTTCGCCGTCGAAAACCCGGCCCGAAAGAGCGTCCACGGTCACCACCTGCCCCGGCGTGAGCTGGTTGGTGGCTCCGGCCAGATTCATCAATGTGGGCACCCCGAACTCGCGGCAGATGGAGGCCATGTGCCCGGTGAGGCTGCCGGTTTCGGCAATGATGGCCGCGGCCCGCTGCATGGCGGTCATGGCGTTGGGCGAGGAGTGCTGCATAAGCATGACCGCGCCTTCGGGAAAATGGGTCAGATCCTCGTCCGGCTGTACCGGCACCACCGGACCGCAGCCCACGCCCTTGGCCGCCACGTCCGCGCCGGAGAGCAGCGGCCGCATGTGCTTCAGGGCCGGGGCCGCGCTTTCCGCCGCCGTGCTGTCCAGGCCCATGGGCCGGGTCTGGAGCAGAATGATCTGGTCGTCCTCGTCCACGGCCCATTCCAGATCCTGGGGATACTGGTAGTGGCGCTCCAGTTCCAGGGCCATGGCGGCCAGCCGCTCCACCTGCTCGCGGCTGAGACAGGGCACGTCGCGCAGTGCCTCGGGCACGTCCACCACCTCGCTTTCCACGGTCTCGCCCCGGCGCACCAGAACCAGCCGCGCCTCCTTGTGGGCGATGGTTTCACGCGTGATCTTGCGGGTAGCCCGCGAAACCAGCCACTGGTCGGGCGTGCCTGAACCGTCCACTACCATCTCGCCCAGGCCCCAGAGGCCGTTGATCAGCACGCAGTTGGAGCGCAGATCCACGGGATGGCGGGAAAAGGCCACACCGGCGGCCTTGGCCCGGACCATTTCCAGGCAGCACAAGCCCATGCCCGAGGCTTCCAGGGTATAGCCGTGGCTGGCCCGGTAGGTCATGGCGCGCGGCGAAAAGAGGCTTGCCACCACTTTTTTGAAGGAATGCAACAGGGTTTGGCGGGTGACGCCCAGGATGCTGCGGTACTGCCCGGCGAAGGACTGCACGCCGTCCTCGGCAATGGCGCTGGAACGCAGGGCCGCCACCGCGTCGCCCTCGCCGAAAGATTCATCCCAGGCGCGGAGCAGGGCTCCGCCCACCTCGTCGGGAACGGGCGCGTCCACAATGAGCTGTTCCACCCTGGCCGAGGCTTCGCGGATGCTGGCCGGGTCGTCCGGGTCCACGGCGCGGAGCGTGAGATGGATGTTTTTGAACAGCCCGCTGCTTTGCAGCAGCAGCAAAATGCCCGCCTGGATGGTGATGGCGAAGCCGCGCGGCACGGGCATGTCCAGCATGTTGCGCAATTCGCCCAGGTTGGCGTTTTTGCCGCCCACGCTGTAGGCCATGCTGGCGTCCACCTCGCTGAGCGGCAGGGTCAGGGAGGTCACGTCGCCGCGCGTATGCTGTTCCAGCTCGTGTTCAATGCGGGCGCCCAGGGCCTCCACGGCCGTATTGAGATCCTGGTGGCGCTGATTGGAAATGTCGTTGAGGCAGGTCGCCATGCGCTCGCTCTGGACTATGGCCCGCCGGGCCTCCTTGCGCACCTGGCTGGTTTCCAGGCTGCGCTCGCCGCGCTGGGCCGCGTTCAGGGAGGCCATGATGCCCGCCAGATCGGCATTGGCCTGCAGCAATTCCTTGAAGGAGGCGTAACGGCGGGTAAAGGCGGCCATGGCCTGCTCGCGGCTGATGCGCGGCTTGAGGCCCAGGAGTTTTTTCAGGCTCTGTACGGCGTTCATCAGGAGCGTCCTTTGTCAGCCGGAACATATCCGCCGGGCTGCACGATCACATAACGCTGGGCCGGGCCGCGCCCTTCCTTGCGCATCAGGCCGAGCCGCACCATCTGTTGCAAATCATACTGCGCCGTGCGCATGGAAATGCCTTCCCCGGCCAGGTTCTGGTATTCCTGGCGGCTCACGCTTCCCAGAGCCGCCAGGCGCGGCAGCAGTTCCCGCTGGCGGTGGTTGAGCTGTTCCGGGCCCGGCGACCCCGCCGTGATCTTGTCCTGATTCGGAGCGGGGCGGGCAGCCGCGTCCCGGCTTTTGTCCCGTTCTCCGTCCTGTGTTCTCTCCGGCGCGGTGTCGCCGGGCTGTTCCCCGGCGGAGGCGGCCGGATCGGCTCCATGCCGGGCCTCGTACTGGACGCCGGGATCAAGCTGGATGTTTTCCGCCAGAATCAGGTCCTCGTCGCAAAAGGTCAAGGCCCGGGTCAGAGTGTTTTTCAGTTCGCGCACATTGCCGGGCCAGTGATGGCGCATGATCTTTTCCAGCGCGCCCCGGCTGATTTTGGGAATGGTCCGGGGCATGCCCTGTTCGCGGGTGGCGACGGCTTCAGCCATGAAGTGGACCATCAGGGCCGGGATGTCCTCCTTGCGCCGGCGCAGAGGCGGGGTCTGGATGGTGATGACGGCCAGGCGGTAGTAAAGGTCGTCGCGGAAGGAGCCGTCCTGCCCGTCCCCGCGCAGTTCGGCGTTGGTGGCGGCGATGATCCGGGTGTCGAAGGGCACGTCGTGGTCCGCGCCCAGGGGGCGGATGCGCCGGGTGGAGAGGGCGCGGAGCAGGGCCTGCTGCACTTTGGGCGCGGCGTTGCCCACCTCGTCCAGCATCAGGGTGCCGCCCTCGGCGGCCAGAAAAGCCCCCTTGCGCGCCTGCTTGGCTTCGGTGAACGCGCCCTTGACGTGCCCGAACAGGGTGTCCATGAGCAGGGCCTCGTCCAGCGCGCCGCAGTTGATGGTGATGAAAGGCCCGTCGGCGCGGTCGCTCAAGCGGTGGATGGATTCGGAAACCAGTTCCTTGCCGGTGCCCGTCTCGCCCACGATCAGCACGTCGGCCAGAACCTGGGAGGCCTTCTGGATCTGGCCGTAGAGGGTCTGCATGGGCAGGGAGGTGCCCACCAGGCCGCGGACCGGCAAATCCGCCGGATCGGGTAGGTCCTCCACCGGTTCCCGCTGCTGTTGGGCGTTCTGTTCCGCCGCCTGGGAGATCTGGTCGGCCTTGGCCCGGCGCAGCCTGGCGAGCAGAATGTTCACATTCCGTTTGATTCTTTCCAGTTCCAGCGGCATGGGGGGAAGATTGAGCGCGTCGGCGCTGTCGTGCTCGTTGCGGTTGCGCAGCTCGCCGGAAAGCCTGTTCAGGCTCTTGCCGGTGCTGTGGGCCAGCCACCAGAGGCTCAGGCCCAACAGCAGCGTGCCGCCCAGAAAACACAGGGAATAAATGCTCAACAACTGCATGCCCGTGCGCGTGGAGGTAAAGCTGCTGTCCAGCATGCCGAGGCCGCCGACCACCACACGCGGCCCTTCCGGTCCGGACATGAAGGTCACCGGCGCGTAGCTTACGCCCTCCACTCGATTCTGGCCGGTATTCCAGACCGGTCCGGTGCCCGAGAGGGAAAGCTGGCCGGACCGGCCGGCCTGCACCTCGGCTACCATGGTCCAGTAGTTGATATGCTCGGGGCCGGGCCGGAAGGCCGGGCTGAAGCCGGGGCGGCCGAAATCTCCGCGAAAACCGGCCCGTACCGCGTCGGAGCTCAAGAGGCTTTCGCCGGAATCCGCGTCCAGGCTTTCGGACTGGAAGAGCATCCAGCCGTCCCGGTCGAAAAAGAGGCTGCGCACACGGGTTTCCTCGCCGCCGTTGATGGGTGCGTCGGGCGAGGAAAACAGCGACATGGTGTCGCGCAGGGCCTTGAGATCCAGCGAAAGAATCAGAATGCCCTGAAAATTGCCCGCCGCGTCGTAAATGGGCGTGGAAAAACGCAGCACATAAAACGCCAGGCTTTGCAGCGACTTGTCGATGGGCACCATGGAATAGGTTACTTCCAGCGGCTGGCCCACGTTGACGTTGCCGGATTTCTGGCCGGGACTGATGTTGTGGAAGGGGCCCGCCGGGGCGTCCAGAGCCACGTGGGGGGGCACGGCAATGATTTCGCCGCCGTAATTGAGGAGAAGATAGCGGTTTTCCGGCGTCAGGCCCATGAAGGCCACTTCGCGATAGCGCAGGCCGTCGGCCCGGGAGCGGAATTTGAGGCGGCGCACCATCTCCTGCCGGTCCATGGAGCCGGCGGCCAGGATCAGCAACTGGTTGCGCGTTTCCACCAGGGTCTGCTCCAGCGCAAGGCTCATTGCCTGGGCCTGAAGTCGCGCGTTGCGCGTTATTGCACGATTGACGATGTTTTCGATGCTGCGCCCGGTGGCGAAAAAGATAAGCGCCAGGACCAGGGCCAGCAAGGGCAGCCCCAGCATCAGCATGCGGCCGGCGAGGCTGCGATTCGCAAAAAAAAGGGCGGTTTCCACGGAGCTTCCACCGGTGACGGAGCCAAAAACGCGCATACTCCTCCCTATTTGCGCAAAAAAGCGCAATCCCTGGACGGAGCATAGAAAAAAACAGCTCTTTTGACAAGGTCCTCAACGGATTTTGCCCGTATAGCGCGAAAAAAATCACCATAAATCACGCAATGGCACGGGCATTGCTAATATTCACAATTGCGCTGACAGGTAGTTTGATGCGGCGGCCGTGCCGCCTGATGGGAACCAAACAATGTGGAGGATGTCATGAAGAAAATGCGCAGGCTTTGGACCTGGATTATGGGCTGCGCGCTGATGCTGCCCGTACTTATGCCATCATTGGCTCTGGCGGCCAAGAAAAAGGCCGACGTGGTCATCGTGGCCGACACCCGCAAACTGGACGGCCTTCTGTACTGGTGGGCGGAGATGTATAATGAAAGCCACTTCTTCTTCGCTATTCTGACCATGATCATCATTCCGATTCTCGGTTGTATCCTCGGCCTTCTCGCCGACGTCGTCATGTCGCGCATCGGCATCGACCTCAAACACCGCGAACTGGCTGAAAAGTAGCCCGGAAAGGAGGCAGATATGGATTGGCTGTATATTTTGATGCCCATTTCCGGCGTGAGTATTTTCTGGCCCGGTCTGGTCATTCTTGGTTTGGGCGTCGGCGTCATCGGCGGCTTCTTCGGTCTGGGCGGCGCCTGGATGGTGACCCCCGGTCTGAATATTCTCGGCTTCCCCATGGCCTTCGCCATCGGCACCGACGTGGCGCAGATGGCCGGTAAATCTCTGATTTCCACCATGCGGCACGGCAAGTTCGGCAACGTGGACTACGCGCTGGGCCTGACCATGCTGGTCGGTACCGTTGTGGGCGTTGAAATCGGCGCCCAGATGGTCATGTGGCTTGAACGTATCGGCTCGGTGGACAAGGTCGTCCGCTGGCTGTACGTGGTGCTGCTTGTTCTGCTGGCCTGGCTGGTCTTCCATGACGTGGCCCTGCGCCGCAGGAAGGAGCGCGAAGCCAAGGCTCACAAGCAGGAACTGGACAAGACCGCCGTGGGTCTGGACTGGGCCACCAAGCTCCAGGCCTTCAAGGTTCCTCCTGTCGTGCACTTCAAGCATGCCAACATCACCTGCTCGGCGTGGCTGCCTATCATCGTCAGCCTGTTCACCGGCTGGCTGGCCGGTATCCTGGGCATCGGCGGCGGTCTGATCCGCATGCCCGCTCTGGTGTATCTGATCGGCTGCCCGACCCATCTGGCCGTAGGCACGGACCTTTTCGAAGTGGCCATCTCCGGCCTGTACGGCACGGCGTCCTATGCGTATAAGGGCCGCGTCGAACTGCTGGCCGCCATCATCATGCTCTGCGGCGCGGCCATCGGCGCCCAGATCGGCACTGTCGCCACCAAGTACGTCAAGGGCTACGGCATCCGCATCGTGTTCGGTCTGGCCGTGCTCGGCTGCCTGATGTCCGTCGTGCTCAAGCTGCTCCAGGCCCAGTTCCCCGTGTACGGCTGGATCCTCGGACCCTTGGCTACTGTGGAAGTACTGGGCTTCGTGAGCGCCATCTCCATTTACATCACCATCCGGATGGTCCAGGGCGCCAAGGCGGAACTGGCGGCCAAGAAGCAACAAGCCGCCGGCAACTAGAAGGAGACAAGCCATGAAAATACGTAGTTTGCTGCTTACGCTGGTCCTGGCCCTCTCCTTTGCTCTCGCGGCCTGCGACTTTGACGGCGGCGTGGAACAGGGCCGTTGTGTGGCCTTCGACCCGGCCGCGAAAACCCTGACCATCGTGGTGGACGTGACTCACGATCAGTCCGCGCCCCATTACAGCGGCGATGTGCATACCTTCAAGCTGCCCGCCGAAGCCCGCGACATGGGCCCGGCCCCCACTGTGGGCGGCCGCCTGATGATCGAACTGGAGAAGTCCGCTCTGCTGCTCTATGACCCGGATTCCAAGAGCATCAAGGAACTGCCCGTGCAGTTCACGGACGTGGAGAAGAACATCAGCGCCAAGCATCCCAAGGTCGCGGGCAAGACCTTCCCCGTCGTGGACAAGGAAAAGCAGACCGTCACCGTGTACTCCAAGCGCCTGCAGGCTCTGGTCATCTTTAAGGTGCCCGCGCCCGCGCTGGATCTGCCCCCCTATGTCTGGACGGCCGGCGACGAAATGCGCATTGCCTACCGCAATGCCGACAAGGGCCAGGCCATCCGCATCATGAACGTGAGCAAGACCAACATCTTCCAGAAGTAAATCCGCCGTAGAACCGGGAGCGGGGCGCGAGCCCCGCTCCACGGGGCGGCGCGGGCCGGAGAAATGCCATGAACAGTTACAAACAATCCCTGTATGTCGGGCTGATTCGCGTTATGGCCAACCTGCTCATGCTGGGGGCGGTGTTCCTGTCCATGTACCGGGCCTCCCAGTGGTCGTCGTGGCCGTCGGAAGCGGTGTTCTGCTGCTGGTTTTTCGGCATTACCGTGCCGGTCTGGACCGGGGCCTTTTATCTGACGCGCCTGATCCGGCGGCGTTTTCCGGCGGAGCATGAGAGCCTGATCGAACTTCCCCGCAAAGGCCGCCAACTGGTGCGCTGGCGTGTGCTGGAGGAGGCCGGGGGCACATGCCTGCTGGCCCGCTGAACGACACGGCAGTCCGGGATGGATTGAAAGCGCGCGGCTTCCGCGCGCGTTGAGGCTGCCGACAAAGTCGGCAGCCCCGAAAATCAGGAGCAGGTCGCGG
>ERZ857951.978-NODE-978-length-32935-cov-3.101490_pt1 | contig 32935 bp, 28 predicted proteins | sample MGYA00519759_ERZ857951 | MGnify/ENA primary metagenome ERZ857951 (study PRJEB31778, sample SAMEA3449377) | human gut metagenome | biome: human gut; feature: human-associated habitat; material: faeces | place: United Kingdom | collected 2010/2012 ...
ACCTCTTCCCATCCCGAACAGAGAAGTTAAGCCCGTTAGCGCCGATGGTACTGCCCCCGGGTGGGAGAGTAGGTCGATGCCGAATTTAGAAGAGAGGGCGAGTTCAAGAGACTCGCCCTTTTTTATTTTATCTCATTTTCAATTTTCAATTGTTTTGTTTTATATTTGTCAAATGACGGATGCATTGTGTGAAATAGAAATTGATAAAAAATTATTTGCGGCGATTATTCAAGGAGATCGTAATGCTTTTGGAAACTTATTTCAGAAGTATTATCAGGTATTGTGTAATTACGCTTTAACGTATCTGGACAGCACAAGTGAAGCGGAGGATGCCGTTCAGGATGTATTCGTGTATGTGTGGAATAACCGCGAGGTGATTGTTGTAGGAGTTTCTGTAAAATCATATTTATATACATCTGTAAAACATCGGGCTTTAAATGTATTAAAACATCAGGCGATGGAACGTAACCATAGTCGTTTGTTGGTTGAATTCTTAGAGGACTTAGCTAGGGAAGAGTATTCAGAGGAAGAGACTATGCAATTGGAGAAAATTCGTCAAGCGCTTCAAGTATTACCATCTCAATGCCGTACAGTGTTTATGATGAGTAGTTTGGAGGGGAAAAAGTATAAGGAAATAGCTGAAGAATTGAATATATCTGTAAATACGGTAAAATCCCACATACTTAAAGCCTATCGCACGATTCGTGAATATGTTGGGGTGTCTATATCATCTTCATTTTTATTTTTTGTCACTCATAAGATCTGTTCTTTAAGGGTGAAAACGAATGGTGATGAAAAATAAATTGTAAAAAGTTCATTTTTTACTCACCCTTTTTTGAATTCCGGTTGCCTTAAGAGAAATTTTAAAACAATACGGAGATGAAGTTGCAATTTTCAGAGGATATGTGGGAGAAGATTTCTTTATTATGGAATAAAGAAAAGATGGGGGATGATGACGAACTTGAATACTCTCATGAACAGGTAAAAGAGTTAATGAAGATGTTGTTTCGAGTGCGAAGAGCTGCTAAACCTGTTAAAGAACAAAAATATGATGAGAAACGGGCTTGGTTGAATATTGAATCTCGCACCCGGGAACATCGAAGAGGGATAACTAGTGTATTCAAATATGCCGCTGTTTTGATCGTGATGGTCGGTATTGTCTTTTTATGGATGGTTTATCAGAATAAGAATAATCTTCCTTTAGCGACGGTTTCAATGGACTCTATTTCTTCTGGGACACATAAAGCGGAATTAATATTGGCTAACGGGAAAAGGGTGGTTCTGGATTCAGATATGGATGTACACGAGGTGGAGGTTCTTGGAATGAAATTCGTGAATGATGATGAGAATGGTGAATTAAGATATGATGGATCTTTTGTTGCGGAGGATTCAAGTAAGATGTCTTATAATACATTGTATATACCTAAGGGTGGGGAATATTCTTTACAATTACCTGACGGATCAAGGGTGTGGTTAAATTCAGAAACGACGTTGCGTTTCCCAGTTCGTTTCTTGAAGGATAAAAGGGAAGTTTATCTTTGTGGTGAGGCTTATTTTAAAGTTGCGAAGAATGCTTTGTCCCCTTTTCATGTGCGAGTGGAAGGAGGAGATATTACGGTTTTAGGTACGAGTTTTAACGTTTCAGCTTACAAGGAGGATGTAACTTGGCAGACGACGTTGGTTGAAGGACGGGTGCAAGTGGCAGATGCCGAAGGACAAGTGATCATGAAACCTACGGATCAATATACGGTGGATAAACAGACGGGGAAGGGGGCGTTAAGTACGGTTGACACTGAATTGTACACTTCTTGGGTAGATGGGAAATTTTATTTTAATACCTATGCTTTTGAAGATATTGTCAAAAAGTTAGAGCGTTGGTATGATTTCACGATGAGTTATCAAGATGATGAGATCAGAAAGATGCGTTTTTCCGGTACGATAAATAAACATCGTCCTTTGACTGAGGTGTTGCAGTTCTTGGAGAAGACGACGGACATTCATTTTGAGATTTCCGGTAAAAATGTAACAGTAAGTAAAGTAAAAAAGGGATAAGAGGTTGCGACTCCTATCCCGAATAATTGATAATGTCTTTAACGATTCATTGGTGTGACAGTTAAAGACGATTACTAACTTCAATGATCAAATGTATGAAAAAAAATGATTACAAGGAATTTTTTTGCCCGTTGGGTAAAATTAAAAAATGGTTGTTTCTTATGAAATTAATTACTTTTTTCCTTTTTCTGGGATTATTCCACGTGAGTGCAGCAACATTTGCACAACGGGAAACAGTTACTTTTTCGCTGGATCGAATGACCGTGGACGAGGTGTTTTCTACCATCCGAAAACAACTGAAGTACGATATTTTTTATAGTAACGAGGAATTGGATGCCACGAAAGTTGTGCAACTATCCTCGAAGGAAATGAGCGTGGAGGCGGTATTACGGGAGATCCTTCAGGGAAGGTATTCATTCGAGTTTATTGAGAAAACGATCGTGATTCGTCCGGTTGCTCTACAAAAAGAAAAGCGGGTAACCATACAAGGTGTGGTGAAGAACACGAACGGGGAAACTTTACCGGGGGTGTCGGTTCTTGTGAAAGGTACTTTGGTCGGGGTCTCTACAGATACTACCGGGAGATTTGAATTAGGATTGACGGCAAGGGAGAACATCGTGTTGATTTTTTCTTTTGTAGGAATGCAAACAAAGGAGGTCGTTTTTAAAGGAGAGTCTTTCTTGAATGTTGTATTGACAGAAGCAAAAGAAGAACTGGAAGAGGTAGTAATTACGGGATACCAGCAGATAGAGAAAAGACAATTGACTAGCGCTGTGTCGACAGTGAAAACAGAGGATTTAAAAACGATAGGGGCTACGAGTATCGAGCAGATGTTACAAGGACAGTTGTCGGGACTTTCTGTCGTAAATACTTCTGCAGGACCGGGGGCTAGTCCTAAAATTAGAGTACGGGGAACTGCGACGATAGCTGGAAATGCAGATCCATTGTGGGTATTGGATGGTGTGATGTTGGAAAATTCAGTACCAATTTCTGTGGCGGAGTTGAATAGTCCGGATGTGATGAATATGTTTAATTCTGCTATCGGGGGAATTAATCCGACGGATATAGAAAGTATTACAGTTTTGAAAGATGCTTCAGCTACGGCAATTTACGGGACCCGTGCAGCAAATGGTGTTATCGTGGTGACTACGAAAAATGGAAAAAGGAATGGTTTTAATATTTCCTATCAACATACTTCGACGGTGAGCCTGAGACCTTGTTACAAGGATTTTAATCTGTTGAATTCGAAAGAACGAGTGCGATTATCTCAGCAAATATACGATGAAGGTTTGGGTAATATGGGTAGCGTGGGATTAGAACATCTGCTCGGTTTGTACGCTTCCGGGAATATTTCCAAAACAGAGTTGGCTCTTAGAACAAAAGAGGTGGAAGAGATGAATACAGATTGGTTCAAGTTATTATTTCGGAATGCTTATTCTCAAACTCATAATTTAAGTATTTCCGGAGGAACTGATAAAACGGATTATTATGTTTCACTGACTTATAATGGGGAAGACGGGGTTGATAAGGTTAGTGATTATGAGCAGTTCGGAGGGTTGATGAAATTTAATGCAGAAATGTTTCGGGGGGTAAAGTTGGGTACGACACTTCAGGTCGGACGTCGGGACAGGGAAAGTTATCATGCTAGCGTAGATCCTTTTAGCTATGCGGTAAGAACAGCTCGGACGATTCCTGTTTATGACGAGTATGGGAATAGATTTTTCTATTCAAATTCTGAAAATAGAATCGGAGACTTTAATATCTTACATGAATTGGAGAACACGCATAAAGAGTCCACTCAGACAGATATAAAAGCAATTGTTAATTTGTCTGTTGATTTATATAAAGGATTGAAATATAAAGGTTTGTATAGTTATTCTTCTTCGAACTCTTCTAGTATAGATTATGCCACAGAGCAGAGTGCTTACATAGCGCAAGTACGAGGGTATGGATATGGAAAAGGTTCTCTGGAAGAGATTGAAAAATCATCATTACCATTCGGGGGAGTTTACAATGAGACAACGTATGAACAGCGAACTTCTTTGATTCGTAATAGTTTGGAGTATAAAAAAATGTTGTTTGCAGACTTCTCGATAGATGCCATGATCGGGCAGGAATTCCGTACTACAAAATACAAGGGATTGACAACGAATGGATGGGGATATATGCATGATCGGGGAAATATTTTCTATGAGCCAGCGGAAGGGGTAAGCACGGGAGGGTTGAAACGGAACGGAGTGAACCGTACGATCCCGAAACGTTCATATATTTCATATTATGGAGTATTTTCCGCTATGTATAAGAATCGTTACGTAATTAACGGGAATGTTCGTTTTGACGGGTCTAATTTATTCGGTTCAAACCCGAAATATCGATACTTGCCTTTGTGGTCTGTTTCTGGGAAATGGATTGTGAGTGGGGAAAATTTTATGAAGGATATAATGATTATTTCAAATCTGGCCATTCGGGGATCTTACGGGTTGCAAGGAAATATCGTGGAGGAGAGTACTCCGCAATTGATTGCTTCGTCATTGCCACCTAATGAATTTAATCAGTTGTTAGAAATGGAGATTGTGCAGGCTCCGAATCCTGATTTGAAATGGGAAACAACCTCTTCTTTAAATATTGGTTTGGAGTTAGGGTTGTTTGACGACCGTTTAACGCTTGATGTAGATTATTATAGGAATTATAGTCGGGATCTGATTGCTTCGAAAAATGTATCAGCGGTAACCGGATTCTTGGATAAGTACGTGAATTATGCAGATGTTAAAAATCAAGGTGTTGATGTGAGTTTGTCCGGGATGATTATCCGTAAGGATGATGTATCTTGGTTTTCATCGCTTAACTTCGGGTACGTGAAAAATAACGTGGAAAAATCGTACATAAAGCCACAGGCTCAGAATTTGGTAAAGACTTTGTACACACCGGGAGAAGTATACGAGGGAAAACCTGTAAATGCAATGTTTTCGTATCGTTTTGCCGGGTTGAACGAGGATGGGATGCCTCTCTTTTATGATGTAGAGGGTAATAAGTTGGATTCTTCTAATCCGGATATTGCGATAGAGGTGTATAGTAATGTAGATAATCTTAAATATGAAGGAACCCGGGATCCGGTTTTTTTCGGCGGTTTCAATAATGTTGTGCAGTACAGAAATTTGACGTTCTCTGCCTTGTTTTCTTTTGGTTTAAAGAATGTGGTTCGATTACCAGATGTTGCTTTTGCAAGTAAGCCGGCTGCCGACGAAAACGTGAATCGCCCAATATTGGATCGTTGGATGAACCCCGGAGATGAAGTGACGAAACGAATACCCCGCTTGTCTAAAGGAGAAGGGTTGTTTAGTATCGGGGGATCGGAAAATGTTTATTCGACACAGTTATTTAATCAGAGTACGGAAACAGTTGTACCTGGTGATTTCCTTCGTTTGCGGAACGTGATGGTGGAGTATCGTTTACCCAACCGTTGGATTAGGAAGGTTGTGTTAGGAGATCGTCCGCTAGGGGCTATTTCTTTAAAATTTCAAGCTCAGAATTTATTCGTGTTGGCGGATAAGCGGTTGAAAGGTTATGATCCGGAAACGATTAATTATAGGACAACGGGCTATGGTTCTTTACCACTACAGACAACTTTCACTTTAGGATTGAATGTTAACTTCTAAAATGATGAGATGATGAAAAAATGTAATTTATATAGAGACATGCTATTTTGTGGTTTGTTATTATGTTTTTCTGCCTGTGAGAAATACTTGGAGGAAATGCCACAGAATAAATTGAAACCTTCGACAACTGATGATTACGAGCAATTGCTGAATAAAGCTTATTTGACAGAACAAGTGATGCCTTATCTGGATATTTTGTCGGATGATGTGGAACTAATAGAGGCAAATCATGCTATGCCCGGTGCAGATCTGGGAGATACACAATTAGCAGCCTATATGTGGAGGGATAGGCATGATCTTACGATGCCGAATGAAGATATTGCTTTCGAGAAATTTTATGAGAGTATATTTTACTGTAATGTAGTGCTAGAAAATATTCGGGATGCCAAAGGCGTGGAGTTGAATGAGGAGAATGTGCAACGAACTCGCAAGAATATAGAAGGGGAAGCTCATGCATTACGAGCATATTCTTATTTTTATTTGGTGAATTTGTATGCAAAGGCGTATGATCCTGCCACGTGCGAGACAGAACCGGGAATTCCGATAAATAATAGTACGAGTGCAGAAGATAAAATCTATACCCGGAATACGGTTCTAGAAGTGTACGAACAAATAGAGGGTGATCTGATAGAGAGTATTCGCTTGATGAAGGAGAATCCGATTGTGAAGAATGAAAAATTGAAGTTTACTGCGTTGTCTGCGAAAGCGATGCTGGCGAGGGTATATCTTTATATGCACCGGTGGGATGAGGCGATCCAATGTGCGAAAGAAGTCATCACGGAGAATCCGTCCATATTTAGTTTGCATGAGTACGGAGAGATTCTTTCGATGGAAAATAACGAGGTTATGTTTTGGGATGATGAAACGATACCTGGTGTGGATTATTTAGCGAAAGATAATAGTAACGTACTTTTTGTAAATGGGGTGAGTGAGTTAGTGCCCACGATGGCATATGGGCGTTTCTCTACATTTAGTGTGAATCGAGATTTGGCAGATCAATTTGACCCGAATGATGTACGACGTTATTATTTCATGAGTACATATGCTAATATCTATTCGATTCAGCCATCAACAAAGTTGACTTATGCAAAGAATCGGTATGTATGGTTGAATCAGGTTATTGCTATAGGTGCGGGAAGTGGATATACTCGTGTGATCAGGACAGAAGAGATGTATTTAATTTTGGCAGAAGCATACGCACACAAGACGGATGGGATAGTCTCAGCTATCAGTTATCTGAATCAGCTAAGGGAAACGAAATTTAGGAATGGAACTTATGAGTTACTAAAAGCGTCGGATTTTAACCTGCAATCATTACTTGAATATGTGTGGGAAGAACGTAGACGGGAGTTATGTTTTGAAGGACACCGTTGGTTCGATTTAAGAAGGACGACTCGTCCTGCTATGGAACGGGTAGGGTACGAAAATGAGGTTGCTCGTCTGAGAATGGATGACCCTCGCTATGTGTTACAAATTCCACAACGGGAGTTGAGTGTGAATCCTTCTATTGGTTCTAATCCTCGCTAAAATAGAATAATTATGAATATGAGAAATATACTGTTTATTGGGATCATGGTGCTTGTATTGGGTGCTTGTACAAAAGAAGATGCCTTGAAAGGTGAATGGCAATATAAGGGACCCGTTCCGGAAATTAAGGATGGACCGACTGAAGCGCATAAAATGTGTTATGCGTTATATCAAAAATATGATTTGCATGTCTATTGGGATATTGCCGGAGAGGATGCGTTAAAAACGGATCAAGGAGTCGTGGCAGAATATAATATTACTTATAATAACCGGGCAGCTCTTCCGATCCAGGCTGCAAACGAGCAAACGGCTGAAAAATTCTTAAAATTGTTGACGGGTTTTTACTCGTTATTGCCGGAAAATTTGGTAAGACAGGATTTACATCGTCGTCATTTGCTCGTAAAAGTGAATCCTGGGAAAAATACTTATACGAACGAGAAAGGAGAGGCATATTTCGGAAATACCTATGGAGAGTCTGGAATCGTTTTTTATGGATATTTGAAGGATGATACCGATGAAACTGGGGATAAGTTAGATACAGATTTAACGGGATGGAAGTGGGGAATATGTTATGAATTTTTTAAAGGTGTAGTTTCCGTGCGTTACAAAGAGAATATTGTTTTTCCGGAAGAGTATGGATTAATATCGAAAGGTTTTTACGCTTATGAGGTTGAGGGTACCGGAAATTCATGTATGAGTCGGGATTTGTTTAATACAGAGAAGGGGGGAGAACAAGGGTTCATACACCCAGTGGCTGCCGTAAACCCGACGTATGATGAATGTAATCAGGATTGGGGGGCAATGGTTGCTTGTATCTTGACGCAACCTAAGGCAGAACGAGTAATCGTTTTCGAAAAATTCCCGAAGTTGAAGAGTAAATACGAGATTATCAAATCTTACTTTACAGAGTATTACGGGATAGATATTGAAGATTTAGCAACTCGGTGGCAGGCTTTAATTATTGATTAAATATGAAAGTAATGAGAAAATTTTTATTGATAATGAGTTATTGTATTGTTCTAGCTGGATGCGGGAGTACAACAGGTTATCGGATTACTGGGATGATTCCTGGGATGCAAGATGGTGTGAAAGTTTATCTGGAAATGATCGATGAAGATTCTGCGGAGAAAATTGATTCAACAATTGTTCTAGGAGAGAAGTTCGTATTGGAAAGTACAAAATCTTTATCTTGTCCGAGAATGGCGATGTTGATTTATAATTTAACTCCAGATGAACAGAATCAAAGGAAGGTGGAGTTACGAAGGACAGTTCTTTTTTTGAGTGATGGGGTTGAGTTGCATTGTACGTGTCCGGTGGATAGTTTACCTTCTTGTTATTTTTCTCCCAAAATTCAGGATCATAATGTGCTGATAACAGGCTCTTTGGATGTAGATTTATATATGGATTATTTAAGGCAAACAACGAATCTTCGCCAACAAAGGTTTGATGCTAGAAATGATTATTTAGATGCTTATAAAAAAGTTGAAACAGGAGAAATTACGCTACACGAAGTGATGGAGATGGTACGGGAGAGGGATAAGACAGTAAAAGAATTGAACGATCGGATTTTGCGATTTTTGAAAACACATGGTAATTCTATTGTTGCGGTAGACGGTCTTATTTGGTTATTGGATGCTAATCCTTCTTGTTTTACATTGAAGGAGATTAATCAATACATCGAGATGATTGCCCCTCAATTGTTGGAGACTCCTTTGGGAAAAAGATTACAGATAGCGATAGAGAGAGCTAAAGCATGTGCTAAAGGAGAGTTGTATAAGGATATCGAATTGACGAATCTAGAGGGTAAGAAAGTGAAATTATCCGAGTATATTCTACCGGGACAATGTAATATGCTAGAATTTTGGGCTTCATGGTGTGCCCCTTGTCGAGGAGAAATTCCTCATTTGCGACATATTTATGAGTTGTGTGAAGATGGCAACTTTAACATGATCAGTATTTCGCTGGACCAAAAGGAGACAGATTGGAAGAAAGCTGTGCAAGAGGAAAATATGATTTGGGCTCAACTAAATGATCCATTAGGATTCGAAGGTCCGGTCCGAAAGGATTATCGAGTGAATGGCGTTCCTTTTTGCTTGATCTTAGATAAGGAGGGGCGTATTGTTTGTGCCGGAGTTCGGAAAGTTGAGTTAGATGTGGCGTTGTCTGATTTATTGGGAGATAAATTGAAAATATAAAAGAAGGTTTTGATTTGAGGTATATAATGAAAAATCCCCCGAAAGACATCTTTCGGGGGATTTTCGTGAACTCGGCGGGAGTCGAACCCACAACCTCTTGGGCCGTAACCAAGTGCTCTATCCATTAAGCTACGAGTCCTTCTTGATTTGCGTGGCAAAGATAGGGAATGTTCTTTTTTCCTGCAAGAGTTAACGGAATTTTTTCAAATACTTTTTTTATGTTTGAAAAATAACAAAGTGGAGTGCATATAGTTTTTATTACTACATTTGTGTTACTCTGTTCATGTACAAATGAATATGATAAAGTTAGGAGTAAGAGTCAGATAAATAGTTTTGTATGTTTAAATGTATTGCAGAAGGGTTTAAAAAGCACCATTTGAAGAATATAGTGGTAAAAGATGAACGGGTATTGTCGTTTTATAATTTAGATACGGCCAAAAAATGTGTCGTGTTTTGGGTAGCTGGTGATGTCCCGGTGTCTTCTGTCAATAAGGTGCGGGAGGCTCTGGCCAAACATATGGACGTTTGTTTGCTTGCTTTTATCCGGCAGCCTAAGTTGAATACGGAGCAAATACAAGATGCTATTTATCTGGATAGTTCTGCTATTTCTTACAAGGGAGGATTTCGTGATCCCCGGGTGCAGGAAATACTGAACAGGAAGGAGGGACTGTTGATTGATTTGTCGTTGAAGCCGGATGTGTGGGGGGATTATATCGTGAAGTCGGCCAAGGCGTCTTGCAAGATTGGTTACGGTACGGGACATGATATTGATTTTGACGGGGTGCGGGATATAGATGATTTTATGGAGCGATTGTTTAAATTATTAACTAAGATAAATACGTATTGAAATGAAAAAGTTTTCGGGAGTAGGGGTTGCTTTAGTGACTCCATTTGACGAAACGGGACGTGTGGATGAACATTCTCTGAGGAACCTGGTGAATTACGTGGTTGATGGTGGGGTGGATTATCTGGTAGCTTTGGGAACGACGTCCGAGGCGGCAACGATGACAGCGGACGAAAGAGCTTTTGTCGTGCAAGTCATTGCCGAAGAGAATGCCGGACGTTTGCCGATTGTTTTGGGAATCGGGGGGAATAATACGGCTCAAGTGATCCATGATCTTGCCACACTGCCTTATCTGCGGTCGGGAGATGCCATTCTGAGTGTTACCCCGTATTATAATAAACCTTCTCAACAAGGGTTGTATAATCATTTTAAGGCGATAGCCGAGCATACACCTCTTCCCGTGATCTTGTATAATGTTCCGGGGCGTACGTCCGTGAATATGACTGCCGCGATAACCTTGAAGTTGGCTCGTGATTTTGAGAATATCATCGCCATTAAAGAGGCTTCCGGGAATTTTGAACAGGCTACGGCAATCATTTCCGGTATGCCGGAGAATTTTATCTTCCTGTCGGGAGATGATGGTATTGCCTTACCGTTAGTATCTATAGGGGCCAGTGGCGTTATTTCCGTGATTGCTAATGTGATGCCGAATGAATTCTCCACGATGCTGCATTTGGCATTGGAAGGCGAGTACGGGGAGGCTCGGCAGATTCATTTGCAGTTGGGTGAGATGTTTAAAGCTCTCTTTGAAGAGGGAAATCCCGCAGGAATAAAAGCTGCGTTACATGCCAGAGGCGTGATTGCCTGCCAGAAGTTAAGATCTCCGTTATGCGAGGTGAGCGAGGCCTTGTATCAAAAAATAAAACGATTAGGTGAGTAATCACCTAATCGATACGACCCGGTTGAGAACGTCTCAACCGTTTTCTTTTATATTCCCTGTATTGATATAGTCCGATAAGTAATACCAGCATGATGGGCAGGAAAAAGTTGGTATATTTTAAGAATCTCCTGTAAGAATCGCTTACTACTTTTAATGACTGATTCTCGATATATTTGTTTCTCAATTTAATTAATCCGGAATCGTCCGCCAGCCATTCAATGGAGTTTACGGCAAAATTGATATTGCTGATATAGAACGGGTCAAAGAATTTGTCTTCCATGAAATCGGCATCCGTGATGACAACAATAGCACTGTTGTTATCTTCGTTGCTTAATAATGCGGCAACAGTATTGTAGGGTTGATTAAAGTCGTGTTTTCTTGTCCAAGTTTTATAAATATCGAAGAATACCGGAACTTTTTGCACGCCTGAAATGGAAGATGATTTTGCCAACGGGGTGAACGTGTAAGCGGAGGTCGTTTTTACATTCGTGATACTACTGGCAAATTGTAATAGCATGGCATTCAGTCCTTTCGTGATTACGTGAGAACTGAAGTTCTGGATGATAGGTATATACGGGAAATGGCGGTCACTTTGGAGTTGTAGAAATCCTTGATCCTGAGTGACCAGTATGCGTCCGCAATAGTTATCCACGACGAAATCATAGTTGATTTTTAGCCCGAATTCTTCCAGCATATCTTCTATGCCGACCCGGTTGATGAAACCGTTATTCTGGCTGTAACTGATTTGTCCGACCGCGTGATTCAAAGCAATGTAGAGTCTTCCCCCTTGTTCCAAGTATTGCCCCAATCGAACGAGTTCTTCCTTGCTGAATGATTCTTTCGGTCCCACGATACAGATTACTTTGTAGTCATTCAAATCTGTAAACTGGTCTATGCGCATGGATTCAATCTTGGCACTATGGGATAGCTCATGCTCGATTAATTGAGTTTTTTGTCTCAACATTTCGTTATGTCCACGTAAGAAACCGATAGTCGGTTTGGTCGTGTCGCAAGCTTCTTTTAAACGGCGGGTAACCTCGTATTCTAATGCCGTGGTCGGGAGAATGTTTATTGCCTCTTTTTTGTTGCCAATCTGGATGACGGCTCCAAAGTATACTTTTTGAATTTTCACCATGTCTCTCTCGGCTATTTCCTGGGCCATTGGTTCTATCCCTAGTTGTTCAGCCAGAGCTTCCTTGTCACTATTATTCGGTATGATCGTGTTTATGGTGAATGCTTTGTTACTGATTGTCTTGTACTCTTTCAGCAAGTGTCGGAATTCTCGTCCGAGTTTTATTTTGTCGGGCGTGAGACCTTCGGACATGAATAGGGTAACGGAAATATCCTTGTCGATTTTTTTGATCATCGTTTTGCTGACAGGGCTTAAAGAATATTTTTTGTTACTCGTGAGGTCGATCCTGATAAATAGGAAATAGGAAATAATATTTACCGCTATCAGTGATAAAATCAGGTAGGTCGGATTGTATATCAATTTCTTTTTCATCACTTTCGTACTAAATATTAAAACCGATTTTTACAGATATAATGTTTTGCTAATGCTAAAAATATAATAATTAAGCTGATAAAGTATATCAAGTCTTTCGTGTCGATCACTCCGCGGGGGATGGCATCAAAATGTTCTCCAATGGAGAGATACGTGAATAATGCCGCTATAAATCCGGGCCCCCATAGTTCAGCAATGAATTCAAATAAAAGCACGAATCCTATCTCGATAGCAAACGTGATGAAGAAGGCCACGATCGTGTTCGGGGTGAGGGACGAGGCGAACATCCCGATACTGATGTAACATCCACTGACCAGAATAAGCCCCAGGTAACCGCAAAAGCCAACAGCATGATCTACATTACCCAGTGAGGCAATCGTGATATAGTAGGGAAGTGTCAATGCCAGACATATAACTACTTGTAATAGTATAGCAAAGAATTTCCCCATGATTAACTGCCATGTTTTAATCGGCTTTGAGAATAAGAGTTCAAAGGTTCCGTCCTTGCGTTCTTCTGAAATACTTCTCATCGTGAGTGCCGGTATTAGGAAAAAGAGCGTCCAGTAAAACACGTTGAACAGGTTGCTTAGAGAAGCTTGTCCGCTTGAAAAGATGTTTTTCCCGGAGAACCAGCAAGCGAATCCCGTTACACAAAGGAAAGCCGTGTATGCGATGTATATCAATAATGAATTAAATGCTACTTTTAATTCTTTGTTTATTATAACTTTAACTGCACCCATGAATTATTCATTTTGTGTAACTTTACGAAATATATCTTCCAATCTGGTTTGTACGGGAGTTAACTCGCTGATGTACCAGTTGTTTTCTTGGCAAAGGTTAAAGATTGACTTTTCGATTTCTACATCGGGTTTACATTGGAGTTCAAAATTTTGTTTATGAATAATCTCGATATGGAGTACTCCCGGCAGGTCGTTCAGTGCCTCGTGTATGTCGGTTGTTTCCCCACCCTTGATGCCTATTTTCAGGCAATATTCGGCATCCGATTTGCGACGAAGTTCGGATGTCGTGCCATTGGCCACGATTTTCCCGTTACTCATGATCATCACTTGATCGCAAGTTGTTTCGATTTCAGAAAGAATGTGGGAACTTAAAATAACTGTTTTTTCTTCCCCGATTTCTTTAATGATTTTACGGATTCCAAAAATTTGGTTGGGGTCAAGTCCTGTTGTCGGTTCATCGAGAATGACCACTTCCGGATCGTGAATTAGTGCCTGGGCAATTCCTACCCGTTGGCGAAATCCCTTGGATAATTCGCCGATCTGTTTGTGCTTATCGTTGTCTAACCCGCATAAACGAATCATATCCAAAACACGTGACGTGATTTTGTATTTAGGAATGTTGTGAAGTTTTGAAATAAAAAATAGAAAATCAATCACGTTCATTTCGTCATACAAAGGGTTACGTTCCGGGAGGTAACCGATGATGTTTTTTATTTTACCTGCCTGTTTCCAAATCGAATAGTCCCCGAATGTTATATTTCCGAAATCCGGTGTCAGTAGCCCTGCCATGATCTTCATCGTGGTTGTTTTACCCGCACCGTTAGGCCCTAGGAATCCAAGGATTTCACCTCTTTTTGCTTTAAAAGAAATTGAATCCACGGCTTTCTGATTCTCGAAAGATTTCGTCAGATTTTCCACAACTACATCCATGGGCTGCTGTTATTAATTTCTACAAAAATAGTCATTCAAACCATTGATTTTTAGGTTTAATAATCTTTAACCGAGTAATTAACAAGGTTTTAATTTATATTGTTAAGATTTTAGCAATTATGTTAGCATTTGTCGTGTTTTACATAGTCTGTCCGAAGATTCTCTAACGATCAGTTCGCAGTTAATGATTTCTTTTTTAATCTGTGCGTGCTTGCTGTTCAGAATCTGATCAAACAGAAGTTCAGCTGCGGCCCGTCCGATTTTTTCCGGGAACTGGTTGATGGAACTTACCGTCGGGTTCATGTAGCGTGAGCGTTTCGTGTTGGAGAAACCGACAACGGCAATGTCTTCCGGGATGTTAAGTCCTTTTTCCTTGATCGCCTCAATAGCCCCGATGGCCAAATCGTCTGTGATGCCGAATATAGCATCCGGTCTCTCTTTCCGGGAGAGTAACTGACGTGTCGCTTCTTTTCCAGCCTCTACCGTGAAATCGGAACAATGCCAGATTAGTTCTGTTTTAGCCGGAAGATGGTTGGCTTCCATGGCTTTTTCGTAGCCTTCCATGCGATTGCCCCCGATGGCAACGTTTTCGGGACCGCATAATAAAGCTATTTTTTTGCAACCTTCGGAAACGAGGTGTTGAACGGCTTGGAATGCGGCAGTGACACCATCCGTTACGACCCGTGACACGTTGAGTTCATTCGTGGTACGGTCGAACAGCACGATAGGTGTTCCGGATTCCTGTATCATTTTAATGTGTTCATAGTCTTTCGTCTCGTGTGATAAGGCAAGGATAATTCCATCCGCCCGGTTGGCCATGAGTACTTCCACGCTTTTTTGTTCTTTTTGGAAACTTTCGTTCGAGGATATGACTAAAACGTTGTAGCCGTGACCGTCTGCTACTTCCTCAATCGTTTTCACGACTGTGGCAAAAAAAGTACTCACGATCTGGGGTACAATAACTCCGATCGAATGACTTTTATGGGTTTTCAGGGCTACAGCGATAGGATTGGGTTTGTAACCGAGTTGTTTAGCCAGTTCCTGCACGGTTTTACGTGTTTGCGCGCTGATTTCGTGATTGTCTTTTAGCGCACGGGAGACGGTAGACACGGATATATTTAATTTCTCTGCAATGTCTTTGATGGTTATTGGTTTTTGTGTCATATATTTAGGTCTTGAGGGTTATGCTTTGGTTTGTAATTTCGGGTACGCGATACGGGCATGGTACACGTTTACAAGCATTTCTGTAAATACTCGTTTCACCGTGGAAATGTCTTTGAATGTCAAGTCTGCGTTAGAGAACCGTCCATCTTGAAGAAGGCCGTCAATCAAGTTATTCACCAGTTTGGTCAGGTTTTCTTCATCCTTTATTTCCAGAGCCCGGGAGGCTGCTTCCACTCCATCGGCCATCATGACTACGGCACACTCTTTTCTCACGGGGTCCGGACCGGGATAAGTGAACAGGGATTCATCTATTTCCTTGTCCGGGTATTTGTTTTTGAATGAGTAGTAGAAGTATTTTACTTTACTTTTACCATGGTGTGTGCGGATAAAGTCTTTGAGGACTTCCGGTAATTTGTATTTATTGGCAAGTTCCAAGCCTTGTGTCACGTGTTTGATAATGATCTGGGCGCTTTCGTCAAAATCCAGAGAATCGTGCGGGTTTAAGCCTCCTGTTTGATTCTCCACGAACATGATCGGGTTGTATGTTTTCCCGATGTCATGGTACAATGCTCCGGTACGGGCTAAAAGCGGGCTACCCCCGATGTGATAAATTGCCTCTTCCGCTAGGTTGGCAACCATGAGGGAGTGTTGGAATGTTCCCGGGGCCTTTTTCGTCAGGTTACGTAAGGCCGGGTGATTCGGGTTAGAGTATTCCAGTAAACTGATTTCAGACGTGTATCCGAAGAGGCGTTCTACCAGGTAAAGGGCGGGATAAATTAAGCTTAACAAGCCGGTATTTATGATGAGGAACACGACAGCGAACAGATGTTTGGGTGCGAGAGTTCCCTCTTGTATGAGCGTGAAAGCCCCGTATACCAATATATAAGTTAAGAATATCAGACCTAGTGCAATAAATAGTTGAGAACGGCGTTGCAGGTGTGAGAGGCTGAACATGGCTACGATCCCGGCTGATATTTGCATGAAGAAGTACATATAATTGTTGGGAGCGTAGTAGGAAACCAGCAAGCTTGTACCGATCAATAGATAAAGAGCCGGTCTTGTCCCGAATAAAATGTTCACGATGATTGGGAAGAATAAAACGGGAATCGTGAGGATATTGATGTGTTGGAAGTAACTGATACTTCCCAGGGCAATGGTTAGCAAAAACATACTATACAGGAAAAAGAAATCCCTGTTGTTGTAGAATAGTCGTTTCCGGGAGACATAAAGGAAGATGGAGAAACTCATGATGGCGATCAAGGTCAACACGGTTTGAGCTACCGAGATCCGGATTCTGTCAATGGTTGATCCCAAACTTTGCTCGTGTTCTATCCGGAAAGATTCCAATACTTTATATTTTTCGGGGGTTACCAGGTCGTTTTTGGATATGATAATATCTCCCCGGTTGACCATCCCTTGGGTTGGAGTAATACTTTTCACGCTGGTTTCAATGGCAAGGCCCGTTTTTCCGGCATCGTATTCGAGGTTTGGATTGATGTAATTGTTCAAGCCTAGACTGAGTATTCCTTCCTCTGTTGATTTAGCCAGGTGCAGGCTTTCGATGTATTTAACCAATGTTTCGTAGGCTTGCTTTAGCGTGTACACGTTGGAAAACTTTTCGTCGAAGGCAATGTTGTTCTTGACGATAAGAATATTTTTGATTTTAGCCGGATCCATTTTTTCCGGCATCAGTAAGATGCCTTTGGAATAAATTTCCCGTAGTTTTTGAATGATTTTATCCATATCTTTTCCGTTGTTTGCGGTTCGATATGTGTTTATTTTTTCTGAAAGTTTGTTGATCTGAGCTTCAATATTTGTTTCTTTGAAGTTGAAAATGGGGGCTTGCTCTTCTTTGATTTTTTCAATATCAGCGGCAAGTTCTTCAGCACTTTTATGCAGAGGAAAATCTAAGGGTGCGATCAATGTCTCGTATTTCCAAGGCATCCCTTTTTGGTAAGAATATTTAAAACCCTCTATTTTAGGAAGTAATAAGACTATGAGACCACAGATAATGATGATCGTACTGATTTTAAACACGTATTGAATCGTACGGTGTTTTTTAGTTTTATTGTTTGGCATATCCCGGTTTTATCTTGAATTATCTTTGTTCAAAGATAGTAATAAAATTTTAAAGCCTCCCATGGGAGGCTTTAAAATTGTTACAAGTTTCAGGTTGAGCCTTCGGCTCTGCAGGTTACAAGTTCATGAGTTAGGCGGTTCTTGATATGTAAGATTCATGAACTTGTAACTTGCTAACCTGTAACTTGTAACCAGTAGATTTTGTTTTAAACAAAATCTATTGCATTCCTGCTGTTTCAACTTCGGTACTTACTTTTTTGATCAATCCTTGAAGTACGTTTCCAGGACCGATTTCTAAGAAAGATGATGCCCCGTCTGCCAGCATATTTTGTACGGTTTGAGTCCAACGTACAGATGCTGTTAACTGGGCAATCAAGTTCTTTTTGATCACCTCCGGGTCAGACACTGGTTGTGCGTTCACGTTCTGGTAAACCGGGCATGAAGGTTGTGAGAAATGGGTGTTCATGATGGCATCGGCCAGTTCTTTCCGGGCAGGTTCCATCAGCGGAGAGTGGAAAGCACCCCCGACTTTTAACGGGAGAGCCCGTTTGGCCCCGGCTGCTTTTAATTTTTCGCAAGCGGTGGCAATTCCTTGTGTCGTTCCGGAAATAACGATTTGTCCCGGACAGTTGTAATTGGCAGGAACAACTACATCATCTATTTCAGCTAAAATGTTTTCGACAGTTTCATCCGGTAACCCGAGGATGGCTGCCATCGTGGATGGATTAGCCTCGCATGCTTTTTGCATGGCAAGCGCTCTGGCGTGAACAAGACGCAAGCCATCTTCGAAAGAAAGTGTACCGTTGGCAACAAGTGCAGAGAATTCTCCCAGCGAGTGACCCGCTACCATATCCGGTTTCTCGTTCAACGATTTTGCAAGAATCACCGAGTGAAGGAATATCGCCGGTTGAGTTACTTTGGTCTGCTTTAAATCTTCGTCGGTTCCCTCGAACATCAGGTCCGTGATGCGGAATCCCAGAATTTCATTTGCCTTTTCAAATAACTCTTTTGCTTCGGGTGAGTTCTCGTACAAGTCCTTGCCCATACCTACGAATTGGGCTCCTTGGCCCGGGAAAACAAATGCTTTTTTCATACTCGTCATGTTTATTTCTTAATGAAATTTGTTACTAATTAATCGGATGAACTCTTCCCGCGTGGCAAGTTTTTCGAATGCCCCGCTGAAATCGGAAGTGGTCGTTACCGAATTTTGTTTTTGCACACCCCGCATCATCATGCACATATGCTGGGCCTCAATGACCACGGCAACGCCGAGGGGATTGAGTGTATTCTGTATACAATTTTTTATGTCATTCGTCAGTCTTTCCTGTACTTGGAGCCTTCTGGAAAAGGCCTCAACTACCCGTGCGATTTTACTCAGCCCGGTGATGTATCCGTTCGGGATATAGGCCACGTGGGCGTGTCCGATGAACGGGAGCATGTGGTGTTCACATAGAGAATAAATTTCAATATCCTTGACGATCACCATCTGGCGATAATCTTCCTTGAACAGGGCGGAGCGAAGGATTTCTTCCGGATTTTCCGTGTAGCCTCGTGTCATGAATTGCATGGCTTTTGCAACACGGTATGGGGTTTTCACTAATCCTTCTCTTTCGGGATCTTCTCCCAATAATTTGAGAATTTCTTTATAATGATAGCTTAATTTTTCAGTTCTTGCCTTGTTGTAATATTCTACTTTGCGGTAGAATTCTTCATTGTCATCCAATTCAGTGTATTTCATTCGTCCTCTCTTTTATGTACTTGACTCATTGCCTACATGGGTAATGAAAAATTGGCTACAAAGTAAAAGATAATAATTGAGAATTGAAAATCGTATGTTGAAAATGTGCGGGTTCAAACTCGCTAGCACTGTAACCCGTGCCAGAGGGCGGGGAAATAATTTCGGGGTAATTAAAATCTGATTTCTCCTACTCGTTATATTGGTAGTTAAACAGGTATTTCAGGGTGTAGCCTTCCTTTGTCACGTTCGGGTGTCACGGCCTAAGCAGTTGGGAAGGTGGGGTGGGGGTGTGGAAAATATTTCAGTACGATGATACTATTATTAAATAAAAAAATGTATCTTTATCAAGCAAAAAATGTTGTATATGGAGTGGCTTGTTTTATTCATGCTGATCTTGATAGGCTTTGTCCTGTTAATACTTGAGTTTCTTGTTTTCCCGGGAGTGAACGTGGCAGGGATTTTAGGTTTCGCTTGCGTGGGAATCGCTATTTATATCGCTTATTCTACGATGGGAACGACGGTCGGGCATTTCACTTTGTTGGGGACGGCTCTTTGTGGTTTCGGGGTGACTTATTACGTCTTGCGATCGAAGACGTGGAAGCGTATGCAGTTACACACGCAGATTGATAGCACGGTGGAAGGTGTGGATGAATCCATTCGGGAAGGAGATGTTGGGATGACGCAGGGACGCTTGGCACCGATGGGAAAAGTACGGGTGGGGGACAGTGTGGTCGAGGCGGAATCCCGTTCTGGGTATATCGAGGAAAACCGGGAAGTCGTCGTGTTGAAAGTGTATAAAAATAAGATTGTAGTTAAATTAAAAACTGAATAGAAGATGGAGAGTAGTTTGTTTTTTCTGGTAGCGGTTATCGCCGGAGGTCTTTTTTTACTTTGGATGATCCTCTACTTTATTCCGATCGGCTTGTGGTTTCAAGCGTTAGTGTCTGATGTGAAAATATCTTTGTTGCAATTGGTTTTGATGCGTTGGCGGAAAGTGCCTCCCACGGTTATCGTTCGTGCCATGATCGAGGGGAAAAAGGCAGGCTTGGAGCTTTATCGTGACTTGTTGGAAGCTCATTATCTGGCAGGGGGACACGTGGCTCAAGTGGTACATGCCTTGGTGTCTGCGTCTAAAGCAAATATCGACTTGACGTTTCAAATTGCAACGGCCGTGGACTTGGCCGGTCGTGACGTGTTCGAGGCTGTACAGATGAGTGTGAACCCAAAAGTGATTAATACCCCGCCGGTGGCTGCCGTTGCTAAAGATGGTATTCAGTTGATAGCTAAAGCCCGGGTTACGGTGCGGGCTAATATCCGTCAGTTAGTCGGGGGCGCCGGGGAGGAAACTATTCTGGCTCGTGTCGGGGAAGGTATAGTGTCTTCAATCGGTTCTGCAGCCTCGCACAAGGAGGTTTTGGAGAATCCGGATTCTATTTCGAAGGTGGTGTTGAACAAGGGATTGGATTCTGGTACTGCTTTTGAAATTTTGTCTATTGATATTGCAGATATTGATATAGGTAAAAATATCGGGGCGGAATTACAGACCGATCAGGCAGAGGCCGATTTGAAAATCGCTCAGGCGAAAGCGGAGGAACGCCGTGCAATGGCTGTTGCTACCGAGCATGAAATGAAGGCGCTTGCACAGGAAATGCGGGCGAGAGTGATCGAGGCTGAGGCAGAAGTTCCTCGTGCTATGGCAGAGGCTTTCCGTAGTGGTAATTTGGGTATCATGGATTACTACAAGATGAAGAATATCGAGGCTGATACGCAAATGAGAGAATCCATTGCCAAGCCGAATGATAAGAAAAATAACCAGAAATAGTGAATGGACTTGAAAATGTGAAACAGACCCGGTTTCCCCAGGTCTGTTTCACATTTTTCATCTATTGGCAGGAATATCACGAATTACTGGGAAAAATAACTTCCCGGTAATTCTCGGAGATTGTATCGTGAGGCCATGACTTCTCCGTATGCACCACAGGAGCGAATGGCGATCAAGTCTCCTCGGTTGGTGAGGGGGAGTTTCCGGTCTTTGCCGAAACAATCAGATGATTCACAGATAGGGCCAACCACGTCGTATTTTTCATGTTCTCCCACGGAGGTCAAGTTTTCTATCCGGTGGAAAGCTTGGTAGAGTGCCGGACGTAAAAGGTCGTTCATTCCCGCATCCAAGATGACAAACTTTTTATGTTTCCCTTCCTTCACGTACAGGACACGAGAGATAAGGGAACCGCATTGTCCGACAAGGGATCGGCCTAGTTCGAAATGAAGTTGCTGACCCGGCTGGGCCTCGAAGAAATCAGCAAAAATTTGAAAATAAGAGGCAAAGTCGGGAATCAGCCCACACGTGGGGCAATCGTAATTGATGCCTAATCCACCGCCGAAGTTCACGTGAGGGAGAATGATTCCCCGTTCTTTCAGGCGGGATTGTATTTCGTTTACTCTCAAACAAAGTCCTCGGAATACCGTGAGATCGGTGATCTGGGAGCCGATATGAAAATGTAGTCCGATAAGCTTGATGTGTTCCATTTCCCGGCAGGCCGTGATGGCGTGGTCGAGGTCGTAAAGGTAGAATCCGAACTTGTTTTCTTCGATTCCCGTGGTGATGTAATGATGCGTGTGGGCGTCCACGTTGGGGTTTACCCGAAGAGCAACAGAGGCTTTTTTCCCCATTTCTCCGGCCAGCATGTTGATCACCTCTATTTCGGGTAAAGATTCGCAGTTGAAACAGAATATCTCTTTTTCAAGAGCCAGCCGGATTTCCTCGTCGCTTTTCCCGACTCCGGCATACACGATCTGTTCCGAGGGAAAACCACTTGCTACGGCTTGAGCCACCTCGTTACCACTCACGCAGTCCGCACCAATTCCGTGGCTTTGAATGATGTCAAGAATGTGTGGGTTGGCATTCGCTTTTATCGCGTAATGCAAATTGAATCCATGTTCGTTAGCTGCTTGGGAGGCGGCTTGAAGCGTGGCTTGTAGAAGAGTCGTGTCGTAGTAGTAAAACGGGGTCTTCAAGGTTTGAAATGTTTTGATGGTTTCTATATTCATGTGGGTGGGTTTATGAACTCATTTATTTAACAATCTTTCGCTAAGAGCCTCAAGTGCTTTTTGTTTGTCTGCTTGTTTCACGAGTAGAGAAATGCTGTGTTCGCTGGCCCCGTAGGAGATCATGTGCAGGGGAATATCTTCCAGCGCGGTGAGAGCTCGAGCCGCAAGTCCACTATTGTTGATCGAGCAATCCCCGACGATGCAGATGATGGAAAGAGATTCTTCGACCTCGATTGTACCGTATTTCGTGAGGTCTTTTTTGATGTCTTCCAAGTGGCATGTACTGTCGATTGTGAGAGATATGGCAACTTCCGACGTGGCAATCATGTCGATCGGGGTTTTCCAGGATTCGAATATTTCGAATACTTTCCGTACAAAACCGTAAGCGAGTAACATATTGCTGGATTTGACTTTTATGGCCGTGATCCCGTCTTTCGCTGCCACGGCTTTGAAATCTTTGATCGGGCTTTCTTTCGTGATCAGGGTTCCTTCGTCACTTGGGTTCATCGTGTTTTTCATGCGGACGGGGATATTGGCTTTTTTAGCGGGCTGAATGCTTGACGGGTGGAGAATCTTTGCTCCGAAATAGGCAAGTTCGGCTGCTTCATCAAAAGATAGAGAACGAATGGCTTTCGTATTTTTCACATACCGCGGGTCGCTATTATGTACGCCATCAATGTCGGTCCATATCTGAATTTCATCCACTTTGAGCGCGGCTCCGATTAATGCGGCCGAGTAGTCACTACCCCCTCTTTTCAGGTTGTCTATTTCCCCGTAAGCGTTTCGGCAGATGAATCCTTGGGTGATGATAATACGTTCCGTGGCTGGGTTGGATAATAGTCGTTTTAAGTTTTGCTCGATATAAAAATAGTCCGGTTCACAGTCTTTGTCGATACGCATGAAATCCAAGGCGGACAGGAGCGTGGAAGGTATACCTTGTTCTTGTAAGTAATAATGCATTAGTGTGGTGGAAATGATTTCTCCTTGTGCAACAACGGCTTTTTCCTGTAACGGGTAAAAGTCCTTGTTGATGAATGAACGGAGATAGGTGAAGATGGTTTGTACAAATTCTTGTCCCCGGTGCTTGAATTCTTCGGTACTGTAAAGGTCGCTGATGGTCATCAAGTAATCCAGTTCGAGATTTTGGATTGTCGTCAAAGCTTCCTGCCTATCATTGCGGTACAGATAGTTAGTTATGTCTACTAACGTGTTGGTCGTTCCGGACATGGCCGAAAGAACGACAATTTTGGGTTGGTCATCCGAGATTAATTTTGCCACTTCTTGAATTCGTTGTGCGGAGCCAACCGAGGTTCCTCCAAATTTTAATACGTTCATAAGTTTATTGTTTTTAAATCATTTATTTCTTTACATGAAAAAAGCCCGTGTATTCACACAGGCTTTTTTCGACAGTTTTTTGACAACAGTGCGTTAGCCTGCAAAAAGCCTTTGCATGCACATCATCTGTTTATAGTTATTAGTATATCTTGTTCTCATTCTTCTTTTGTGTTTTTCACGATGCAAATATTGCATATTGAAATTGAAAAAGCAAGCCTTTGTTAAAATATTAACAAATATGTGGCTACGCCACGTTACAAGTTACAGGTTGGATGGTTACAGGTTCTTTTTTAACAACCTGCAACCTGTAACCTGCTAACCTGTAACTTTCCGCGAAAAGTCATTTTTGTGGAAAACCGTGGCAGTCCAGTTGTCTTTTACTTTGTTGGATTGATAGGTTAGTTGCAATAGTTCGGCTTTCTCGCAAATAACGGGAAGATCTTCGGTGTAAAATCCGCTCATGATGAGGTAACCGTTGTCATTGAGTACCTTCACGTACGCGGGCATATCATTCAATAATATATTCCGGTTGATATTGGCCAAGATGATGTCATAGTGTTCTACCCCGTTTAGTAATGTTGCATCCCCGATGAGAACACGTATATTGTTCATGTTGTTGGTGGCAATGTTTTCCATGGCGTTGTTGTAAGCCCATTCGTCAATGTCGATGCCGGTAACCGATTGGGCTCCGGCTTGTGCGGCCATGATAGATAGAATACCAGTGCCACATCCCATGTCAAGGACTTTTTTGCCGGAGAAATCAGGTTTCATGTCTAAGATCGTTTCGAGCATGAGGGCTGTTGTGGCATGATGGCCCGTGCCAAAACTCATTTTCGGGTCAATGATGATTTCGTGTTCGATGTTTTCAATCGTGGGATGGAATCCGGCTCTTACCAGAATCCGGTCTTGCACGAGGATAGGTGTGAAGTTTTCTTCCCAAATTTTATTCCAATCTTGGTTCTCGATTTCTGCTTTTTCCCAGGTGATCGTGTATAGAGACTGGAAGAAAGAAAGGATTTCTAATGACTTTACTTGTTCCTCGTTGAAGTTTTTGCTTGGTATGTAAGCTTTGAAACCGTCATCCGAGTATGAAAAACTGTCGTATCCGAGGTCGCCGAGTTCGGCAATAATCGCATCTGCAATGTCCTCCACGTAAGGGGAGATATGGAAAGTGAGTTCTGTATAAAACATACTATCTGATTTTTTGCAAATGTAGCAAAAAATCAGATAGCTATGCTCTTCACATGATTTTCTCTAGTTTATCGAGAGATTGAGCTATTTCTTGATCAGAAAGCTCGAAGTTCTGGAGATTTCCCCCAAGGTATTGTTCGTAGGCGTAGAGATCAATCATACCATGTCCGGATAGATTGAACAGGATAGTTTTGGTTTTCCCTTCGACTTTGGCAATTTTCGCCTCCCGAATCGCTTGTGCTATGGCATGAGTGGATTCAGGTGCAGGAATTATCCCTTCGGTTTTGGCAAATAATATTCCGGCCTCGAAGGTCTCCAGTTGCGGAATGGCAACGGCTTCCATCAGCTTGTCCTTGAGTAATTGACTGACGATAACCCCGGCTCCATGATAGCGTAAACCTCCGGCATGGATACTTGCGGGTTGGAAATCATGTCCCAGCGTGTACATGGGAAGTAAGGGGGTTAACCCGACTGTATCACCGAAATCGTATTGGAACTGACCACGGGTTAATTTCGGACAGGATTGTGGTTCTACGGCAATTACTCGGGTACGTTTTCCTTCTTTCAAGTTCCTGCGGATGAATGGAAAACTGATTCCGGCGAAGTTTGAACCTCCCCCGAAACACCCGATCACGATGTCCGGTTCATCTCCCGCTTTTTCTATCTGGAGAAGTGCTTCCTCGCCGATGATAGTTTGATGTAATAGTACGTGATTTAGCACGCTCCCCAGGGAGTAATTGGTTAGAGGATCTTGTGCGGCAAGCTCGACTGCTTCTGAAATGGCGATACCTAGGCTACCGGCCGAATCCGGATATTCCCGTAGGATTTTTCTTCCGGCCTCCGTCAAGTTACTCGGTGACGGTATCACGTCTGATCCCCAGGTGTTCATCATCAATTTGCGATAGGGTTTCTGGTTGTAGCTTACTTTTACCATGAACACTTTCAGGTCCAGACCGAAATGTTGGCAGGCAAAGCTTAATGCTGTACCCCATTGTCCCCCGCCGGTTTCTGTGGTGATGCGTTTGATGCCTTGTTTGTAATTGTAATAGGCTTGCGCGATGGCCGTGTTTGGTTTATGAGAGCCGGCCGGGCTTGTCCCTTCATTTTTGAAGTATATTTTGGCAGGAGTATCCAAAGCTTTTTCTAAAGCATAGGCTCGTACGAGAGGGGTCGATCTCCATATTTTGTACAAGTCCTGGACTTCATCAGGGATCTCGATGTAGCGTTCGGTAGCGAATTCCTGCTTTGCCAATTCTTGGGCAAATAGCGGGTAAAGGTCTTCCGGTTTTAACGGTTGTTTTGTTCCCGGATGGAGAGGGGGAAGAGGTTTGTTGGGCATGTCTGCCACGATGTTATACCATTGGGTTGGCATTTCTTGCTCGGTGAGCATAAATTTTTTGATTGGTTTCATGATTTTTGATTTTAAAAAGGTGAATAAAAAAAAGAGAGCCTACTGTTCGTAAACAATAGGCTCTCTCTATATTAATTATGCAATACAATCACATAACCTCATTGTTTACTATGAAGTTTAAAGAGGTGCCACCACCAAGTTTGGGTTATGTGTTGATTGTATATCATGTTTCTTTGTTTTTACAGGGACAAAGCTATATAGAGATTTTCTTTTTTCCAAATTCTCTCGTAAAAATAATGTTGTTAAATGAAATTTAATGCTTACATTTGCAGCATCCCACTCGAATTGAAGTTATAAAGACGTGTATTGCACAAAAGAGATTGCCTCCGGTGTGCATGGCACGTCTTTTTTGTTAAATTCAGAGTGGGATCTAATTTAATAAAGAGCCGGAGGCATTTCTTAATAAAGTTAGTTAAACGTTTGTTTTGAAGTTATTGTTATGTTTTTGCATAACAATTTTCGAAAATTCTAAATTGTCTTTGGTGGGGCCGTGATGGTGACCCACCTTTTTGTAACCTATACCGTCTTGATTACGTATAATTTCACGTTGAATTTCTAGCTAAACTAAATTTGAATATGATGAAAACTTTTGGAAGAATTGGATGGATTTGCATGGTGGCGGTTGCTGCAACTTTGATGTTTGTTTCTTGTGGGAATAGTCAGAAAAGCAAGGTGCAGTCGGGGAAACAAGTACAAGAACCGGTAGGAACCGTCGTGGAGGAGTCGGAAGTTGTCGTGGAGGTAGATAGTATCACACCCGATTCAACCACTCTGAACACTACAAGATAAAAGCTAAAAACTAAGAGTTAGTACTATTCTTTTATCTTAAAGAAAAGCTCCCGGGAAACCGGGAGCTTTATCTTTATAGTATCATCTGTGGCATGAATTCGAAACTGTTGTATTGGGGACGTAATCTCTCCGTGTTATAGAATTTGGGAACATCCACGATCTTTTTACTGCTGGTTACAATCTCGATCGGGGCGTTGTCATAACGTCCGTTTCTTAGGATAACTAGCCTGCCGTGTAATCCTTTGTTAATTAAATCCAGAGCAAGGTTCCCGTATGCCATAGGTACGATGGAATCCAGTGCATCCGGATCTCCACAGCGAACCAGATATCCCAGTCTTTGCGTGATGGTGTTGATTACTTGTCCGTGATTAAACTGTGGGGTAAGTTCTTTTAATTGTTGAGAGATCATGTTTCCGATACCTCCCAGTTTTTTATGTCCGAACATGTCTGTTTCTTCACTTTGGAAAATCATGTTGCCACCGGAAAAAGTGGCTCCTTCGGATACGAGAACCACCGAGTATTTGCTGGGATTCGTGAAACGATCCTCGCAAAGTAGTTCGGTCAGACGTTCGATGTTAAATTCGTATTCCGGAATCACACAACGGTTGGCAGCTCCGGCTAAGGTTGGTAGCATTGCCGTGAACCCGGCATAGCGTCCGAAGACTTCCAGAACCAGTATTCGTTCGTGAGATCCGGCAGATGTCCGGAGATCATGCGTGAGGGCAATCGTACGGGTGATGCAGGTGCTGAATCCAATACAGTAATCTGTTCCGGGAACGTCGTTGTCCATGGTTTTGGGTATGGCCACGACTTTCACGCTTTCCTTGCTCAAGCGTACCGCGTAACTCAACGTGTCATCACCCCCGATCGGGATCAAGTAGTCGATACCCATGAACTCTAAGTTCTTTAATACTTCCGGGGTCAGATCGTTGATGTCGTCCGAGTATTTATCCTGTAAATGCTTGGGTACATTTGCTTTAGGTACGTGGGAAGCCCTGGTTCTGGATGTATGCAGGAAAGTCCCACCAGTGCGTCCGGCTTTGTTCACGATTTCCTCTGTTAATTCAAAAAAATTACCAGAGTTGTCATATTGTGGATCTCGTACGATGTCAATCAGGCCACCCCAGCCTCTTTTGATTCCAATAACTTTATAGCCTTCGCGCAGGGCTCGAATGGTTACCGCTCTGATGGCTGGATTCAGGCCGGGAACGTCTCCTCCGCCGGTGAGTATCCCTATAATTCCTCTGTTTTTTTGTTGTCCCATAATGTAGTTGCTTTATGTTAGTAAAATCGAACTAATGTACACAAAATTGTTCAATTAATACGTTAAAATCACCATTAAGTAAGTATATTTGTCTGTTTTTTATGGATAAAAGAATGTTAATATAATGATATGGAGAGTTTGAGAGTCTTTTGGGGAGAACTGGGAGCTTTTAGGTATGGGGTAATACTTCTGTTTGTATTGACACTCACCTATATCTATCACGTTATTCGTCGGTGTGTGATCGTGTCTCGCAAAGTAAAACCGATGGATAAACAAGAGCATGAAGGGGTGTCGGTTATCATCACGTCACACAATAACGCAGAGTGTTTGAGACGGAATTTACCGAGTTTTTTGATGCAAGCATACGATAATTTTGAGGTGATCGTGGTTGATGAATGTTCAGAAGATGACACGCAGGATGTATTGACCGAGATACAGAAAGATTATCCACAGTTGAGGTGTACGCGAATATTTCCGGACACTAAATTCAGATTTACTAAAAAATTGGCTATAAATATAGGTGTATTGGCTGCCAAGCACGATATATTGTTGTTTTCAGAGATTAATTGCCGTCCCTCTTCGATGTATTGGGTGAAGACCATGGAGTCATATTTTGATGAAAACACGGCGGCTGTCGTCGGTTTTGCAAATTATGATTTCACCGAACAAAACGTGAGAAATTTGCGTATGTTTCGTTTCTTGCGCTTTATAAAAATGATGGTCATGGTGAAAAATAAAAAATATATTTTTGGGGATGGATGTAACATGGCTTACCGAAAATCGTATTATATAGAAAACCGTGGGTTCGCGAAGAATTCACAATCGTATTTAGGATACGATAATGATATGGTTAGAGAATTATCAAGGTTTGGGGCAATAAAGATGACAAAAGATCCGGACTCGTATGTGATAATTGATAAGAGTGACAAAAAAGGAGAAATAAACGAAGTTTCATATTATTATGCTAGCAAGATGAGATTGGCAATGACGGAGAGGATTATGATAGATGGCGATATGATCGTGCGTTTGTTCTTTTATTTGACAGCTATTTGTTTGATTGTCTTAGGTTTTTACCCAATATACGTGTTTCTTGTCATGTTGACAGTATTTTTAACGGATGTAATTTTGTTAAATATTTGCGCTATTTGTCTGAAACAAAAAAAATTATTCCTAACTTCGTTTATTATTAGTACGATCGGTTTTGTTTATCGAGTGTACGAAAATGGATATTCATTTTTTAACAAGAGGAAATGGAGTTAACAAACAACTTGTCAGAGAAAGCTCTTTATGATTATAAGGTCGTGAAGAGGGCAATAACGGGAGATGAACAGGCTTATGCCGAGTTATTTAAGAGGTATAAGGATTCAGTATATTTTATGATACTGAAGATGGTGAATAACAGAACTGATGCGGAAGATTTAATGTTCGAGGCTTTCGAGAAAGCTTTCACGAGTTTGAATTACTATTCGCCTCAGTTTGCGTTTAGTACGTGGTTATTCAAAATTGCCTCTAATAACACGATTGATTTTATTCGGAAGAAAAAAGCCAAAATTGTTTCTTTGGATAAGGATGATATAAACCCGGATGATCGCGGGTATATCAATAGTGTACCGGCAGACGTGTTGAATCCGGAAGAGGAAACGATCCGTAAGCAGCGAGCTGAATTTATGCGGGAAAAAGTTGCCATGTTGAAAGGGCGTTACCGTAAATTGATAGAATTACGTTATTTTGAAGAGTATTCTTATGAAGAAATTGCTCAAGAGCTGGCCATTCCGTTAGGAACCGTGAAAGCTCAATTATTCCGTGCGAGAGAATTGCTATTGAACATTTTGCAGAATAGTGAAATCGCCCGGGAAAATGAAAGAGTTTAGCCTTCTATTTTTTTTTATATTCTTTTGCTTGGGAGTGCAAGGGCAGAGCCAAGATAAAGGCAATGTGTTTGTCACGGGTGTAGTTTGTGACCGGGACAGTATACGGCCATTACCGGAAGCAATCTTCCGGTTGGGGAAAGAGGTTCGAGGGGTTGATAAACAAGGGCGATTTTCATTGAGTGTACAAGTGGGGGATACCTTGCGTTTTTCGCATATAGGCTATGCTCCCATGCAAGTTGTTATTCCGGACAGTTTAAGAGAAAATGATTTCTTACTGGGGGTTTTTATGGTACGAGATACTGTTTTACTGTCGGAAGTTTTAATCTTGCCGCGTTTCCTTACGGGGGATTACAAATCGAATACTTTTTTGTTGAATGCCCAAAACAATCTAAATCAAGCTATACATGCCGCATCAAAACCGGTGAAAGTGATGGATCAGGAAATGAACAGGAGTATGATGATCGAGGATTTTGCCCGTAAGGTAGAAATGAAAGGAATGGTTGATGTGAAGTTAGGTGTTGGAACTCAGTCTATCACGGCATTACAAGGATTAATGCGGGCGCGTCGGCAAGCGGAGAGAGGGAAAGTCATTAATATTGAGGAAATAGACCTGTTAAAGAAAATTTTTTATATAGAAAAAAGAGAAAAATCGGATAACTAAAAGAAGAAAGATTATCTTTGTATTCGAAACAAGCCTCGTGTGGGCCGAGATTTCAATGAATCGATTTATTAATAACAAAGTTACATTTTATGAAGAATTTGTCGATAGGATTAAATGTGTTATTGTTGATTGCTGTGATAGTTTTGTATATTTTGCATTTCAGTGGAAATAGTAAAAGTACGAGCAATCAAGGCGGTACTGTAACTGTGAACGCTGATGCAAAAATTGTCTACATTAACATGGATACATTGCTTAACAATTATACTCAATCGAGAGAGTTGAATGAAGCGTTTTTAAAGAAATTGGAAGCCAATCGGACAGAGTTGAACATAAAAGTGAAGAACTTCGATCGTGAGGCTGCAGAGTTTCGGAATAAAGTGGAAAACGGTGGTTTTATGACTCGTGAAAGAGCCGAACAAGCCCAGATGGATTTGATGATCAAACAACAAAATTTGCAGAAATTGCAACAGGAAATGACCGAGAATGCTCAACGCGAGCAAATGGAAATAAACCGGAAGTTGTATGATGCGATCACAAATTTCTTGACAGAGTATAATAAAGCGAAAGGTTTCCAATTAATACTGAGTACGACGTTAGGCGGTAACGTGCTTTTCGCGCAAGAGGGATTTGATATTACCAATGATGTGGTAAATCAGTTAAATGAACAATACAAGAAGAAATAAATAATAGCGAAGTGTGATAAAAGTCATTTTATCACACTTCTTGTTTATTAGGTCCATATAGTTGAGTCTTCGGTTCTGAAAGTTCCTAAAGTCTATATTTTTATTATAAATGAATTTTAAATACACAATTGATATTACGGCTGATCCGGAGGAAGTCTTTACGGCATTGACGAATCCTTTTCAAATCGAACTGTGGAGTGGTTATCCCGCGGAAATGAAAGCAGAGGAAGGATTCGTGTTTTCTTTATGGGAGGGAGATATTTGTGGCGTGAATCTGGAGGTAAAGCCCAATCATTTGCTTGTTCAGGAATGGTTTTTCGGGGAGACGGATCAACGTTCTATTGTGACCATTAAATTAAAAAAAGACGGTCCCCGGACTCGTGTAGAATTAGAACATACGAATATTCCAGATGAGATCTTCGAGGAGATCGTTGAAGGTTGGAAAGAGTATTACTTGGGCTCTATTAAGGGCCTATTGGAAATGTACTAATTCAGAATTAGTAAAAATACGGATTATTTTTTTGATTCTCGGTATTAACTTTGCCACAGAAATTATTCACTAAATTAATAAATTTCCAGATGAGCAAGTTAAAGATTTCCGAAGATTGGACCTCTACTATCGTGGGGTGGTTTATAATTCTTTTAGTAGTATTTCAATTAAAACCTCATTGGCCTTCTTTCAGTTGGCCGGATGCTGACGCATTAATGAATAAGGTTTTCACGTTGGATAACGTGGGGCATGCTCTGATTGTTTTCTGTTTTATGTTCCTGATGGCATTGATTGCCGGATTATTTACGGGTAAAAAATTGAAAATGATTGCTGCAAGTTTTCCGGTCGTGTTCTTCCTTACGCTTTTGGCCATGGTTGTCGGAGGAAATAAATTCCTAAAGGATTGGGGATTTGAAACCGTGATATTTAGTTTATTGATAGGACTTTTCATTAGTAATATATTTTCTATTCCCAAGTGGTTGAAGGAGTCACTTTCTTCTGAACTTTTCGTGAAGATCGGTTTGGTGTTACTTGGGACGACTGTACTCTTTGATGATTTGTTGAAAGCCGGGGCATTAGGATTGATACAATCTTGTGTCGTTGTCTTTACCGTGTGGAATTTTTGCTTTTGGTTATGTCGTAAAATGAAAATTGACAAAGAAATGTCATTGATGCTTTCCAGTGCTGTGTCCATTTGTGGAGTGTCTGCAGCTGTTGCTACTGCCGGAGCTATCAAAGGGGATAAAACAAAATTGTCATACGTGGTATCGTTAGTATTGGTCGTGGCCGTGCCGATGATTTTGATCATGCCCGGTTTGGCTAAGTTGATGGGATTACCTGAGGATATGGCAGGGGCTTGGATTGGGGGAACAATTGATAC
>ERZ857951.980-NODE-980-length-32890-cov-7.372560_pt1 | contig 32890 bp, 34 predicted proteins | sample MGYA00519759_ERZ857951 | MGnify/ENA primary metagenome ERZ857951 (study PRJEB31778, sample SAMEA3449377) | human gut metagenome | biome: human gut; feature: human-associated habitat; material: faeces | place: United Kingdom | collected 2010/2012 ...
CTCTGAAAAACGATGATTTTACAGGAGTTGACGCTATATTGTCTGTAGTGCCATATTATAATAAACCTTCCCAAGAAGGTATTTATCAACATTATAAAGCGATTGCGGAAGCAACGGAACTTCCTATTGTATTGTATAATGTTCCGGGACGTACAGGAGTAAATATGACCGCCGAGACTACTTTGCGCATTGCACGTGACTTCAATAATGTTATTGCCATTAAGGAAGCATCCGGTAATATTACACAAATGGATGATATCATAAAAAATAAACCGGAAAATTTTAATGTTATCTCCGGAGACGATGGTATCACGTTTCCCTTGATTACATTAGGAGCTGTTGGCGTAATTTCAGTAATTGGCAACGCTTTTCCTCGCGAATTCAGTCGTATGACGCGTTTGGCACTACAAGGAGACTTTGCTAATGCACTGACTATTCATCACAAATTTACGGAATTATTTAACCTGTTATTTGTAGACGGGAATCCTGCAGGAGTAAAATCTATGTTGAACGCAATGGGAATGATTGAAAATAAGCTTCGTTTGCCATTGGTTCCTACTCGAATTACTACGTTTGAAGCGATACGTAAGGTCTTGAACGAGTTAAATATTAAATGCTAATACAAGGAAAACCGATTCTTGTTGCAGTATATAAATGAATCACCCTTCACTTTAATTCTATCACGATGGATAGAGTAATGTGAAGGGTGATTTTGGATCAACGTAAGAATCTGAGGGATTTTCATTTTATGCATATAATTTAGCGAGTCTATACAAGAAAAATGCTTTATCTCTTACTCCTCTGAACTGTGCCCTGAACGCTTTGATTTTAGCATTAAATGATTCTGCTGCTGCATTGGTAGCCCTTCTTTCAAAGAAGTTTATTATATTCAGATAGTGCGTTTGTATCGAGCGCGCTACCCTTCCAAAGGTGAGAAACCCCGCTTTGTCTACTTCATCATACCACCTTGCAAGCCTTGTCAAAGCTATATCTTTAAACTTACACTGATGATAGATTGATCCTAACCGCATGGCCATATAATATCCTTTCTTTATATCGGGATATTCTTTAAATAGAATCTCGGCCCGTATCCTTTGAGACTGAGTCCATAGAGATTCTTTTTTGTAAAGCAGATAAATACTCCTTGCCAGCAACTGTTTTCTTGTATCTCCATTGGCGAAAACGGGCGCATGATACATCTTTCCGCAGGTCTTGGCGTAAGCTATCTGTATGGACTCTTCGTCCAAAGCCTCCCAGCGAGCTTTCACCCGCATCTCCTGAACCGCTTCATACGCTAATTTCTGTACATGGAAACGATCCGTAACCCGTTTGGCAGCAGGGAAGCAAGTCCGGGCAATCTGTTCCATATTGGGAGCCATATCCAATGTTATCTCACGCACCTGGTAGCGGCGACGACGCGAAAGTTTAAGCAGGACAGAGGTAACCGTGCAAACATCCGTACCTTTAATGATACCAATAATACTGCCTTTACCACCGTGAGTCTCTTTATTAATCAACACAGTATAGAGTTCTCCACGGGAAAGAGCCACTTCGTCAATACAGACGTAGGCACCAATGTTCTTCTCAAACAGGAGCCAGTTCTCTGCGTGAGCAAGCTGATCCCAGTGTAGGTAATTACTTAAATGGTTGCGGTATTGACGTTCCAACAAATCCCCGTCAACGCCATATAAAGTACCCAATAACTTGCAACTGATCGGATAATTATCAATATAGTTCTTTTAAAAAAGACGCAAAGTCTTGCGTCAAACGAGTACCCTCAGCCACCATACGCCAATTGCGGGAAATATACTCATTGCTGCTTTTCAAAATCCAACGGCGACGACGGAGGTTCAAAAAGACTTTCTTGCCACGAAGAGGAAAGTCTTGAACAACAACAGGCTCATAAAACCCTTTACTCTCTGTTTCTTGACCAGCATACTTCTCGGGGAGCTGATTCTTCTCCTCAAGGTAAATGATAACTTCATTCATGCTTTCCTTCACATCAACAAGATCAAAGTAATCCAAAGTTCCTTCAGGAAGAAGAAGGTGATAACCATTTAACTTCATAAGCTATTAATTTGGAGACAAAGATAACAATTTATATATTTAACCCTCAGGGTTATTCATTGATCCATTTTATCGGGTCAGTTTGAGTAAGAAAATATATAAAGTACTATTTATATCGCTTCTTTACATACAAAGTAATACGTTTATATGCCAAAGCGATGTGTTCATTCACCGTACTTTCACTTATGGATAATAATTCTGCTATCTCTCTGTTTTTTAACTTATCCGACAGTACTAGCCTAAATACTTCTTTACATTTAGGAGGTAATGAATTTATAGCTTCCTGAATAAGCAACTCATATTCATTATCTTCCATAAGACTTTCAGGATCATTACTTTCAGGTATTAACTCCACTTCATATAAAGAAACATACGTTTTATCAGGAGAGTAATTTCGGCGAAGATAATGAAGTGCCTGATTTTTGGTAGATGTATATAAGTATTGCTCAATAGTTTTGATATGCCCTAAAGATTCCCTTTTCTTCCAAACAGTCGTAAATACATCCAGCACAGCCTCCTCAGCCGGTTCCTTTGCTTGTAAATAGTAATAAGCCACATGATACAATCTTTGCGAATATTGTTCAAACAATTGCCGCAAAGCATTTTCATCACCGGTGATGATCTTATTTAGTAAACCTTCCGGATTCATTTCATTTTACATATTTTAGATAGACTTTAGGGTTTAAATATACATTGCTCCCGTATACGCTTGGCAAATGTAGGAATATATAAAAAATAATCAAGTATAAACCCGTAGTTTTTATTTGTTGCTGTCATCTATATATAAAAACAGCACAATGAAAGAAGATTATAACATAAAAGACCCTAAGGTTGATGATTTAATTAATCGTCTTCGCTTCAAACTACCGGAGTATGACACTATTTCGAACTACAAACGACTACAAGAACGGATTAACACTCCGGTAATATCGTTAAGTAAGAATATCTCTCCGGCATGGAAGTGGTTTTCCATTGCTGCCTCTTTTGCTCTTTTGGTTGTTTCAGCCTTTCACTTTATTGACTTAAGCCGTCCGGAATTAGTATGGTATGAAGTCGCAGCAGTTCCGGATGCAAAAACAAAGATTGTACTTCCGGATAGCAGTACTGTATGGCTTAATGCCAATGCCCGCCTTGTTTACCCCCGTTCTTTTGAGGATGTAAACAGGAAAGTCAGTATTTCGGGAGAAGCTTTTTTCCAAGTTCGCAAAGACAAGAATCATCCCTTTATTGTAGATATTGGGAAATTGCAGGTCGAAGTATTGGGAACCTCTTTTAATGTAATGACAGATACATACAATGATGAAATAAGAATATCCTTACTTGAAGGAAAAGTGGCTTTATATGAAAAAGGGCAATCTTCTAAATCTGCCAAAATTCTTATGCCCAACCAAGAAGCTAAATATTCACCGTCAAATGGTGAAATTATGATTTCTCCTATCCGCATGGACAATGTCATGTCATGGATTACAGGGAAATTTAGCTTTGAGGATAACACTTTGGCTGAAATCGGAGAAGAATTAGAGCGGGCATTTCACGTTAAGATACATATTGAAAACGAGGCTATACGCAAAAAGACTTTTAATGCAACGTTTGAAGATAAAGAAACTCTGGACGAAATACTCTCTATTCTCCAGATTTCAGCAAAATATAAAATGGAGAAAAAACGCGGAGAAATCTATATTTATTAATTGTAAAACCCTATAAAATAATACTATGAACAGCTCTTGAACCCTAAAAAACATTTGGGAATGCGCCAACATCCCCAAACGTAATCGTTAACCGGCAGCCCACTACAACTGCCAAGTATCAAATATTTAATATACAAAAATATGAATAATAAATTATTTATTAGCCATAAAAACACCCATTTAAGATTCTATAACTTTATTCTTTCTACCAAGAAAAGTTATTCCGTATTCTTAATAAGTTGCATCTGCTTTTTCTTTTCAACTAATCCGCTGATAGCACAATCTGTCTCGTTGAATTTCAACAACGCGTCATACGAACAGATCTTTAATACGATTGAGCAAAAAACCGGATATAAATTTGTTTATAACACACAAGAAATCAACAAACACAGTTTACGCTCTATCACTATAAAAGACAAAAACATCGAAACTGTATTAAATGAACTCTTTAAAAATACAGATATATCTTATCGTATATCCAATAAACATATCGCTCTGTTCAAACAAGTAACCAGAAAAATAACGGGGACGGTAACTGATCAGACTGGCGAACCTATTATCGGAGCAAATGTTCTTGTGAAAGGAGCCAAAACCGGAGTCATTACAGATTTCGAGGGTAAATTTACGTTGTCGGTAACCGACAATAGCATACTAATCATATCATACTTGGGGTATGTTACTCAAAACGTCTCAGTAAAAGGTCAGACACATTTTAAAATCACATTGAAAGAAGACACACAAAGTCTGGATGAGGTAGTTGTGGTAGGTTATGGCGTTCAAAAAAAACGCGACCTTACCGGAGCCATATCCTCAGTGAAAATGTCTGACACTCCTATAGGTACATTCTCCACAACTGCTCATGCATTAGCAGGTAAAGCAGCCGGTTTACAGGTAACTCAAAGCAGTGCCCAAGTGGGTGGTGGAGCCAAGTTCCGCATTCGTGGTGAAACTTCAATCAATGCCGGAAACGATCCCCTGTTCATCATTGACGGTTTTCCGGTTTCTGCCTCTTCAACACTCGACTCGGAGAAGAATTTTTATAAAACAGGTACAGTTGACAACATATTATCGTCTATCAACCCCAATGACATAGAGTCGATTGAAGTATTGAAAGACGCCAGTGCAACAGCTATCTACGGCTCACGTGCAGGACATGGCGTTATTATCATTACTACTAAAAGAGGTAAAACCGGAAAAGCCAAAGTAACCTATTCCGGCAATCTCTCTGTGCAAACCATTAAGAACAACTATAAAATGTTGAATGGGAAACAATACAGAATACATAGAAATATGTACCTTTATGAAAAATGGTTGAAAGAGACCGGACAAGGCATATATGCCGATTATATAACCGACACTTCTTCGAAAACTTATACTCCCAGATATACAGATGAAGAAATTGCAACCGCCCAAACCACAGACTGGCTGGACGAGGTAACCCGTACCGGAATGCAGCAATCTCACAATGTTTCATTGACAGGCGGTTCTGAGAAAACACAATATGCAGCCTCTCTAAACTATTTTACACAAAAAGGGGTGGTAAAAAACAATGCAATGGACCGGTTCACAATGAAAGTCAATCTGGATCAGGAACTATCAAAATATATCAAAACAGGTTTCTCCCTTCATTTAAGTCGCAACCAATATGACAACTCATCATTGGGAGACAATGATTTTGAAAACGCAGGTATTATTTCGTCAGCTTTGCGCTTCGACCCCAGTGTCCCCGTCCGTGATGAAAATGGCGATTATTCAATCTTCCCGGATATGGCACAATACCCCAATCCGATATCGCTGCTCGAAGTTACTGATAAAACAACAAGCGACAGAGTTCTGGTTAATGGCTATTTACAAGCAGAGCCAATAAAAGGGTTGACTTTAAAAGCTAACCTGGGAGTTGACCGCAGATATGATAAAAACAAAAGCTATGTACCTAACACTACCGTAGCCGGAGCTGCAAAGGGGGGGATAGCCAACATCCTTCAACGTGATAATATAGATTATCTCATGGAACTGACGGCAAACTATACTAAAGATTTCGGGAATCATAGCCTGACAGCGCTAGTCGGTTATTCTTATCAACAGTTTAATCAAGAAAGCGTATATGCCGGCAACGAAGACTTCTCTACAGATGGGTTTCTTTACAACAATCTGCAGGCCGGAGCCGGAACTAAGCCTTATGTAAACTCCTCAGCCAGGAAAAGTGCTTTAGGCTCATACTTTGCCAGAGCAAACTATTCTTATTTAGGAAAGTATCTGCTGACAGTTACCGTTCGTGCCGATGGTGAATCAAACTTCCACCCGGACTACCGTTGGGGATATTTCCCTTCAGTGTCTGCCGGCTGGAGGTTCAGTGATGAAGAATTCATGAAACCTTTGTCAAGCATTCTTTCTAATGGTAAATTGAGAGCCAGTTACGGACAAACCGGTAATTCAAACATAGGGAACTATATGACCGACTCTTACGGAGTAGTTTCCGGCTGGGTATTCGGCAATGACGGTTATATGGGTACTGCAATAACCAAAAGAGGAAACAAAAAGTTAACTTGGGAAACTACAAGTGAATTCAACATCGGTCTGGATCTGGGTTTCTTTGATAACCGGATTTCACTATCCATGGAATATTACAACCGAATTATTTCTGATTTGTTGGTAAGTAATAAAAGTCTGCCCGCCTATAATGAAATTAATACCATAGCAGCCAACATCGGTAAAACCCAGGGACGCGGGTTTGAGCTAACACTGAGTACCGTAAATATCATGAATAAAGACTGGACATGGAGTACTGATTTTACGTTCTATACTTTTAAAGACAACTGGTATGAACGAGATCCTAATTGGAAGCCAGCCGCATACGAATCAAAAAAAGATCCGATCCGTTCTTACTACTCATATGTATCTGATGGCTTGTTACAAGTAGGTGAAAAAGCACCGGCATGGCAACCCACTTTAGTACCCGGCCAAATTAAACTGAAGAATCTATACGATACGGGAACCTCACCTAATGTATTAGATCAATATGATAAAGTCAATCTTGGATCGCAAGATCCTAAATGCACTTTAGGTCTTAACAATACGCTTAGATACAAAAACCTCGACTTTAATATTTACTTCTATGGCGAAATTGGCCGCTTACGCGGAGCCAGCTATTATGATGCCTGGATAGTAGGTCTTGGAAACAGTCTGACAAATGTATCACAACAATCATTGCACTCATACACCAATGCAAATCAAAATACAACGGTTCCGAACCTCATTGAGAGTGCATACGATTTCGGAGACTATTATCACAAAAAGATTAATTACCTGAGATGTAGAAACATCACCCTCGGATATACGATTCCTGTTTCCAAATCAATAGCTAACAGCGTACGTATCTCTGCAAACGTCAGCAATCCGTTTGTATTTACAAACTGGAACGGCGTTGATCCCGAAACTGACACAGGAAATTTCTCTTATCCAAACGTAACTTCTTTTAGTTTCGGTATAGATATTTCATTCTAATAACTGAAAAAACATGAAAATGAAAAAATTAATGTTTTTAATACGTATATTAGAAATTACAAAACAAAATATAACAGAAAAATTTCAGATGAACAGGCGGTTTTTTCTGATTATGTAGAGCAGAAACAAGCTGCGATTGAAAGTATGACAGAGCTTTTAGATGCACAGAAAGAATTGGAACTATTTGAAAGCAGAATTTCAGAGACAAAAATTATTCCAGAAAGCAATTCGGTTGATAAATATAGGTTTATATCGAAATTACAAATTGAAAAAATAGATAATAATTATATTGCGGACGTTATAAAGTCTGTCATAAAAAGAGGAAAGGTTATTAACACAAAAGAAATTACAGAAGCAGGACTTAAGGATATAATAAAAAAATATCCAACTGAAGACGAATTGAAACCACTTGACGTATTGACGACAAAAATTAATGCTAGATTGGATGCTGACTTTAAGGTACGAAATACAATTGTAGAAGAAAATATGTTTATGATGAAGTGTCTGCTGGTTTTGATGCACAAATGTATTTTACACTTTTGAGTGGAGAAATGAGAGATAAGGGTATATATATAATAGATCAACCAGAGGATCACATTTCACAAAAAGCAATCAAGGATTTTGTTTTAGACCAATTTAGAAGAATGGGTCAGCAAAGACAGGTTATAATGGTAACGCATAATCCACAGTTCATTGTTAATTTGGATGTAGACAATGTTATATATTTGAGTAAGGTGGATGGAAAATTTACAATCCAGTCTGGTGCATTAGAATATGAAAATACACAATATAGTGTATTAAAAATAGTGGCAGACAATATTGAAGGAGGATTGCAAACAATTCAAGGAAGGATGAAAAGATATGAAAAAAACATTTGAATTCAGTGCAGACGATGAGAAATATATGCTTAAAAATACAAATCCGAATGAGAAGAAAGCAGAATTTGTAATTAGCAAGAAAGAAATGCAATTTGATACAAATGCATTTTATAATTATGTATTTTCGGATATAGCTGTAAAAATGGAACTAGAAATAGTGGACAAAACATCAGGGGATGATAAAGCGGCAAAGCGTGTGTATGGAATTGTGTCAGAAATCGCTTCTGAGGTTATCAAAAAAATGAATGAGAAATGCTTGTCTGAAATAGATGCATAAACTATAGGAGAGGGATATGTGACAACAAAATGACAATACAATTCCCTAAAAACTACGCAACAGGTAGAAATCAGACAAAACACCCTGCTTTTTACTTCCAAAACCAACGAAAAACACTACACAACAACTTTACAAAAAAGAGTTTGAATAAACAAAAATGCTTAGCAAATCCAGCGTTTATGCGGGTTTGCGGCATTACAAAAGGTCTTTTGATAACAAATTGATAACGGTTACGCAAGTGCGATTATTCTTACGGATAAGTGGTTTACAGGTCGAGGAATGATTTTAAAGCGGTTTGTGTGACTGTGATAAATCCATATTAGAAACGCCCTTAGCTGTGGGTAGTAACTCATGGCTAAGGACGTTTTTTGCGTTCTTGTCAATCGGTTTTTAGTTTGTCTTTGAATGTTTTGACTAAGGCATCGCTTAATTCCTTAGAGGGGACATTCGCCCACTGCTGCGTAGTGTCAAACTTCGGGTAATTGTACCGCCACTGGTCGTACTCTTCCCTGCTGATTTCTTTGGTGGTGAGTTTTGCAGCCTGTTCCTGCCAAGCGGTGAGCATTTGTAGTAGTTCTTCAGCGGCTTTGCCCTTGTCCTTGCTGATTTTCAAACAGACCTCTCCGTCTGTTTCACTGATGGTAAGACCGTAAATGTCTTCAAGGGCAAATAAGGTGTGCATAAGCCCGATTTGGCTGTCAATATCGGGGATGTCAAGAGCCTGCGGCGCAACGTCTGCGCTCCGTTCGGGAAAACCGACAAGCATACCAAGATATTTCTGTGTCATGCCCCGCATGATGCGAAAAAAATGTATTCTTTCGCCTATTGCCATAGTGTTTCACTCCTTGTTCATATGTTTACATGGTAGCAGAAATGCTTAGTATAATGCAGATAATCTAAGCGTAATTGCTTAATAAAACTGAATGACCGTATAAATGAGATACTTTGCAAAGACTTTCCGAAAGGGAATGAGCAAGATAACGCCGCTGAAACAGGGGCAGGAACAGCATTTATGGAAAACGGCGTATCAAAAATTTAAAGAAAGGATTGATTCTATGGACAACAAATTTATCCGTGCAGACGAGGTGGCGCAGGAGCTTTCCGTGTCAAAGCCTTATGCTTACAAGCTCATTAAGAAATTGAATGACGAGCTGAAACAGAAGGGCTTTATTACGATTGCGGGGCGTGTCAACCGCCAGTATTTTGAAGCCTTTGCGGAGCTTTATACAAATGACGTGAAGAACCGACTGAAAGAGAACACTTGGCTGACAAAGGAGCATATCATCCGCACAAAGATTCTCCCTTATTTCGGGAAGATGAAGATTAGCGGGATTGGGGCAAAGGCGGCGGGTGTGAAACGCATACGGATTCACGATTTGCGCCATAGTCATATCAGTTTGTTAATTGATATGGGATTCTCGGCAGTAGCGATTGCTGACCGTGTGGGGCATGAGAGCATAGAAATCACTTATAGGTATGCGCATCTGTTTCCATCAAATTACGACAGGCAGTAAGCGAGGATTAGATACAAGAGTATCACTCAAACAGGCGTTAGCCAAGCAGGGGTTTAAGGGCGGCAGTCGTGGAGATACAGAGTGGAGCCAGTGGGTACAGTCCGAAAAAGAACAGCTTTCCGCTGTCATGGAGCGGCACGGCATTGAGTGGGAGCATAAGGGTACGCATGAGAAACATTTATCTGTCCTTGACTATAAAAAGCAGGAGCGGGAAAAAGAGGTTGTTCAGCTTGAGGGGCAGATTTTAGAGAAGAAAGAGGAATTTCAAATATTGTCTGACAGGGTAGAGAATTATGATAAGGGCATTGAGAACTTAAAAACGCTTGAGCAGGTGCTTGACACTTCTCCTGAATATCAGCTACCAGAACCGCAGGGGTTGATGTCTGCAAAAACGTATAAAAATAAACTGGCAGAGCCTTTGGTACAAAAGCTGAAATCGCTTGTTAAAACGGCTCTTATCAGATGTTTTGAAGCGTATGACAGCTATTATCGGCTGAATATCACAAACAGCAATCTTCACCGTGAAAATGAGAGATTGACAAAAACGAATGAGAAATTGGCGGGAGAGAATGAAAATCTCCGTGCGGAAAACAAAAATTATAAACTGCTGAAAAAGGCATTCGGAAGTAAACAGATGGACAGCCTTCCAGAGCTTGCATTACCTTCCGAAAAAGAAAAGCCCATAGGAATATGGGGGCAAAGGCATTTGCAGTATCTCAAAGAGTATAAGCAGTTTGTTTATCTGAATCTGCTGACAAGTGGCAGATATAATGTTAAAAGTAGTTGCGTGCGCACGCATATTGTGTTATAATACTGGTGGTTAGGAGGAATATATCTATGCAACTATTAAAATGGCTTTCCGTAACAGACCGATTTTACAAAATCTATTTGGATAAACAGCTTGCCCCCTTTGGAATCAACAACAGCCAATATATGTTTTTGATTAAAATCTGTCGTTCGCCTGGCATTTTACAGGATTCTTTAATGGATATGTTTTATGTTCATCCGAGCAATATTGTACGGACAGTTGCGGCATTAGAAAAGCAGGGAATGATTATGCGTTCCCCAAATGATAAGGATAAGCGGACGTGTAAGCTGTATCCTACGGAACGTGCGCTGTCTGTAATTGATGAGGTGCAGACGGTATGTGAAAAGACAGAAGCTCTTTTATTGCAGGGTATGAGCGAATCCGAGCAGAACCTTTTTATGGATTTCTTAATACAGGCGGGCAGAAATATCACATCGGAACTCCATATAGAGAAAAAGGGGGAGGAGTTCAATGACTGAAAATCCTCTGGGCTATGAAAAAATTCCAAAGCTGTTGAAAAATTTTGCTGTTCCCAGTATTGTGGCGTCTCTTGTCGGCTCAATCTACAATATTGTGGATCAGATTTTTATTGGTCAAGGGGTCGGTTATTTGGGAAATGCAGCAACCAATGTTGCCTACCCGTTTTCTACCATCTGCCTTGCCATTGCACTACTGGTCGGAATTGGCAGTGCTTCCCGTGTTTCCCTCTGTCTTGGATGCAAAGAGCCGAAAGCTGCCGCCAAAGCAGCGGGAAATGGTATTGTTCTGATGGGAATTTTCGGAATTATTTATTTGCTGGTTGGAGAAACTTTTCTGTCTTTGCTCCTAAAGGCATTTGGGGCAACGACAGATGTATTTCCATATGCAAAGCAGTATGCCAGCATAACATTGATTGGAATGCCGTTTCTCATTGTAACGAATGGTATGAGCAATTTGATTCGAGCAGATGGAAAACCAAAGTATTCAATGGTCTGCATGGTTGTGGGAGCTATTATCAATACCATTCTTGACCCCATTTTTATTTTTGTTTGCGATTGGGGAATTGCCGGCGCAGCTTGGGCAACAGTTATTGGGCAAATTTTTTCCTTCATACTCGCACTCCGTTATCTATGGCGTTTCCAAACAATCCATTTTGAAAAAGAGTCGTTTTTATTGGACATCAAAGAAAGCATGAAAATTTGCAGCATGGGAATCAGCAGCAGCTCAAACCAGATTGCAGTTACCGTGATTCAAATCATTCAGTACAATTCGTTGACTTATTACGGCGCATTAACAAAATATGGAACAGATATTCCCTTAGCTGCTTGCGGAATCGTTATGAAAACAAATGCCATAATCCTTGCGATTGTTGTAGGAATCTCGCAGGGAACACAGCCGATTATCGGCTTCAACTATGGGGCAAGGCAATACCATCGTGTACGGGAGGCTTACCTGCTTGCGGTAAAATGGAACCTTGTTGTTTCCACTATTGCTTTCATCGCATTTCAATTTTTCCCGCAATCTATCATTTCGCTATTCGGAGATGGGGACGAGCTGTATTTTGAATTTGCTGTTTTGTTCATGCGTACCTATCTTTTCATGGTGTTGGTAAATGGTGTGCAGTTGCTTTCTTCCAGCTTTTTTACCGCAATAGGAAAATCGTTAAGAGGTGCTCTGTTGGCATTAACAAGGCAGACCTTTTTCTTGATTCCGCTTACCCTGCTGCTCCCGCTTCGTTTCGGAATTATGGGAGTATTGCTAGCGGGGCCTGTTGCTGATTTTTCAGCGTTTGTGCTATCTGTTGTCCTGGTGGGTATAGAATTAAAAAAACAAAAAAACTCGCTTATAATTTAAGCCATAGCATATAGCTATTATCCACAGCTACTAAGCAAGTGTTATCAATAATGGATAGTTGAGGAGGCAAGGATAATGCCCAAAGTAATGGAGATCATCGAAAAGGAAACCAAGGGGAAAAGCTACCACACATATAAGTATAGTTATGATTCGATTGGTTTACCGTCCATCTCCCGGTACCAAACTTGAGAACTTGACCGTCGGCGTTATACAAGACTATATGGTTGAAGCGGAAAAACGGATGTTTGCTGAGCTGGTCAGAGACAAGCGTTTGGGGCAAGATGCCTACTTGCCTAAGGATGGTTCCCTTGAATATAAGATTATGAAATCTGGGCGAGAAGATTTGAGAACACTTCAAAAAATCAAGCACAATTACAGTTGGGTAATCGGTGTTTCTAAGTCTTTTAATCCAGAAAGCTGTCTTGACCACACGGGTAAACCGAATTCCAATTACATCGCAGATCTGCCAGTATTCCAAAGGTTTATAATTAAACCTTTTTACGAGTGTCTAGTATAAACCGATTCAATAGGCATTTGCACTTGAATAAAAAATGCACTTGTTCAAAACTGAGCAAGTGCAGAAATCAATTCGTTTCCTATTTACTTTTCCATAGATTCACTTCTTGACTGAGCCACTCGCACCATGTGTCGACCCCTTCGCCGGTCTTTGCGGAAATGGGAAATATCTTTAACTCCGGATTTCTCATATGCGCATAAGAAATAACCTTTTCCAAATCAAAATCAAAATATGGCAGAACGTCAATTTTGTTGATGATAAGTGCGTCGCAGACCTGAAAAATAAGCGGGTATTTCAGCGGCTTGTCATGCCCCTCAGGCACGGAAAGGATCATGGCGTTCTTTACCGCGCCCGTATCAAATTCCGCGGGGCACACAAGATTTCCCACATTTTCAAGGATGGCAATATCCACATTCTGGATTCCCATGCTTCTCAATCCCTGCCGGGTCATGTCGGCGTCAAGGTGACACATGCCGCCGGTGTGGAGCTGAATCGTCCTGATCCCCGTATCCGCAATAGCCGCAGCGTCCACGTCCGAGTCGATATCCGCCTCCATAACCGCCATACGGTACTTATTCTTCATGCGGGAAATCGTTTGCTTCAATGTTGTTGTCTTGCCGCTGCCTGGGGATGACATCAAATTCAGTAGGAAGGTCTTGTTCTCCTTCAGCTCCTGCCTGAGCCTGTTTGCGTCCTGATCATTGTCCGCAAATACGCTCTGCTTGATCTCTATCACTCGATAATTTTCCATAACAATCTTGTCCTCCTTTTTGCAAAGCTCCCCGAGCGGCCTGCCCGGGGAGCTTCGGCTAACAAGCCAGTATCTCTTTAATTAAGAACTCTTTCCCGGAGAGCACGGTATATTCGCTCTCCTGACAACAGGGGCACTGTGCGTCGCAGGTGAAGGGATTAAAGACGCTTCCGCAGTTCCGGCACTTTGCTGAGGCTTCTATGATTTCAATCTCCAGTGCGGAGCCTTCCAGCCGGGTCCCCGGTATGGAACGCCTGTACACAGCTTTCATCATCTGCGGGACAACGGAAAACGCTTCGCCCACCTGAAGAACCACCTTATCAATTTTCTTAAGGTTCTGTTCTTCGGCGATCCGGTCAACCTTCTCGACGACGTCTATAATCAGACCCAGCTCGTGCATGTTCAGGCTTCCAGAACGATGCGGTTGAGGACATGCCTCATGCGCGCCTCATTGTAGATTACCGGCACGGGATAGGTTCCGTTGCCCTCTGCCAGCGCCCACTTGATGATCTGCGGGAAGTCCTTCTGCTCGATGAAGTCAAAGCCCGTGGGAAGCCCCATCTCCCTGTTCATCTGACGGATCGCAGCAATAAAGGCGTTTGCCTTCTCTGCGTCGCTGCCGGTCGTCTTCACGCCGGTAATCTCCGCAAGATGCGCAAGCTGGGGATGGACTGCCGTGCCGTAGTCCTCCAGAACAATCGGCATGATGACCGCGTTCGCGAGCCCGTGCGCGGTGTTATAGATGCCGCCCATTGCGTGGGCAATCGCGTGAACATACCCGACGCCGGTGTGGTTGAAGGCAAGCCCTGCCTTATAGGAGGCGATGAGCATGGCCTCGCGGGCCTCCAGATCGTTCCCGTCCTCATAGGCGCGCTTGAGATTTCTGAATATCTTTACCACCGCTTCCTCCGCATTGCGGTTGCTGGCGTTGTTGTTATACGCCCACGTGACATAGCTCTCTACCGCATGGGTCAGCGCGTCGATACCCGTCGTCGCGGTGACGAATTTCGGCATGGACACCGTCAGCTTCGGGTCGAGAACGGCATATTTGGGGACGAGGTTGGGATCCATGATCGCGTACTTGTGGCGCTCGTCATGATCGGAGATCACAGCGCCCATTGTGACCTCGCTGCCCGTGCCGGACGTGGTGGGGACGGCAACGATCGGAGCGACCTTTATCATGACCTTCATCAGGCCCGCCATCTTCCCGATCGGCGTATTGGGCTTGGCAACGCGCGCCGCTGCCGCCTTGGCGGCGTCCATGGGGGAGCCGCCCCCGATCGCGAGGAAGCCGTCGCAGCCGTTTTCCAGATACTGCGCACGGATCGCCTCCACCGTCTTCACCGAGGGGTTTGCCTCCACCTGATCATAGATCGTGTAGCCAATACCATGGCGCTCAAGATTTTCCGCGATGGGCGGGACAATGGTTCTGCCGACGGTTGGGCCGGTCACGATCATGACCTTGTTCACGTTCAGCTCTTTGAGTACCTCCGGGATCTTCTTTGCGCTGTCCGCTCCGCTTACCACCTTCGGGCCGGGGAACATGGCGTCCGTAAGCGGGAGCGCCTGCTCCATGATTTTGCTGTTCGCGCGGCACTTGAATACCGTAAGCTTATCCTTTGCCTTTTCAAAGAAGCGCTCGTCCATTGCGTATGCGATACCGACCGCCGCGACAGCCGCCGCGCCGCAGAGAAGCGCCTTATATGTTTTCTTCATTTCAAACCCCTCTTTCCTTACTTAATGCGCATGACCGCGTCATACGCGCTGTGTACCGCATCCGCGATCCTCCCGCTCTTGCACGCGTCTCCGACCGTTACCACATACGGGTACTGATTTTCAAGCGCCTTTGCCAGCGCGTTTACCGGGCGGACGCCCAGAGACAAGACGACCTCGTCAACCGTCACCGTGGTCAGCATACTGGTTCTGACGTCCTCGAGGATCACGCTGTCCTCCGTAATCTTCATCAGGCGCTTGCCCGGCATAAACTCCGTGTCGTATTTCTGAATCCGGCTCAGCTCGTCATCCTTCAGCTGGAACCAAGTACCCGGTGCGATCTCCTCCGCCATCTCAACGACGACCACATGGTTTCCGCTCTCGTTGAGGATCTCCGTTGTTTCAAGCCCCGTCATGCCGCTGCCGATCACCGCGACGATCTTGCCGCTGATCTTCTTCTCACCCATAATGATCTCCGGCGCAGTGCAGACATTGGGCAGGTCGATGCCCTTGATTGAGCGCGGTCTTACCGGGACGCCGCCCGTCGCGATGACGACGGCATAGGGCTTGAGTTTGGCGATGGCCTTTTCCGTGGCCTCCGTGCCGAGCTTTACCTCTACGCCGAGCTTCTCCACGTTTGCCATCAGGTCTTCGATCGACCAGTAGAGCTTACCTTTGAGCAGGCAGGTCGAGGCGGTCTTCACCTGTCCTCCGGCCTTCTCTTCTTTCTCAAAAACGGTCACGGCAAAGCCGCGCCTCGCCATGATCTCCGCCGCCATCAAACCGGCGGGGCCTGCGCCGACAACAACGACCCTGCGCCCCTCGCCGTCCTTCGGCATGTTGGCGAAAAACCGCTCCTGTCCGACCGCGGGATTGAGCGCGCATTCGCCGTTCTTTCCGCTCAATGCCCCGTAGGTGAAGCTCTCGATGCAGTTGAGGCAGCCGATGCAGCGCTTGATCTCGTTGGTGCGTCCCTCCTCCGTCTTCTTCACCCAGTAGGGGTCGCAGATAAAGGTGCGGGCGGAGCCGATAAAGTCCTGCACTCCCTCCTCAAGCTGCCGCTCCGCCTGATCGGGAGAGCGCATGAAGTTGGCCGCGCACACAGGGATTTTGACGGTCTCCTTGATCGCCTTTGCCAGATAGGCCCGCCAGCCCGGCTCAAAGGACGTGGGCTCAAGCCAATAATTGTAAGTATCATAGCAGGCGGAGGATACGTTGATCGCGTCAACACCCAGCTCTTCCAGCCGTTTTGCGATCCGCTTTCCTTCCTCCAGATCATAGCCCTTTCCGGGCTTACCGATCCGGTCATACATCTCGTCGGCAGACAGGCGCACCATCAGCGGATAGTCCTTTCCGCAGGCGGCCTTAATGCCGGTGATGATTTCGCTGATAAAGCGCAGGCGGTTATCAAAGCTCCCGCCGTACTCATCCTTGCGGTGATTGGTGTTTGGGGAAAGGAACTGCTGGATCAGATAGCCGTGGGCCGCGTGCAGCTCCACGAGGTCAACGCCTGCCTTTTTGCAGCGGACCGCTGCGTCGATGAAATCCTGAATCGTTCTCTTGACCTCGAACTTTGTCATCGCGCGCATCGGGCTTGGGACATGATAGCTGCGCTCACAAACGGACGGGGCGGCGACCGGCTGGCAGATTCCCTTCTCCTCCAGCGCCATCATCGTAGGCGTCGCCTTGTAGAGCATCTCCATAATTTCCGGCTTTTTCTCCACCAGCGGCAGGATCATCGGAAGGGAATTCACGCTGCTGGCATAGCCCTGACGGCCGGGGTGGTGCAGCTGGATGCCGAGTTTCGCGCCGTGCCTGTGGATTCTCCCCACGAATTCGCGCATCGGCTCGATATGGTAGTCATGGCTCATCGCAAGCTGGGTAAAGGAAGATGTCGCGTACATGTCGTTGACGCGGCAGATCCCCGGGATGATCAGTCCCACGCCACCCTTGGCCCGCTCCTCATAGTAGTCCATGAGCTTTTCCGTGGGCTTGCCGTTGGCCTGACCCATGCTGAACTCGGCGGCGGTCATGACCGTGCGGTTTTTGATTTCCAGATTGCCGATCTTCATCGGCGAGAGAAGCATTGAATAGTCCATTTTTTATTCCTCCCTGTTGTTATCTTCAAGGGTGACCGTGTCCAGCTCGGGTCTTCCGTACTTTCCGGCCAGCAGCAGCTCCCTATGCATTACTTCATCATAGCCATAATCCTTGCGCTCCTCCAGCTCCCGGGCGCAGCCCTTGCAGGTGGCGACGCACAGCTCGCATCCCATGCACTTTTCCTTGTCAAAAATGACCATGCCGTCCTTGATCTTATTTGCGCCGAAGGGGCAGCGCTTCACGCACATTCCGCACTCCTGCGCGCCCAGACATTTGCTTCTGTCGCGCTTGATCACCTCCGGGCCTTTTTCGCAGTTGATCCCCGGCCCGAGGATGCGCGTCCCCTTGACGACCGCGCACACCTCCCTGTCACAGTTGCACATGACAAACGCACCGGACTTTTTGCCGAACATGTAAAGGACATTGTGGACATAGCCCTTTTTGTGCATGTCGGCAAGGATCTCCTTTGCCTCCTCCTTTGTCACAGGATGATGACCGAGCGGCAGGTTCTCATAGATGTCCGCGCCGTAATAGAGTGTGAGATCCTTGATCTCCGGCTCTGTCACGCCCTCCGGATACTTCTTGAGCGCCACCTCGCAGATACAGGGGCCTGCGGAAACGTGCGCACCTGCGCCGACTTCTACTGTATAGACAAAGTCTATGACGTTTTCGGCAGCCTTTTGGCTTAGGATAATGCCATGCGGGAGAAAGTAGTTGCCGGTCTTGGAGGTGTTCTCCATTTTAGCCATCAGCTTTTTATAAAACTCCCGCTTCTCCTCCGTCGTCGCTCCCTCATAGCCGCGCATCAAGATATCGCCGGTCTTCAGGATGGTCGGCTCACTCGCCCCGTAGGCATAGTGCATAATGTACTGGGCGAGGGAAACGGGTTTTGCTTTTTCTCCCTTCCCCTGAAAGGACACGGTCTTTCCTTTCTTGTAGTTCAGCAGTGCCACTTCTCTTTTTCCTCCTTGATTTGTTAATTAAATGTCTAAGCTGTTTTCATTTTAGATTATCGCCGAAAAATGTCAATATCGGCGAAAAGCATTCTAAAATTGTCACAAAAACCATGTATGTGTTTTGCATACGAAGAATTTCATTGTGCTTGAAACAGCTTTACAAATATGCTAAAATGTAAGCATAGATTTTTTGAAAAGAAGGGACAAAGATGACCGGCAAACACCAAACGGCAAGTTTGATTGCCGATACGGCAATGGAATTATTTCGTAAAAAGGGTTACGAGTCTGTCTCCGTTAACAGCATCTGTGAGCAGGCCGGTGTCTCCCGTGTGACCTTCTATTCGATTTTTTCCAATAAGGATCAGATCATCGGCTTTATTCTCAATGACTTTCAGAACCAGTTTAAAGAAGACTTCTCCTCCTTTATCGCCGCAGAAAATGACTTTGAGCGGGTCATGATTCTGTTCAATTATTACGTGGAGCTGTCTGAACGCGGCGGTTACCAGCTTATGCTGGAGTTGCTGAAAGCGGAGTTGGAGCGTTCCATCGGCATTATGGACGCCGTTTATGTCTTCAACGACTGGTTTGTCAAGCTCATCGGGAACTGTCAGAAATCCGGTATTATCCGAAACAAGGGAAACGCAGCTGAGCTTGTTTCATTGGGGATTCAGGTCGCGATCTCCGCTCAATATGAATGGTGCCGGAGAAAAGGGGCTTTTTCCTATCGGGAGAAAACCAGAAAGGATATGGAGATTTTATACGACGTCGCCCCGGCTTACCGTAAAAGCTGGTAAAGCAATATGCAGCACAATGCCCGGCTCTGTTTTGGAGCCGGGCATTGCCATGTTGATTATCGTATCTTTTTAAAGGGTGTGCAAGAACAGCGCCTTACTATGCTTCAGTTCAGGCTGTAGCCGAACTTGCTGCCGTGGAGGACTGCCTTGTTGATCTTGCCGGTGGCGATGGCATCGCCCGCCTTCCAGACGCTGGGATGGCCGGAAGCAAGCAGCTCCTGCCACAGTGCGTCGTTGGGCTTCACACCCACGGACAGAACGATCACGTCTGCGGGAAGCTCCTTCACCTCGCCGTCCTTGGTGCTCTCAATGAACAGCTTGCCGTCGGCAAATTTCACAACCTTGTTATTATAAAATAGGGCAACACCCTGATCGTTGCAGTGGCGGACCTCCAGCAGCGCTTCGTTCTGATAGCGCATATCCAGCATATCCACCGGCCATTCGGGCAGCATATCCACCACGGAAACCTGATTAGTGCCCTGACGGTTGATATACAGCGCAGTCTCCAGCCCGGTAATGCCACCGCCGATGACAACGACCTTCTTGTTTGCAAACTGCATGTCGTTGGCAAGCACGTCGTGCGCCTGAACCGTCTGTACCTGATCCAGCCCCTCGAGTGGGATGGAAATGACGTTGCTGCCGGTTGCAACCAGAATGGAATAGGGTTTGAGAGCCAGAACCTCCTGCGCCGTGACCTCCTTCCCCAGCTTCATCGTGATATTCAGCTTCTTTGCCATGGACTTATAATAGTCGATAGCCCACTCAAATTTGCCCTTGAAGGGGGGCTTCTTTGCAACATGGAGGTTACCGCCGATCTCATCGCGTTTGTCGAACACCACCACGTCAAAGCCGCGCTGTTTGAGCGTGACCGCAGCTTCCATGCCCGCGGGGCCTGCGCCGATGACCGCCACCAGACGGCCGTCCCCGTCCTGAACGATGGGGCGCTTGGAGCCTTCGCGCAGGGCAAAGGGGTTCACGGAGCAGTTCGTTTGCTCATAGCTGAACGGATTGACATTGAAGCAATTCATGCAGGAGATGCAGTAGCGAAGCTCATCCTCGCGGCCTTCGGCACACTTCTTTACCCATTCGCGCTCAGCCAGAATGCCGCGGCCCATGCCGACCATGTCGCACTTGCCGTCATTGATGATCTGATCCACGAAATCCGGGTGACGGATGCTGCCGGTAGCTACTACGGGAACGGAAACAGCATTCTTGACCATGGTAGCAGCAGGAACCTTCCAGCCTTCGGCACGATGCACATCGCCGGACATAATATCGTCCTGATGATATATTGTGCCGCCGGCGGACACTGCAATCATATCCGCACCGGCCTTTTCCAGATAGGGAGCGACCTCGGCGGCCTGTTCCGGCGTGATTCCGTCGTTGCCGTTGGGACCTTCACTCTTGGGGTAGTCAAAGCCCTGCATTTTCACGGAGATGATTTTATCCGGTCCGATGACCTTGCGGATGCGGGTCAAAATCTCCGTGGCAAAACGGGTGCGATCCTCTACCTTATTCCAGCCGTACTCATCAGTGCGGTGATTGAACAGAGGAGAAATGAACTGGCAGGCCAGATAGCCATGACAGGTTTGGAACTCGATGCCGTCCGCACCGGCGGCCATAGCACGCTTGGCAGCGGCCACAAACTTGTCCTGAATGGCGTGGATCTCGTCCTTCGTCAGCTCGTCCACAGTCTTCGGATCAATGCCGGAATAGTTGGTTGCGCCGGGATGCCAAAGCTGGAACAGGATCTTTGCGTCGTACTTATGGGCAGCAAGCACCAGCCTGCGAAGCCCGGGGATAAAGCGGTCATCATAAATGCCCGGCTGCAAGGGCAGCACAGAAGGCCACTCCGGGTCTACGATCATTGCGCCGGGAACAAGAAGCCCCACGCCGCCCGCGGCGACCGATTCCACATAGGCGATGTCTTTTGCGGATACGCTGTCGTCGAAATTAGAAATATTCTTTGCCATCGCAAGGAACATCACTCTGTTTTTCACGGTCTGATTACCGATTTTAATAGGCTCCAAAAATTTATGGCTCATGATGTGACCTCCTTATACAAACATGGCTTCACCGGAAGCGCGGACAGTCAGCTCACTGATATTCACGCCCCAAGGCTGGTCAATGGCGTAAATGATGTTGTCCGCCAGAATAGACGGAGAAAAGTCAAAGCAATGGATGCTCTCCGTGTCAAGACGATCGGGGATCGCCAACCCCATAAACGCGTCAATGATTTTCCCGTAAATGCCGGAGAGACCTGCATTATAATCTACTTCTGTAGAGACCAGACCCGTATTTGCCACGGATGTGGGCTTGATGTTGGTAACTTTGATTTTCCCGCGGGATTCTACGCGCAGGCTGTCGCCCAGCATTCTGACGGCGGCCTTTGTCACATTATAGACCCCGCAACCGCTCACGGGATAGTTGCCGAGGATGGAGGAAATGTTCACGATATGTCCCTGCCCCTGCTCAATCATCTGGTCATAGACCGCCGCGATGCCGTACAGTGTACCATTGATCGCGGTAGCAATGCTTTGCTCCCATGCTTCCATGGCAATTGCGTGTTCGCTGTAATAGGCAAGCGGCATTGTGCCGGCATCATTGACCAGCACATCAATGCGTCCGTAGGTGTCCACGGCGAACTTCGCCATGGCATTGACCTGATCTTTCACACGAACATCGGTCTTGATGTAGGAAGCCTCGCCGCCGCTTTCACGGATCTCCTGCGTAATTTCCCGGAGCAATTCCTCACGCCGCGCGGCCAGAACGACCTTTCCGCCCAACTCGGCGGCCTTCTTTGCGGTCTCTTTGCCGAAACCGCTGGAAGCGCCGGTGATGACAATGACCTTGTCTTTTATGTAGTTTTCGGTTCTATAGCTGTTCATCGAAACACCTCCTAATCAAATGACAAAGGATTCGCCTGAAGCGCGCACGGTCAGATCACCGATGCTGACACCCCAAGGCTGATTGATGGCATAAATAATATTGTCCGCCAAGACCTGTGGATCAGGATCGTTGTAGGTCATGCTGTTGATGTCATGGAAATCGGGACGCAGCGGAGCCTCTTCTACCCAGTTGCTGAGGATTTCAAGGGGGCCTGCCACTGCGGGCATCATTGCCATCTGATCGACCACGCTGCTGGAAAGGTTGGTCTTCATAAAGCCGGTGGGCTTAATGGTCGTGACCTTGATTTTGCCCTGACACTCGCTGCGCAGAGATTCCGCCAGATACTGCACGCCCATCTTTGCGACCTGATACACGCCTGCGCCCGCAACGGGGAAGTTGGCGTAGATGGAGGAGACATTAATCACCTGTCCCTGTCCCTGCTTGATCATCTGGTCATAGACGGCGGAGATGCCGAAAATAGTGCCCTTGATGCTGATGTCGATGCACTGTTCCCATTTGTCCAGCGCCTGCTCATGCTCACTGAAAAAGGCCAGCGGCATCGTCCCGGCGTTGTTAACAAGCACATCTATCCTGCCGTAGGTATCTACCGCGAATTTAGCCATTGCGAAAACATCGTCCTTTTTCGCCACGTCTGTTACGATGTAGCTGGCCTCACCGCCCGCCGCCTTGATCTCCGCCACGGTCTCCTTCAGCTTCTCTTCGCTGCGTGCCGCCAGAACGATCTTGCCGCCCATCTCTGCGGCTCGCTTTGCAGTCAGCTTGCCGAAGCCGCTGGAGGCGCCGGTGATAATAATGACCTTGCCTTCCACGTAGTTTTTCTGAATGTAATTGCTCTTGTATGTCTCCAATTCAATTACCTCCTGTCTGATTGATTTGTTGTGCGTCATGACTCACACGTTTGATGTGTTAATTTTAAAACAAACATGGGGCAAAATACATTCACAATCTTCCACTTTTCTGTATTAGTTCATAATTATCCTTTTTTCTGAATTTAATTCTCCCGTTTTGAGCCGTTATCAAATCGTTCATTTCTTGTATTTCTGCAAAAACTGTGTTAAAATTTTATTATGCTAACAGAAACTGGGGGGGTACCGTGAAAGCTCTGCCATCAACAAAAGAGAGATTTGCATTGGCTTTGAGGGAATTGCTTGAGAGCAACTCCTTTGAGAGTATTTCTGTCGGGGATATCGTGGGGCTCTCCGGTCTTAGCAGCAGGACGTTTTACAATCACTTTCGGGATAAAAACGAGTTGCTTGCCTATCTCTATCGGATAACTGTCGAGCCTCTGTGGTATACGGATGGGAAGCGAAACTCTCTCGAAACGTTTTTTACTTGCTGCAAGGACAACTTTCTTTATAACGGCACCCTCAAGGGCTTCGGAAACGCTCTATCCTATTACGGGCAGAATGACCTGCGCTCCGAAATAGAAAACAAGGGCGTTGAGGATCTTGTAAGGCTGCTGAAATGGAACCATTTTCCGGGTGCGATAACGCCGGAATTGAGAGAAGTGCTCCGTTTCTTCATGTGTGGTATTACGCGCTATTTTGAAAAGTATTATCTGGATTCCAAAACCATTCAGGTCGACTGGCTGTATACCTTCTGGATCAACTGTGTCCCAGCCTATTTGGCTGAATATCTAGTAAAAGAGCCGGAATAAATCTTTTCCGCAAAACTTATGATACCTCGGTACATGAGATATCGAGATATATTGAGAGAGACAAAAAGAAATCTGTTTTTTCCTCATGAATGCGTTTCACGGTGAAACGCATTCTTTTGACCGTAAAACGCCATATCTCACGGTGCCAGTCCGGCAGCAGGATAATAAGGGCCTATCGTCAACAGCGCATGGTAGAGCGCTGTCAGCCGATAAGCCCTTATTTTCTTTCTGTATGTAGTTGTCGATCCCGGTGAATCCCGCACATAAGCCACATGCCCAGAGTAGGTCTGCATTTTTGGCGTGGGGCTCATAAACCATCAAAAAGGAAGCGCATTGTCGACTTTAATCAAGGAATCGATTCCAGACTAATTACAGAAGCCAACATATAAAGCAAGCGGAGGCCATCGATCTCCGCTTGTTCGTTACCCATATACAATCTCCTGTGAATATTTACGACAGCCCCTATCCATACCCGCAGTATACCGGCCCAAAGAGGATCACTTCCCTGTGAAGGCATTTCAGAGTCAGCGTTTTTCGCCCTCTTTTGCCGCCTTCTCGATGCTGCGAATGGTCTGCAAATATTCCTCCTCCACGGGAGAAAGATTCTGCACCTGATATTTCCTGTATTCCGCCTTTGCCTGCTCCATCGCCTGCGTGTGGCTTACGGTTCCCCCGTCGGTAAGCAGGGCTTCTCCGGTGGAGGCAAGGATGCGGTCCAGGTTCTCTACATAATCGCTCATGCACATGGGCCGGCGGCGCATCGCCTGAATTTCCGCAAAGTCAAAATATCCGGAAACGAGATTGTTCAGTATCTTCAGTTCGTCCGCAGAGAGATAGTTCTTTGCAACAGCAATATCCTTCGCCGTGGGAAAATCCCCGGAAAATGCGGTAAGCCCCATAAATGGCTTTTCGGCATCGGCTCGCTCAAAAATCACCTCTGCGGCGGTATGGCCATGGGCGGCATAGTGCAGCTTGTTCTGCACCATTTTGAAAAAAGCCACCGACTCGGCGCTTTTGGGGTCATAGTCCACGCTAGTAGCGTAGAGGTCGAGGACCTGACGGTACATCACCTTTTCGGAGGAACGGATGTCCCGGATGCGGTCAAGAAGCTCCTTCCAATAGCTGCCGCCGCCGAGATTCTTCAGGCGCTCATCATCCATGGCGAAGCCCTTGATCATGTACTCCTTCAAGCGCTCGGTAGCCCAGCGGCGGAACTGCGTTGCAATGGAGGACCTGATGCGATAGCCCAGAGAGATGATCATGTCCAGGTTATAATATAGTCTTTCGCGCTCCACATTGCGATTTCCCTCGCGGCGAACTTGTCGGAATTTCCGACAGGTTGAACTTTCGTCCAGCTCACCTTCGGAATAGATGTTTTTGATGTGCTCAACCACATTTGCATGGGAAGATTGGAAAAGCTCCTCCATCTGTGCCTGTGTCAGCCAGACAGTTTCATCCTGAAACCGGACATCAATTTTTGTCTCGCCGCTTTCAGACTGGTAAATGATGATATCGCCCTTGTTTTCATCGTTGAGGAAATTACTGCTCATTTTTGTTCCCTCCCGGCTTTTCGGTGGCTTCAGCAAACGCTCGGCTTATTGTTATTATAGTATCACAGAATCGGCGTTTTTTCAACAGACGCCAAGGGAATGATGCCCCTGTGCCTCTTTTTGAGAAAACAAGGGAAAATGTCCGCATCAATCTCTCCATTTCTGCGCCTCCCAAAGCATATCGATATGCCGGCGGGATTTTCGGTTTGTGTTGTTGTAATCGTCTGAGCAGAGCCAGTCGATGAGATAGCATTTGGGGATCATGTACTTCTGCAGCAGCGACAGCGCCTTCAGCTTCCCCACGCGAATCCATTGGCAGACGGTGCGTCGGTTTAAGCCTGTGAAGTCCACGGCGGCGGCCACATCCATCACATCCGGCAGCGCAGCCAGCTTGCTCTCATAGTAGCGCCGGAGCTTCTTCTCGTCCTTGGCGCACGGCGGTTGGATGCGAATTTTATAGGGCCGAACTATTTCGCCTCCGTATTTGTACCAGTTCTTCGGCGCTATGTATTTTTCCGGGTTGACCTCACGGTCGTTCATAAAAGCGATCACATCGCTCTTTTTGATGGCGTAGCAGCGGGTTTTCTTGCCGGTGAAGGTGTGGGGAATCAGGTTGAATTGGAGAAGATAGAGAGCCGTCCGTTTGCTGATGTGACAGGCGATCCGCATCTGCTCCTTGCTCATAATCTCTGGGTATCTTTTGAATTCCTTGGCGTCGTATTTCATAACGAAGACTCCTTTCTGTGTTTCGGTCCGAAAGGGTGCTTCGTGTGATTTGTTTTGAGCCGGTTTTTCTTGCATTTATCCGGGAGGCCGCTCGCAAAGCCATACCGGACAAGGGCTTTCTTCTTGCGTATTTTCTTGCCAGCGTGCAAAAAGCTGGTCGTTTTGGGGCATTTCTCATTTCAATTTGAACTCAGGTTTTTTCTGATATGGAGCTGGTCAATACCGGTCGGCGCGTCCAAAATCCGTTGCAGCACAAGGGCTTTCGCCGTTTCCAAAGCTGCCGTCACCGACCACAGCAGACACGGAAATGCCAAGTGCGAACAAGACTCGAAATGCTGTAGACCGAAAGGTCTCTAGGGTTCGAATCCCTAACTCTCCGCCACAAAAAGCCTGTAAACAAGCCCGTTTACAGGCTTTTTAATTTTTGCCTAAAGGGCAAAGCTCGCACGATTTTCGGTTTTCAGGGGAGAAAATCAGCTGTTCTCCCCGGCACTGATCGAACTCCAGCGGCTGCTGAAGTCGCCGCCCTCCGGCAGAGCAAGCCCTGTCTCCATCGCCTGCGCCGAAGTGATCTTGGACTTGTAATCCAAGTGGGCGTAGATGTTCGCCGTGGTGGTAAAGTCGCTGTGTCCCAGCCACTCCTGAATGTGCTTGAGGGGAACGCCGTTGGCCAGCAGCAAGCTGGCGCAGCTATGCCGCAGATCGTGAAAGCGCATCCGGCGCAGGCCGTGGCTCTCCAGAAATTTCGGAAATGCGTTGGTCAGGTACTCCACCCGCATCCGCTCCCCCAGCTCGTCCACGAATACAAAGCCGTCGTATTCATAGTTGTAGCAGTTGCCGCAGACCTGCTTGTTCAGCTCCTGTGCCTCTTTCACCTGCATAAAGTATTCCCGGAAGCTGCCGATGAGCGGCAGGGTGCGCAGACTGGACTTGGTCTTGGCGGATTGCTGCTCGAACTCCTGATACTTGCCGTCGATGATCGTTGAGGTCACGGTGCGCTTTACGGAAATGGTGCCCTGCTCAAAGTCGATGGCATCCCATTTCAAGCCCACCACCTCGCCACGGCGAAGTCCGTAAAAGGCAGCCACCAGCACCGGCAGCTCCAGCTTGGTTCCCCGAAGGGCTTCAAACATCTTCTGCATCTCGTCCGCCGAGAGAAAGACCGGCTGAAAGCTGTTCTTTCTGGGCCGGTCCACCTTGTCCGCCACATTCTGGATCAGCATATCGGTCTTGACTGCATATTTCAGTGCCGAGTGAATGACGGCGTGATAATGGATAACGGTATTGGGCGTGACCCGCCTGAGCATTTCAGAATAAAACATCTGCAAATGTCGGGCTTCCAGTTCCCGCAGTGTCAATTTCTTCTTGCGAAAATAAGGGACGATGGTGCTTTTCAGCAGTCCTTGATAGGCACCGTAGGTTGCGTGGGCCAGCCTTCCCTTGGCGATCTCCAGCCATTCCAGCAGATAGTCGGCGAACAGCATATCACTGCTCAGGTCGCCCACTTCTTTGGGCGGCTCAAATTCCGCTCGGAGCCTTGCCAGTTCTGACTCGGCTTTGCGCTTATTTCCCTTTTCGGAAAGCCCCAGCGAGATCCATTTCGTTTTTCGCTGCCCTCCGGCGTTTTTGTAGTTCAACACGGCATAATACTTGCCGTTTTTCAAAGTCAAATGTCCTGCTACCATTTTGTTTTCCTCCTGTCTCTTTCTATTTGCAGAACAGAACTCCAAACCGACAGTATCAGTATACCATCGGTTTGGGGTTCTCTCTATTCTGCGAATTGTTTGATTGCAGCCGTATCGGTACGAATCAGCGGGCGTCCCGGTTCCGTTCTCTCTGCCGCTTCAGCAGTTCCAGGCCCTTGATAATGTCCCGGCGCATCTGCTCCTCGGTATAGCCGGAGGGGAAATATTTCCGCAGCTCCTCCCGCTTGAATTTCAGTTGCTCCTGCTGGTTGGGCTTTGTCTCCGCCAGCACGGCATAGATCATCTGATCATCCAGCACGCCCTCCTGTGCCAGCTTCTTCAGGCGGATGCTCTGGGCGTGGGACGGGGTGCAGTCGTTCAACTCCATTGCGTCCAGTACCGCCCGCTGCTGATACGAATCTAAGTAAGAAAGCTCCACCGCCGGATTAAAGGCGATCTTGCCGTCGTCCACCATCGAAAGCAGCTCGGGAATCAGGTAGGTCAGGCGAATATATCTTTTAATTTGATTACGGCTTTCGCCGGCATCGTCAGCGACTTTTTCTACACTGAGTAGCTTCTGCCCAACTTGGGCAGAAGTGACACCTTGATGCTTGATGGCATCCAGCTTCATCTTGTAGGCGAACGCCTTTTCGCTGGGCAGGATAGTCTCCCGCTGCAAGTTGGCATCCACCATTGCGATCACCGCTTCATCGTCAGACAGCTCCCGGACGATGACGGGCATCGTCTCGACGCCCAGCACCTGACACGCTGCCAGCCGCCGGTGGCCTGAGATCAGCTCATAGCCGCCGTCAGGCAGCGGCCTTGCCAGTGCCGGGGTGATGGCCCCCACCTTGCGGATACTCTCGATCATCCGCTGCATCTCCTCGTTGTTCTGCACCTTGAAGGGGTGACCCTTGAACGGGTGCAGCTCGGCCAGTGGAATATTCCGCACCCTCTCCAGCTTGGCGTCGTCCCGTTCCGCCTGCGTGGAGAACAGGTCGTCCAGTGTCGGTAAAGTAAAATCAGATTTTCTCATTGTGTTGTCCTCACTTTCATAGTTTTTTCTTTCGGGGTCTTAGGGCACGCCCTAACGAGTGTTTTTGCGCTCCGGCCCTGCTGGGAGTAAAAACGCACTGCTCGCTCAGATGACGCAGGCATCGGCGGCAGTGGAACTGTTTGAACTTTAGGAGTACAAACAGTCTGCTCGCTTAGACTGCGCAGGCGTAATTCTCGCTTACTTTAATTCATTCAAAATTGCTTCCAGCCTGCTCCGAATTTCCTCTTTCTGAAGCTGTGGAAGCTCCGCTTTCAGGCCGTTCAGCATCCGAAACAGGTGGTAATCCCGCTCCGTGATGGCCGCTTTGACCTCTTTCCCAAGCCCCAGCCGCCGCAAGTATTCCGACAGCGTCAGAGAGCAGAACCGGGCATTTTCCAGCAGCTTCTGCTTCTCCTGCTCGGTCACACGGACATTGATCCCGTAGTTTTTGCTGCGCATTTGTTCACCCCCTTTCTTCGGTTTGTGACGGCAATGACGGTTGTGACGGGGATTTCCTTATATAGCGATCCCTGCGTCATTTGCGTCATCGCCGTCACGGCGCTGAAATTTGATGAGCCGGCTTTTGCCTGTGCGCTTGGTGCGGTACTCGATGCCCAGCGGCTCCAGCACCTCATAGGCGAACTGGCCGAGATACTTTGTGACCATATTGGGCGTGACCTCCTGCTCCTTCATTTCGGTCAGCAACTCCGTGGCCGTGCCTACCCATTCGGTACGGCACTCCATAAAGTCCACCACCCGAAACAGAAATTTCGGCAGCTCCGCCTTGTGAATATCCTCGCTGTTCTTGCGCTCCACCAGCTCCCAGACAAGGTCGTTAAACTGCAAGGTCAGTTCCTGATATTCCACATCCCGCCCACTGACCAGCAGCGTAGCGGCGTTTCCGCTGCGCTTGCGGCGCAGAATAAAGTTGGTGTCCGCAGCGCCGATGATGCCGGTAGAGCCGCTGACATCGTTAAAGGGATCGTCGCTGTCTTGCAGCTTTCGCAGGTGATGCACCAGCAAAATGGCGATGTTGAAGCCGTCGGCAATGCGCTTGATGGAGGAAATGTCATCGTAATCGTTGCCGTACATTCCCGCTTTTCCGGCGCTGCCTTTGGAGTCCCGCACCTTTTGCAGCGTGTCAATGATGACCAGCTTGGTGGCGGGATGCTCGGTCAGGAAATCCGTGATCTGCTCCTCCAGCCCGCCGCCGATCAGCCCGGAGGTCACGGCGAAATACAAGTTGTCCGGGGCGCTGTCGGTAAGATTGTAGAGCCGGTCTTTGATGCGGCGCTGGGTATCCTCAAGGCTCAGATAGAGCACATCGCATTGCAGTGTAGGCAGCCCCCAAATAGAGTTTCCCTGCGCCACTTGCAGCCCCAGCCACAGCATCAGCCAGCTTTTGCCGATCTTGCTGGCACCGCTGATGACATTGACACCCTGCGAAATAAGGCCGTCTACGATGAACATCGTCTTGCTCATCGGCGTGGACAGCAAGGTCTCTGCGTCCACGGTTTTCAGTTTGTTACCCATAGAAATTTCTCCTTTGTAGAATGTTAGAAATGGATTTTGACAGGTGCAGATGGAAACGGCCACCCGCACCCGCTTTGCCCTCAAAAAAGCCCCGGAAATCAAGGCTTTTCCGGCGCTTAATGTTCGACGCTGCGCCGCCGTCTGGCAGAGTCCGCCTTCTGCTTGCGCCGGATGGAGCGCCCGCATTCCGGGCAGTATTTCTGCCGGTTGCTGCCGGGTGCAAAGGGCTTTCCGCACCGTTCGCAGGTCCGTGTACGCTGCCGGTAAATATCGGCGCAGAGTACCTTGTCGGCGGGCAGAACCGCCCGTCGGAAGTACTTGCACAGCAGCGAATAGGAAATCATCTGCGCGCACACGCAGCCCTCGCCGTCGTCCAGCGGCAGGCAGTTGCCGCCATCATAGTTGGCGCACAGCCGCCGGATCAGCCGGTTACAGCGTGCCCTTTGGGCGGGCATCAGGCGCTTAATCTCATCCAACTTTCTTCACCTCCTTCTCCATCACATAGTTGATGACGCTGATTTTCGGAATTTTTAGCGTCGTGCCGATCTTCACGGCGTGGATGTACCCATAGTCGATCAGCTTGTAGGCCAGCTTGCGGCTGATACCCAGCATCTCCCGAAGCTCTTTGACGGTCACGATGTCCAGGTATTCCGGAAACATCATCTGATAAAGCTCTCTGAGCTCTCCTTTCTTCATAGGTTTGAACCTCCTTTGCTTGTTCTGAAGCCGCATTTCTGCGGTAATTTTTGCTTGCTGCCGCTCATCTGTATCGTTCCTGCCCCGGAGTCTCACCACGGCGTATCGCTTCTTTGGTGCGCTCTCGTCGCAGCAAGTTCCATATCATTTGCTTCCGCACTCGTGCGAAAGCTCATTCGTTTCACTGCTGCTCCTCTTCCCACAAAATCTTCGATTTTGCAGGAGCCCTGAATTATCGGGAAGTCGTGGCGTCACTTGCCGGAAGCATATCCTTTGGAGGCGGCGATTCATTTTTCAAGGTACACAGGGAGACAGTCCCCTCAACAGGTAGCCAGCGAGAAGGGCTGTTTTTTAACCCCCTCACTAATCAACTGGGAAAATTTTTTTGATTTGTACGAAGGAATTTTGAAAAATTTCTTTGAAATCCTCTCCACTAACCAACTGGGAACTTTTTTCGGATTTGAACGAAAAAACTTTTGAGAATTTTTCTGCGAACCCCTCTACTACTTAATTGGGAATTTTTCCGGCAAAAATAAAAAGAATTTTGAAGAATATTTTTAAGCGCCCCTCCCACTAATCAACTGGGAACTTTTCTGGCAAATAACAAATGGGCTTTAGAAAAATTTTTTAAGTGCCCCTCCTACTAACCAATTGGGAAATTTTTTGAGATTTTGGCAAAGTAATTTGAAAAGTCCCCTCAATTTTTCAAAAGGGCCCTTCTACTTACTCTGAATAAGGGGTGCCATTTGGCAGGGTACTTTTCAAAATTCCCCACAAAAATATTTCTCCCTTCACTTACTCTGAATAAGGGGCACCGTTTGTGGGGGTGTTTTCGGGAACAATTTGAAATTCTCAGCAAAAAAGGTTTCTCCGCTCAAATCAGTAAACTGAGCGGGGAAACCTTTCACTTTTAATTATAAGATTTTCTTCTGAATCCCTCGTAAATCCGTAATAATCCTTGATAAATCGGCATCGCCGTGATATACTTAAATTGTATAATTATAGCTATCGGAAACCGCCTGAAAGTGAGGACATTTTAATGGAACCGACCATCGAACGCTGGTACTCAATGAAAGAGATTTGCGAATACCTCGGCGTCAGCCGTGATACGGTACTCGCCTGGATAGAGAAAAGAAATATGCCCGCTGCAAAAATAGGCCGCCTTTGGAAATTCAAGGTCAGCGAAGTAGACGCCTGGATGAAGTCCGGCGTGGCGGCGGATAAGTAATTATTTTGGAGGTGCGATATGGCACTGGAAAATAAATTGGGGCTGACAAGCTCCGCTGATCTTGCCCGTGAAGAAGAACGCATCAGCAAGAAAAAGGCGGTAGAACTGTTTGAAAACGGCGTGCTTGATGCCCTGCCAGCAGGTAAATTCTCGACCTTGCAGGCAATTCACAAATATCTGTTTGAAGATATTTACGACTTCGCCGGTGAGCTGCGCACGGTGAACCTAGCAAAAGGCAATTTCCGCTTTGCGCCGCTGATGTATCTGGAGGCGGCACTGGCCAACATCGACAAGATGCCACAGTCCACCTTTGACGAGATCATCGAAAAATATGTGGAAATGAATATTGCCCACCCCTTTCGGGAGGGCAATGGGCGTAGTACTCGCATCTGGCTCGACCATATCCTAAGAACAGAAATCGGCAAGGTCGTGGACTGGAGCAAGGTGGATAAAGAGGATTATCTCCTTG
>ERZ857951.996-NODE-996-length-32665-cov-3.996903_pt1 | contig 32665 bp, 22 predicted proteins | sample MGYA00519759_ERZ857951 | MGnify/ENA primary metagenome ERZ857951 (study PRJEB31778, sample SAMEA3449377) | human gut metagenome | biome: human gut; feature: human-associated habitat; material: faeces | place: United Kingdom | collected 2010/2012 ...
CTGGAACAGGTGGGCGGCGTGGTTTCCTCCGCTTCCACCGAGCTTTCCGCCCAGATCGAACAGTCCGACCGGGGCGCGGCCGAGTCAGCCCAGCGCCTGTCCGAAGCGGCCACGGCCATGAACGAAATGAACGCCACTGTCCAGGAAGTGGCCAAGAATGCCGGTTCCGCTTCGGCCGCCTCCGCTGAAACCAAGCAGAAGGCCGAGGCCGGAGCCGAAGTGGTGGCAAAGGCCGTGCAGAGCATTGAGCAGGTCCATCAGATGTCCCTGGAACTCAAGGGGGATATGGTCCAGCTTAACGAGCACGCCCAGGACATCACCCGGATCATGAATGTGATCTCGGACATCGCGGACCAGACCAATCTGCTGGCCCTCAACGCCGCCATTGAGGCCGCCCGCGCGGGCGATGCCGGGCGCGGTTTTGCCGTGGTGGCCGACGAGGTGCGCAAACTCGCCGAAAAAACCATGGCCTCCACCTCGCAGGTGGGCAACGCCATTGCCGCCATTCAGGGCAGCACCCGGCAGAGCATGGCCCAGGTGGACAATGCCGTGGCCACCATTGACGCGGCCACGGACTATGCCCGCCAGTCCGGCGGAGCCTTGCAGGAAATCGTCAGCATGGCGGAGCAGTCCGCGGACCAGGTGCGGGCCATAGCCACGGCTTCGGAAGAACAGTCGGCTTCCAGTGAGGAAATCAGCCGTTCCATCGACCAGGTCAACGCCATTGCCGGGGAAACGGCGCGGGCCATGGCCGAGTCCTCCCGTTCCGTCAGCGACCTGGCGGAACAGGCCCGCATTCTGGCCACGCTCATCGAGGACATGAAGCGCGCATAGCGTCCTTCCCGGCGGCGCGCAGCGTGCCGCCGCCCGCCACAGCCGCAGACAAAAAAAGGAGGGGCCCCCACGGCCCCTCCCATTCTGAGTGGAGATGTGCTGGAACGCGGATCAGCCGCGTACCCCTTCATGTCACGGAAAGGTGATGCGTTCCGGTTATGCCGCCTGACGGCGTTCCACGCCGCGCGGCGGCTGTTTTCGCGCCTGTCGCCAAAGGCTTGGGCGCGGGTGGGTCGGCGCGTTATTGCGCGGGCGCGTCCGGGCTGGTCTGCACCAGCGCCAGTGCCAGGCGCGCCAGAGAGCTGCCCGGCGCGGCGCGCCCGCCGCGCAGCCGGTTGCGTACAAAACCGGCCATATCCAGAGCCAGGGCCGCGTCGTCGGGGACAAAGCGGCTGGCCTTTTTATTGTCTTCTAAAATGGCAAGATAACGCGTGAGCCGGGCCAGTTCCAGTCTGGCCTCGGGGTCGGCGTCATCCTGCGCGGCCTTCGCCGTTCGGGATGCGTCAGTTATGATTAGCGACATGTCCATTCCTCCCTGAATGGATCACTGCTTCCCTGCAACGGGGTGGTCTGATCCGCCTCCTTACGTTTGGTGTTGCGTTCTCCCCTTTCCCCACTCAACAGTATTCTTATCGGCCCGCCGGAAGCGGTCATTAGGGGCGGATAAAAAAAATTTATAAAAATTATTTTGACTGAATATTCAAACAAACCGGGCCCTGGCGGCCTATAAAGGCATATGAAATTAGACGGTTGCCGGGTGGCCGCGCTTGCCACGTCGTTCATTCGCGTTTAATCTGGCGCAAATCGTTTCGCCGAAAACGCGGTTTTCGACTCGCCCGCCGCCCACGAGGGCGGCGACCGGCATTGCGTCACTTGTTGCAAGTTTGTTCCAAGGGGACGCAACGCCGAACACGTTGAGGCGCGCCGCGAAGACCGACCCGACGGGCGGCCCGTAGGGCCGTGCCTGTAGCCCAAAGGGCGCACAGGCATCGAGAGCAACGCGGCGTGGATTCCGGCAAAGCGACCGAAGGCAGCCCGATGGGCAGTCCCCGTTGGCGACAACGGAGCCATACGGGGATCGACAGCAGCGATAACCGCGTTTTTTGCCGGAATGACCCCTTTGAAACGTGTGGCGTTTCAAAGGTAATCTGTTCTTGTTCGGGCGCGTGCCCCCGGCAGGGACAACCCCGCCGGAGTACGTTTCGCGCGAAAACACGGTTACGCCCTGAGGCGTTTGGCTACTGCTTGGCCACGGCTTGCGGCGTGACCATGTCGATATACTTGGACGTCACATAGGAACTGCCCTGAATTTCTTTGAGATTCTTCTCCGTGATAAGGCCCACGGAAGCGAAGAACTCGGCCAGTTCGCTCTGCCACTGCTGCACCTGGCTGGGGCCGGCCGACGTGCTGAACAGCTTTTTCTGGGCTTCAAGGTTGAAGAATTCATAGGTGTCGAAGTTGAGGTTGATCAGGTCCGTGCTGTAATCCTGACCGGCCCAGTCCAGATAGAATTTCTGGAACTGCTTGACGACCTCCTCGCGCGGGGCGGTCTGCAACCAGTTGACGCCGCGCAGATAAAGGGCAAGGAAGTTCGCGGTCACGTCGGGATACTGCGTGGCGTAGGCGGTATTCGCCACCAGCACGATGGGCAGATGCTTGCCCAGGTCCTTGGGAGTGCCCACGGTTTTCCAGCCGCGCTTGTCGCCCACGAAGGTGAAGGGCGCCCAGAGCACCACGGCGTCGCCGATGTTGTAGTCAAAGGCGGTCATGGCCGGAGCCTGTTCCAGATTCTTGAGGACGATGTCCGATTCCTTGAGGCCCAGGGCGTTCAGCCAGAGGTGCAGGGCATAGTCGGCGGACGTCACGCGGGTGCAGAGGATGGTCTTGCCGCGCACGCTTTCAGGGCTGCCGTAGATATTGGGATATTCCTTGTTGTAGCCTTTGGTTTTCAAGATGGGGCTGTCCGCGCGCACCATGACCGCATTGGCCATGGCTTCGTCGTTGCCCAGGCCGATGACGCTCATATTGTAGCGCAACGCGCCCAGCATGGCGGGCACGGCACCGAGGCCGCCGAAAATCCAGCTTTTGGCCGGGAAGGCGCGCAGGGCATCGGCGCCGGAATCAAAAGCGTAGATCTGCAGGTCGATGCCCGCGGCCTTGTCCCAGCCCTGCTGCTTGGCGTACCAGATGGGGAAGGCTTCCTGACCGGGCAACCAGGCCGTGGGAACCTTGACCAGGTCGGCGGCTGCGGCGGGCAGGGCCGCGCCCAGACAGAAGAGGGACATCAGGACCAAGCTGAGACATTTTTTCAACCGCATAGACGTCTCCGTGTGGTAAAATGTTTTGCGGAAGTCGGTTATTGAACGGAGGCGGAAGGTTCCGACTCTTCTTCGTCAGCTTCCTTGAACAGCACCGGATAATCGCTTTTGCCGAACAGCAGGTAGCGCAGCCGGGAATGGGGAATATGCAGTAACTCCTCACGTCTGTTCAGATAGAACAGGCCGCCCAGACCCACCCAGATAAAGAGCATGATCCACGACGGCACGCTGATGGCCGCCGGAGAACTGGGGAAGACCAACAGGATAAAGCAGATAATGGAAGTGGCCGCGCCGATCAGGCAGACGGGCTTGCCCCAGCGGGCTTCGGGGATGTCAGGATTCTGGGCCAGATATTTGAAGGCGGTCAGGCTGGTGAACAAGTAGGCCAGCGCCGTGCCGATGGCGGACATGTCCACGATCCAGATCAGGGCGGCGCGTCCGAACCACGGCACGATGAGGCAGAGCGCCAAGGTGAAGATCACGCTCTTCCAGGGCGTATTGTAGCGGGGATGCACAGCGGCAAAGAAGTTGGGCAGGAATTTGCTGCGTCCCATGCTGAACAGCAGACGGGTGGTGGCCATGAAAAAGCCGTTCATACCCGTCAGAATGCCCGCCAGCACCGGCACAGTCAAGGCCACGCCGCCCCAGCGCCCGAAGACCTGATCCGCTACCCAGCCGGTGGCCCAGGCGTGATTCTGGGCCAAAAGCTCCTTGTAAGGGATGAGCCCGGCCACGCACAGGGTTACAAGGGCGTAGATAATGGCGCCGCAAATGATCGAAAGCAGCATCAGATCCCGTGCCTTGTGCGGGGAAAAGGTGAATTCCTCGGCGGTCTGGGGGATGGTGTCGAAGCCCACGTAGAGCCAGGGGGTCAGGGCCAGCACCATCAGCACGCAGGCCAGGGGAGAGCGGTCTTCGGCGAAGAACGGCTCAAGGTTGCTCCAGATGGAGGTCTCGGCCTGGATGGTGCCGAAGGTCAACACCAGCACACCAATGGTCAGGGCAAAGGCCAGAAAGACCTGGATGGCGCTGGCTGCGCTCATACCCCTGAAATTCATCCAGCCGAACAGCAACAGCACTGCGGAAACAAAGGCCAGCTCTCCCGCGTTGATGTCCCAGCCCGCGATAGTATAGAGGTAACCCACGTCGAAAACGCCGGGCAGGAGATAGCGTGTCAGGAGGATCATGGCCATGGCGTTGGCCGCGATGACGCAGATATAGCTGAGCACCAGGGCCCAGCCGCAGATGAAGGCGCCCTTGGTGCCGAAGCCCGCGTAGGCGTACGCGAACGCGCCGCCGGCCACGGGGTAGGGTTTGATCAGAAAACTGTAGCTCAGAGCCACAATGCACTGGAACAACGCGCCAACAAAGAAAGCGATGATTGTTCCGATGGGACCGGCATCGGGCAGAAAGCGTATCCCCGGCAACACAAAACAGCCCCAGCCCACAATGGCACCCAAAGCCAGGGCCAGCACTTCGACGGGGCGAAGCGTTTTTTCAAGTTCTTCACGCCGCTCGCCCGCATGACAGTGCTTTTCTGAATCACCCATGCGCTTCCTCCTGCTCATTGTCTGGTTTTTAGGGCCAGTGTTTTTTCCGGCGCGGACGGGGCCGTAAAGCCCGGCCAAGCGCCGGAATACGCTGCGGACGCCGCGGCACGCTTTCAGCGTGGGCGTCGGCAACGCCGTTTTGCCATCTGGAACTACGCTCCATCCTGTAGGTTTATAACTATCTATTCTTCTATCTGGACGATCCGCCTTTGAAAACGGCAAATCGCTCTGCGCGGACTTTCGAAAACAGCGCTGTAACTTGTCCCCAGACGAATCCGCTTCGGCCGTTGCAATGAAGCAAAGGCAGCCGCAGGGCTTGCAAGCCGTATGGGCAAAGACGGCTTGGCTTCACGGCGGCTGAAGGCCGCACGACCGCGTCGCCGTTGAACAGTGATTTTCAGCGCGGCATACTTTCAAGTGCTGCGACGCCGTATTCTCTTTGAAGGCAGCGCCGGGATTCTGGGGAAAACGGATACGTGCCAAGCGCGGCCACTGATAATCTATATAAGCAATCCTTGTGCCAAATTGGACATGGCCCGGATGCCGTGCAATGGCGGCGGGTTATTCCGCCGGGCCTGTGAGGCGAGCGGATTTCCCGCGTCAAGAGTTGAGTTGATTTTGACTTATTTCCTTTCAAAGCCGTATTTTGCTGCGAGTCTATATTGACTTGTGATGCATAATCGACTTGTCCGTGCGGGCTGTTGTTGGCCGGATGCCCGCAAACGCGCCCAGCAAGCTGCCACGGATACTTTTTTCTTTCTATGTACCCTCATAGCTGCTTTCCGGGCAAACAGCAATGCCGACGCCGATTCGCCCTGGACATGTCCGTATGCATGTATGTCCCGACAGGGAAGATTGCCTTCCGGTCATTTCTTGGGGGGATGATCGTCGCCCGGCTTGCGCCACAAGGCACTCGCCTTTTTGCAGGAACAGCATCAATGGAAATGTTCAGAACCGGCTGTGGCCATATGGCGCCGGTCGGAACAGCTCTGAGGGGATGAGGGACGCGGCCGCGCAAGAGCAGCCCACGTGTTAAATGCTCTCATCGGATGCGGCGCGAATGAAAAAAAGAACATAATGGGCCGGAATTCCGACAGCCGCGCTACGGACTTTTTGCGGCAGGCATGCAAGTCGCGCGGGGAGGCGTTCCCCAAGAATACGGGCCGCGCATGCCGGTGAGCCGTCCACAGGGCGCGGCTCAACCCATGCGCAGAATCATGGCCCCGCCCATGACCAGCAGGATGGCCAGCACGCGGACGGCGGAAAGCTTTTCGCCCAGAAACAGCACAGCCATGATCATGCCGAAAATGACCGACGTTTCGCGCAAGGCGGCCACCAGGGCGATGGGGGCCACGGTCATGGCCCAGATGGCGATGCCGTAGGAGCCCAGTCCGGCCAGACCGCCGCTGATGCCCACCACGGCCCGCTTGCGCAGGTAGCGCAGGTATTCCGTGCCGTAGCGGGACAGCACGTAGAGGTGCAGGGGAAAGATGTTCAGGAAGAATATCCAGCAGGTGTAGCTCACGCCGTTGCCACTGGCGCGCGCGCCGTAGCCGTCGGCAAGGGTGTAGCCCATGATGACGAAAGACGTGCGCAGGGAGTAAAGAATGCCTTTGAGGCTGGCTTTATGGCTGAATTTCTGTTCCAGGGCCAACGCCAGAATGCCCGAGCAGAGCAGCAACACGCCGCCCCAGCCGGTGAGGCTCAGCGGAACCCCCATAAAGCAGAGCACCAGGGCCGTGAGCATGGGCGCGCTGCCGCGCATGATGGTGTAGCCCAGGGAAAGGTCCGTCACCTTGTAGGCTTCGGCAATGCAGATGTAATACGTCAGGTGGCAGCAGCAGGAAAGCGCCAGGAGGCCCCAGGCGCTTTTGTCCGGCACGGGCAGGAAAGGCAGAATGCAGAGCGCGCCCAGACCGCCGCCCAGGGCGTTCATGGCGGATTCAAAAAGCTTGTTGTCCCCGCCTTTGACGATGATGTTCCAGGATGCGTGCAGCAGGGCCGCGCCGAGCACAAGAAGGATGATCTGGCCGGACATGGGAGGCGCTCCAGTAGGGGGATGGAACAAAAAACAGCGGCGGGCCGGACAAGACCCGCCGCCGGCAGCGTGTTGCCGTCTAGTACCATGTACCACTTAAAACTTCGTTTTAAGTGGTAAGATCGCTTCGCTGAAAACGCGGTTTTCAGCTCGCTCACGGCGGCTTCGCCGCTGCGCCGGGCTTGCGCCCGGCGGTTAGTACCGTGCAACTTTAAGCGTTACACGGTACTAGATTTTTTCCAGCTTGTATTTGCGGCTGCCCATGCCGAGTTCCTCGCCGTAACTCAGCTGGACGTCGCCACGGGTGTTGGGCCAGCGCGCCGTGAACTTGTCGGGCGCGTCGCCGTCCAGTTTCGGGTCCAGGCTGGGGGCCTTGTTCACGAGGTCGAAACAGGCCTGATCCAGCGCCACAGGGTCAGTGGAGGCCAGAATGCCCAGATCCGGCACTAGGGGGGCGTCGCTCCAGGCCACGCAGTCGCAGTCCGGGGTGACGTTGAGCACGAAATTGATGTAGCAGATCCGCTTCTGGCGGCCTTTGACCGCGCCGTAAGCGTATTCGGTCAGGCGTTCCATGAACGGGGTCATTTCCGTGGCCCAGTCAAGGCTGATGGCCTTGACCGGGCAAACCGTGATGCACTCGAAACAGCCGATGCAGCGGTTCACGTCCACCTGGCTTTTTTTCTTGCGCAGGCTCAGGGCCTTTTGCGGACAGGCTTTGACGCACTTGCCGCAGCCCACACAGGTTTTTTCGTCCACCTGCACGTGGGTGGCGTGCTGGTCCTTTTTGCCGGGTACCGAAGCGCCGCCCATAGCCAGATTTTTGATGGCGCCGCCGAAACCGGCCATCTCATGGCCCTTGAAGTGCGAAAGCACCACCATGGAGGGCGCGCGACGGATTTCAGTGGCGATGTGAACGTCCTTGAAATGCTTGGCCTTGATACGCACGGGCACGTCGTTCTCGCCGTACAGGCCGTCGGCTATGATGACCGGGGCGCGCACCACCGAAGGGGCGAAACCGTGCAGATAGGCGGTCTGAAGATGATCCACGGCATTGTGGCGGCTGCCGGAATACAGGGTGGTGGTATCCGTCAGAAAGGGCTTGCCCCCGGCGTCCATGACCTTGTCCACCACCTGGCGCACCAGGGAGGGATTGAGATGGGTGTCGTTGCCGTATTCGCCGAAATGGAGTTTGATGGCCGTGAGGTCATTTTTTTTGATGATTTTTTTCAGGCCCACGGCGTCGCAGAGGCGGGCCACCTTGGCGATTTTGCTGTCCTCAAGTGAACGGCTGTGCATATCCGCATAATAGACGGTGGCTGGCATACTATCCTCCCTCCATTGTTTTGTTTGTTATTCTGGCATGATCGCCTGTTCCAGGCAAGCGAAGCGGAGAGGCGCGACGTGCCCCGGCGCGGGATCACCAGCCCCGGCAGCGGGGCCAGACAGCCGTGATTTCCTGCCCCCGGCAAACGTGGTAGGCGTCAAAAGCGGCGGCCGTGGCACAGGCGTGCACGGGCAGAACGCGCAGCAGGGTGCCCACAGGCAGGGGCGGGCACAGGCCCTCGCACGCGGCGATGATGCCGTGTTCCTGATTGGTTTCCGCCACGCGCAGTCCGGGCAGCGGCTTGCCGTCGGCATCGCAGACCAGGCCGTAACCCTCCCGGGCGAAGCGCCCCGGCAGGCCCGTATCGCGCGACAGAGCCATCCAGCCCGCGTCCACCACCAGATTGCCGCTGTCTTTCCGGCGGCCGATGACCGTGCAGAGCACGGACAGGGCGATGTCTTCCGGGCGGCAGACGCCCAGACCGGCCATGACCAGATCCTGGAACATGTAGACCCCGGCCCGCACTTCGCTGACGCCCGTGAAATCCTCGCCGTAAAAAGCCGTGGGCGTGGAGCCCACGCTGACCACCGGGCAGGCGTGCCCGGCCTCGCGCAGGCGTTGCGCCGCGCGCACGGCCGCGCCGCGCTCCTGCTCGGCCAGGGCCGCGAAAACCTCCGGACCGGGATTGGGCAGATCGTAGGCTGAACCGGCGTGTGTCAGCACGCCCAGCAGGTTCTGCCCGGCCCCGGCCAGCAGAGCCGCGGTCTCCGTCAGCTCCGGATCGTCCGGGCGCAGGCCGGAACGGTGGCCGTCGCAGTCGATTTCCAGCAGCAGATCAAAAATGTGTTTGCGCTCCAGGGCAAAGGCGGCCAGTTGGCGGGCGCTCTCCGCACTGTCCAGCAGCAGGGAGAGGCGTATGCCCCGCTGACGCAGAGCCAGAGCGCGCGCCAGCTTGCCCGGCGTGACGCCCACGGCGTAGCAGATGTCCGTGACGCCGTGTTCCGCGAAATATTCGGCTTCCGCCAGGGTGGAGACGGTGATGGGTCCCTGCGGGGAGACCATGCAGAGCCGCGCCACGTCCATGCTTTTGCAGGTTTTGCAGTGCGGGCGCAACGCCACGCCCAGAGCGCGCAGACACTCGTCCAGGCGGGCGATGTTGCGGCGCAGACGGGCTTCATCCAGGAGCAGGGAAGGGGTGGGCAGATGATGTCGTCGCACAGGCGCTCCTTCGGGAAATCCGTTTTGAGAGACTGCGGATGCTCTGAGTGCGCTTTGCTCGCCAGGCGTCGGACAGCGTGAATGATCGGGGTTTTTACCTGGCGGGAGTTTTGAAACAGCCCCGGCGTAAACGGCTATCGCAAAAGTCCGCGCCTGTAAACCGGGACGGGGAACCGTAGAAAAGAAGGGAAGTTCCGCGTCGTGCGGGCTTGACACGCTTTCACTGACGGCATAGGCTTAACAAGTTAAGAATTATAGTAAAAACAATCCATTATCATCACTTCAACCTCTTGACAGGAGATCTGCATGGCCGTCTACGTGGTTGATCATCCTCTCGTGCGCCATAAGCTGGGCATCCTGCGCATGGAGTCCACCTCCACCCGCGAATTCCGCACCGTAGCCAACGAAGTGGCCCGCCTGCTGATCTATGAAGCCACCAAAAATTTCCGTACGGAAAAGCACATGGTGCGGGGCTGGGCCGGGCCGGTGGAAGTGGAGGCCATTTCGGGCAAGAAAGTGACCGTGGTGCCTATCCTCCGGGCGGGGCTCGGGCTTATGGACGGCGTGCTGGACATGATCCCCGGCGCGAAGATCAGCGTGGTGGGCCTGTACCGCAATGAAAGCACGCTGGAGCCGGTGGAATACTACGTCAAGCTGGCCAAGGACCTGGAGCAGCGCCTGGCCATCATCCTGGACCCCATGCTGGCGACGGGCGGCTCACTGATCGCCGCCATCGACCTGCTGAAAAAGCACGGCTGCCGCCGGATATGCAGTCTCAATCTGGTCTGTGCGCCCGAGGGCATTGCCAGGGTCGAGGCCGCGCACCCGGATGTGGATATCTACACCGCCGCCATCGATGACCATCTCAATGAAAACGGTTACATTATTCCGGGCCTGGGCGACGCCGGGGACCGCATTTTCGGCACCAAGTAGAGCGGAGCGGCTTTCCCAGGCCGGGCCGTTGCGGCGAACCATAACCGGGAGCGGGCGCATGCATGCGGACAGCGGGCAACACGGCGGCATGGACACGACCTATAATCTGCGCCTGCGGGATTGCCTGCTGGGCGCGCAAATGCTTTTTGTGGCCTTCGGCTCTCTGGTGCTGGTGCCGCTGCTCACCGGCCTGAACAGCAATGTGGCCCTGTTCACCGCCGGTGTGGGCACCCTGATCTTTCAGATCTGCACGCGCGGCAAGGTGCCTATTTTTCTGGCCTCGTCCTTTGCCTTCATCGCGCCCATCATTTACGGCGCGCAGACCTGGGGCATGGCCCTGACGCTGGGCGGGCTGTTCTGCTCCGGTCTGGTCTACGTCCTTCTGAGCCTGCTGATCCGCTGGCGGGGCATGGGCATCATTCTGCGCCTGCTGCCGCCCGTCGTCACCGGCCCGGTGATTGTGGTCATCGGCCTTGTGCTCGCGCCCGTGGCCGTGAACATGGCCCTGGGCAAGAGCGGCGACGGCGCGCAGCAGCTCGTGCCGGAAAATACGGCCATGATCATCTCCATGGCCTCCCTGGCGGCCACGGTGCTGGTTTCCCTGCTGGGCCGGGGTTTTTTGCGCCTGGTGCCCATTCTCTGCGGCATTACCGTGGGTTTCGGCACGGCCCTCTGGCTGGGCGTGGGCGGCTGGGACAAAGTGCTGGCTGCGCCCTGGCTGGCCCTGCCCGCCTTCACCTTTCCGGAATTTTCCCTGGAACCCATTCTTTTCATTATTCCCATCACCCTGGCCCCGGCCATTGAGCATTTCGGCGATATCATCGCCATCAGCTCGGTCACGGGCCGGGATTATCTCAAGGACCCAGGCATCAAAAACACCATGCTCGGCGACGGCCTGGCGACCATGGCCGCCTGCGCCGTGGGCGGACCGCCCAATACCACCTATTCCGAAGTCACCGGCGCGGTGACCCTGACCCGCGCCTTCAATCCCGCCGTGATGACCTGGGCCGCGCTCTGCGCCATTCTGCTCTCCTGCGTTTCCAAGCTGGGGGCCTTTTTGGCCTCCATTCCCACGCCGGTCATGGGCGGAATCATGATTCTGCTTTTCGGCGCCATCATGGTGGTGGGCCTGAACACCCTGGTGCGGGCCCGCGAGGATCTCATGGAAGCGCGCAATATGGTTATTGTGGCGCTGATCATCATTTTCGGCGTGGGCGGCATGCAGTTCAGCATCGGCAGCTTCAAGCTGGGCGGCATCGGCCTGGCCGCCGTGACCGGCGTGCTGCTCAACCTGTTTCTGCCCCGGCGCCGGGAATAACGAGCGGCAGGCGGCGTCGGCCTGAAATCAGGGCTATGTCTTTTCCGTCAAGCGTGCTAGACTTCTTCCAACGCTGATTCGCAGCGTGCATATATACGGAGGTACGCACCATGACGGAAAAAAAAGATGATGGATACACCACCTGCCCGGTTTGCCACGGCAGCGGCAAGAATAACGACGGTTCCGCCTGCTATGAATGCGGCGGCAGCGGCCAGCGGCAGAACGCCTGCCAGGTTCCCGAAGGGCCGGAGCACACCGGCGTGTGCGATTAGTGGGATGTCACGCTTCACCTGTCGGTTCAGCGTGAAGATCGCACAGCAAAAACCGCGTTTTTTTGCTGTGCGTACGCCGCCGGCGGCGCGCAACCCCTTGCGGGTTTGCGACATGTGTCGCTTGACGCGACACGAGAGCATTTTCATGCTGATTTGACGGAATACGAATGCCAGAAAAAAAGCGGCGGGGAAACCCGCCGCTTTTTGTGTCGCGGGCTTCCCCCTCTGATGTGGAGGAAGCCTGTCTGTTCCGACCGACGCTTCGTCAGCGCAGCAGGTCGGGCAGGAAGGTGATGATGGACGGGAAGTAGGTCAGCAGCACCAGGTCCACCAGCAGCATGACCAGATAGGGCATGACCTTGGCCGTGACCTTGTCGATGGACAGGCCGGTGATGGAGGCCACCACAAAGAGGTCCAGGCCCACGGGCGGGGTGATGCAGCCGATGGCCAGGTTCACCACCATGAGCACCCCGAAGAACATGGGGTCGATGCCCATGCCCGTGGCCACGGGCAGCAGAATGGGCGTGAGAATGACCACCGCGGCCGAGGCGTTGATCAGCGTGCCGATAAAGAGCAGCAGCACGTTGACCAGCATGAGGAAAACAATGGGGCTGTCGGTGAGGGTGGCGAAGCTCTGGGCCAGCATGTGCGGCACCTGGGCGTTGGTCAGAATCCAGCCGAACAGGTTGGCCGCGCCCACCACGAACATGATCATCGTAGTGTTGTAGGCCGCGCTGAGCAGGGTTTTGGGCAGATGGGCCAGGGTCAGCTCCCTGTAGATGAAAAAGCCCACCAGGGCCCCGTACACGGCGGCCACGGCGGCGGCCTCCGTGGGCGTGAAAATGCCCGTGTAAATGCCGCCGAGAATGATCACCGGCATCATCAGCGCCCAGAAGCATTCCCTGAAGGAACGCAGAATGCGCATGACGGAGAAATGCCCCTCGCCCTGATAGCCGTTTTTTTTGGAAATGACCCAGCTCACCACGCACATGCTCACGCCCATGAGAATGCCGGGCGCGAAACCCGCGATGAACAGGTCGGCAATGGAGGTATTGGCAATGGAACCGTAGACCACCATGGTGATGGACGGCGGAATGACGATGCCCACGGTGCCGCCGCTGGCCACCACGGCCGCCGCGAAGGAGCGGGGATAACCGCGCCGCTCCATTTCGTCGATCATGGACGCGCCGATGGCCGCTGTGGTGGCGGCCGAGGAGCCCGAGAGAGCCGCGAAGAACATGCCCGCCACGGCCACCACCAGGGCGAGGCCGCCGGCCAGCGCGCCCACCAGGGCCATGGAAAAGTCAACGATGCGGCGGGTCACGCCGCCGTCGGACATGAAGGCCCCGGCCAGCATAAAGAAGGGCACGGCCATGAAGGAAAAGGAATCCACCGAGGTGAACATGCGCTGCACCACCACGATGAGCGGCATATCCAGCACGGCGTAGAGCACAATGGCCGAAGAAAGGCCCAAAGCCACGCCGATGGAAGCGCCGGTGGCCAGAATCAGCACAAAGGACGTCAGAATAACCCACAATGTCATGGCGGCCTCCTACCTCAGTTCCGCGGCGGGCGTCTTGAGGACGCGCACGAGGTTGCCGAGAACATACAACAGCATGACGCCGCAGCCGAACGGAATGACCACATACACCCAGGACATGGGGATCATCATGGCCGGCGAGGTCTGGAAATCGGCCAGCATGACCATGCGCACGCCGTTCCAGACCATGATGGACAAAAAGGCGATGGAGAAAATGTCGGCAAGGATATTCAGCGTCTTCAGCGTAGCGCCCTTGACGCGGCTGGTCAGGGTTTCGATGCACATATGCCCGCCGTAACGGGCCACCAGGGGCAACGAAAGAAAAACCACCCAGACGAAGAGATAACGCGCCAGTTCTTCCCCGAAATGCGGGGTCCAGCCGAACACATAACGCGTGATGACCTGCCCGAACACCAGCAGCAACATGGCCGCATTGGCGACGATCACCAGGGCCTTGAGCATCTTTTCTAAAAATCTGGACAATGCGATCATGGAAACCCTCCGGCTGCCGATACGCCGCGTCCTTCACCCGTCCGGCGACAGCCGACGCCGGTGAAGAGACGGCGGGCGTCCGCTTTCGCAACCTCCGGAGCAAAGTAACTTTGAAAAGTTACTTTGCTCCGGGGAAGCCCGCCGTAAAAACGAGAAATGCCCGCTTACTTCACGGCCAGAACGGCCTTGATGTTGTCGTCGCCGAAGCGCTTGGTGTAGATGTCCCACACGCCGCGCGTGGCCTTGGCAAAGGCTTCCTTGTCCACATCCTCGTTGACCCGGCACTTGCCGCTGTCCTGGATGGTCTTCAGGAATTTGCCTTCCAGGTCGCGGCAGAGCTGGCGCTGCCAGTCGCGGGTGTCCTCGGCGGCCTTGCGCACGATCCGCTGCTGTTCGGGGCTGAGTTTTTTCCAGGCGATGGTGCTGATCAGCACGGGCTCGGAGGCATAGGTATGCCCGGTAAGGGAGAGATATTTCTGCACCTCGTAGAAGTGCTTGGTGGCGATGTGGGCCAGGGGATTTTCCTGCCCGTCGATGACGCCCTTCTGCAAGGCGGTGTACAGCTCGCTCATGGCCATGGGGGTGGGGCTCGCGCCCAGGGCCTTCATCATTTCAATGTACACGGGCTGTTCCATGACGCGGAATTTGAGGCCCTTCATGTCTTCGGGGGTCTTGATGGGGCGGACGTTGTTGGTCATGTGGCGCACGCCGTTTTCCCAGATGGCCAGGGTGATCATGCCCCGGGCCTCGCCCTTTTTGCACAGATCCATGCCCACGGTGTCCAGGGCCTTGTAGGCATGCTGCACGTCGCGGAAAATGAAGGGCAGGTCAAAGACCGCCACTTCGGGCACGAAATTGCCCAGCACGGCGGTGCCGGTGAGGGTCATGTCCACGGTGCCGAAGGTCAGGCCTTCAACAAGGTCGCGCTGATTGCCCAGCTGGCTGGAGGGGTAGACCTTGATTTCCACTTCGCCGTTGGTACGCTCTTTCACCAGGTTGGCGAAATGGTCCGCGCCCTGGCCGTAGGGATTTTCAGGCTCGGCAATGTGCCCCAGTTTCAGGGTGACGGGCGCGGCCAGAGCCAGGGATGCGCCGAACAGCAGAATGGCGGCGGCGGACATGATGGTGCGGAACATACACAACTCCCTTGTAAGAATACGAATTATGAATCCGAAGCCGGGCTTGCGCACGCATTTCGAGAGTCACCGCAGCCCCCGCGACGGTTCCTCCGCGTGTGAAGAAAGCCACGCTCCATGCCATTTATATACTTATCTATGTAGCCTTGCTCCCGGTATCTGGCAAGAAAATTCCCTGTGTATTGTTTGCATGCTCAATGAATATCCCCGCGACATGCTGATGGATTTCTTTTACTGTGTGGAATAATAGTCTTTTTGCCCGCCACGGCGCCAGGGCCTGTTTGCGCCGCTTCCGACGGCCGGTGCGGGGGAAAAGCCGCCTCTGTCGGGGCAAAAGAAAATTGTGTAGGTTGGCGTTGACGCCATGGGGATCGTTGCCCCACATATCCCATGTCGCCGGAGGTATGCTTATGACTGTGCATGCGGAACAATGGCAAAAACTGCTCGCCCCGCACCGGATAACCGGTACGGGAACCCGCTGTTATGAGCTGTCGGACGACAGGAACCCCTTTCTACAGGATTACGACAGAATCGTATTTTCCAGTTCGTTCCGCAGGCTTGCGAAAAAGACGCAGGTGCATCCCCTGAGCCGGAACGATCATATTCACAACCGATTGACTCATTCCCTGGAAGTCAGTTGCGTGGGGCGCTCGCTGGGCATTCTGGCGGGGCAGGCGGTAGCCGGGCGGGGAGACATGCCCCAAGGTTTCACGCCGGTCCATTTCGGGCAGATCGTGCAGGCGGCCTGCCTGGCCCATGATATCGGCAACCCGCCGTTCGGGCATGCCGGGGAATCCGCCATCCAGGACTGGTTCAAGGACGAGCAGAACGGCGGCAACTATCTGAAGGAACTCAGGGAATACGAAAAAACCGACTTCAAGACCTTTGACGGCAACGCCCAGGGCTTCCGGCTGATCAACCGGATTGAAAACAACAAGGATCGCGGCGGGTTCCGCCTGACCTTTCCGGTCATAGCCGCGCTGGTCAAGTATCCAAACTCTTCCTATGAGGCTGTGGGGAGCGATTCAAAAAAATTCAACTATTATGCGGCGGAAAAAAATATCTTCTGTCAGGTGTTTGAAACGCTGGGCCTCAGTTGCGGCGGGTTCCGCCGCCATCCGCTTTCCTATCTGCTGGAGGCCGCCGACGATGTCTGCTACCGCATTATTGACATGGAAGACGCGCGGGAGCTGCGGATCATCTCGTATGAGGACATCCTCGACGTGCTGGAGCCGTTGAAAGCGGCCCTGAACATTGACGAGGAAAAACAGAAGGCCATGGATTCCGACAGGCGGCGGGCGGGCTTTCTCCGCGCGCAGCTGATTTCGCATATCGTGCGCTCGCTGGGCCGGACCTTTGAGGACAAGTACGCGGAGATCATGGAGGGCCGCCTGGAAGGGAGCCTGCTCAAGCACGCGGAAAGCGACGTCGCCGACTATCTGGAGCGGGCGAAAAGGATTTTTACTGAAAAAATCCTGAACAATAACCAGAAGATTTCCCTGGAGGTGGGCGCGTACAATCTGTACCGGCGGCTTCTGGACGTCTTTATTCCGGCCTGCTTCAAGGTCAAGATGAACCGCAGCCTCACCTATCAGGAGGAACGGGCGCTGCATCTCATGGGCGTGAACGCTCCGACGCACGACGACGATCTCTATCAATCATATCTGCGCGTCCTTGATTTCATTTCCGGCATGACGGACGATTATGCCACGTTCATTTCCAGGCAGTTTTCCGGCACGGCCGGTTGACGCGCAAGCGCGGCGGGAAAGAGAGCGGGCCTTTTCCCGTTCCGAGCGGGCTTGACCTTTGATTCTTAGTGTGCTTTTTTCCCAAAAGGTGCTCAAAACACCTTCCAGTGACGGTTTCCCACCCCGAAAGTTTGTGGGTTTTCTTGTGCCCTTTTGGGGCCTGCTTCCTGCATTGATGTTCCGGGTGTGGGCGAAATACAAGACCGGCTTGCCGGGAAATAGCCCGCCGCTCACTGGCGGTTTTGAGCACCCGGAGCTTTTCGTTCTGAGGGCTCAATCAAAAAACCAGTGAGGTGCCTTATGTCCCAATCTCTCTCAACTCCCGTTCCTTCCCCACGCCCAAGTCTTCCGGATTTCAGCGCGCTGGCCGCAAAGCTGCAAGAAACCGCCCAGGCCCTGCTGGCCTTTTGCCCGGCAGGCCGGGACGGCGGCAATGCGGCGGACACGTCTTCCCCCACGCCGGGAGGGGCGTCCGGCGTGATCCGTACCTACCTTCTTCCGGACTTCGCCGTGAAAGAGGAAAAGTGCCTGTTGGAGGAGTGCGGCGCCGGAGACTGGCAGGAAGCCCTGCATATGGTGCGGGGCAAACTTGAAATTCTTTCCTGCCTGATGCGCCACTTTGATGAGGAAGAAGAGGTGGACGGCTTTTTTCTCAACCAGATTGTTGAAAACCTGATGGCCCAGCCCCTGGACATGCTGAACCGGCTTTGTTCGCTGGTGGCGGATTTCCAGGAGCCGGAACCGGAAGACAAGTAGAGCACTCAGCCGGCAGCGGTAAGGACCAAGAGCGCCGGGATGTTTTGAATCCCGGCGCTCTTCGCATGCGTTTAGCTGTCCGACTTGTTCGTATCGCTTTTTTTGTGGCTGATATCTATTTCATCCGGTTCGTTGACGGCCTGTTTGAAGTTTTTGATGGCCTTGCCGAGCCCGGCACTGATTTCAGGCAGCTTTTTCGTGCCGAACAGCAGCATTACAACCAGCAGAACCATGAGCAGATGCGGTATACTGAATAAATCCAACATGGCGGGACTTCCTTTTTGGGGTACAAGCGACGCGGGGCCGGAACCGGTCCGGCTTTTTACCTATCCTGCCTTACCATACCCGCCTTCATTGTAAAAGCAAGCTGTCTGGCAGAAGACCCCGTGGCCGGGAAGAACGGCGTGCCGCCCTTGTTCAAGGATTTTGCGCGCGAAAGGTTCGGGAGAGGCGGCCGGGAAATCTCCCGGCGCAATGCGGGCCGTGTCGTGCCCGAAGCTGAGAAAAACCGCTCCATGAAAAATGGCCGCGCGCTGTTGTCAGCGATCACGGCCATGGACAGTTCTGAAATTGCTTCCGGAAAATGAATGCAGCGTATTGTGGAATCAAAGGCCGCCCTCCTTTGGGGAGAGCGGCCTTTGACGGGAACGTTCTACTTGTTTTCCTGGGCCGGTTCGGCGTCTTGCTGAGCCGTGCGGGCGCTGTCCAGAACGGCCTGCAATTTGGCCTGGTCTTCATGCGAAAGCGAAGATTGCAGGATAGTGCCGCCGGTGCCGCGCAGTTCGTCGAGCACCTTGTCCGTCAGGGTGGAATCGACCAGCACAAACAGGGCGGACGTGCCGGGGGTCAGCTTTTCCGCAAGCTGTTTCATGAAGTTGTCATTGATGCCCACGTCGCTCAAGGCCCCGGCAACCGCGCCGGCCCCGGCGCCGACCACAAGGCCGAGCAGGGGATTCATAAATATCAGGCCGATGAGCGTTCCCCAGAAGCCGCCGCCGACCGCGCCGCTCGCCGTCAAATTGTACATCTGGTGCAATTTGATTTTGCCGTTCGGCTTTTTTTCAGCAATGACGGCATCCTCAAGCGAAACAAGATAGGATTTCTGCATTTTAATGAAGTCGAGACGAACTTCCTCGGCCTTGAATTCCGTGTCGTAAACCACGACGATTAGATTACGCATGTCAAACTCCTATATGAAATTGGGCTATATATTCGGGTGTAACGTCAACCTGGTCCGAATCTACGCATTGATGCACGGTTTGCGCTCTTCCGGGCAAACATTTCGCCCGTGGGCGGGCGCGGGATCACCCGTGCTGATTTCTTATAAACGGATTCGTCTCTCCCGGCAATGTCTGCGCGAGGGCAGCACCGTGTCCGGCCGGAATTATTTTCGCGCCTGCCAGCGGCAGGGCGGTTTACAGAGCCCTGTTCCGGCGGGGCGGGCGCCTGTAAGCCGCTGACGCGGCAAGGGCCGGCACCTTCGGCAGAGAACAAAAATCCTATTTAGAGACAAGCCCGGGTCAACAGGTTGAAAACCCGCTGGGGGCGAAGTATCGCGGCCTGACCGCCGGGTACGGCTCCATGAAACGCGCACCCGGCGGTCAGCCTGTTGTTTTGCTTACGGTTGGGTATTCAGCAGCTTGTCCACGCTGCTGTTTCCGAAAACGCGCGGGTCCGGGAAAAGGGACTTGTCCTCACGAACTTTGCGCACGTCTTCAGCGCTTACAGCGGGAGCATGATTCCCCCAGCTGCCGCGGATAAATGTCACCACATCGGCAAGCTGTTGGTCATCAAGCCGCCAGCCGAAGGGCGGCATGGTTATGGAGGAAGGGGCGGCCTTGAAACCGGGCAGCGTTTGCCCCTGAAGAACAATGTGAATGAGCGAGACGGGATCCCCGCTCAGCAGAACCGGGTTGCCGCGCAGTTCCGGGAAGAAACGGGCATAGCCGCTTCCATCGGTTCTATGGCAGCTTGCGCAGCTGTCCACATAGGCGGCTGCCCCTGGCTTGCTGTCATCGCCTTTCCACAATTGCCGGGCGACCGTCTTGTCTTCCCTGAAAGGCGCTTGGGACGGATCCTTGGCGGGAAGGGATTTCAGAAAACGCGCCATGGCAACGGCATCGTCGCGGGTCAGATAGCGCGTGCTGGTTTCAACCACCTCGATCATCTTGCCGAAGGCGGCTGTAGGATCATTGCGCCCGGTCAGGAAGAACTCCGTCAGGTCCTCCACGCTGCGTCCGGCCAGCCCGTCCTGATTGTCTCCCCGCAGATTGATGGCTATCCAACCGGCATAATTGCCGCCGCCGGACAAAAAGTCCTTGCCCTGGCTCGCCCATTGGGCCTTTTCGACCCCCTGCGCATTTCTGGGCGTATGGCAGAAGCCGCAGTGGCCCAATCCTTCCACCAGGTAACGGCCACGCGCCACCACCGGGTTTTCTCCGGGGGCGGGGGCAAAGGGCCTGACCTCTCGTGGAGCCGCTTCGCTCACCGGCTTGTCGGGCTGACTGACCTTATTGTCGATGGGCTGAACGCCGTGCATGAAGAAGTTATACAGGTCATGCACGTCTTCATCGGTCATGATCGCATACGAGGGAGGCATCATGACCGACATGGGGCCTCTTGGCGAGATGCCCTGCCGCACCGCCTTGTCAAAGGCGGCGAAGTCGAATCTGCCGATGCCTGTTTCCTTGTCCGGGGTAATATTGGGGCTGTTGACGATGCCGAAAGGAACGCCTCCGGCATAAGGGCCCTTGTGGTAGGTGTGACAGGCAATGCAGTTTGACGCGCGGGCGACATATTCGCCGCGCCTGACGCTCTGCTCAAGATCGCTTGTGGCTGCCCGCGCCGTTGCGGCCACGGCAAAAACACCCAACGTCAGAACGATAAGTAGTTTTTTCATGGTTGCTCCTTACGCCAGCGGTCCGGGCTTTTTGAGATAATTTTCGCGAATGGCTTTGGCGGACCAGTAGGTCAGGGCCGCCACCAGCCCGGTGGGATTATAGCCCAGGCCCTGCGGAAAAGCGGATGCGCCGGGAACGAAAACATTGTGCACATCCCAGTTCTGCAGAAAGCGGTTGACGGCGCTGGTATCCGGATCAGTGCCCATGACGGCTCCGCCGTTCAAATGCGTCGTCTGGTATGTGCCGAGATTGAAATGTTCTCCGGGATGTTTGGGGCTGCCAGTAATGAATTTGGGATGCAGCGCCCTGGCAATGATTTCCAGCTTCTTGAACATGAACTGGTTCATTTTGATGTCGTTGTCCTGCCAGTCAAAGGTCATGCGCAGGAGAGGCTGGCCATGGACCGATTTGTACGTCGGGTCCAGATCCAGATAGTTGACCCTGTAGGACTGATGCGCGCCGTGCACGTCCATGGAAAGATGGTGGGTATAGTTTTCCGCCACGTCGGCTTTCCATTTGCTGCCCCAGTTGGGAGTGCCCGGCGCTGTGGGCAGGCCGGAGATCGGCTTTGTTCCGGCCTGATTTACCCAGAACGGCGCGCCGCCCACAAAGCCGTACGGGGCGTGGTCGAAGTTGTCGGCGTTGAAGTCGTCTATGGCGACACCCGCGCCGCCCGCGCCGATAAAGGGATTGGTATGAACATTCTTGTCAAAGAAGGCTTTTATGGTGGTCATGTTCTGATACGAAAAGTTCCGGCCCACGACGCCCGTATTGGTGGCGGGATCATACGGCTTGCCGATGCCGGACAACAGCATCAGGTGCACGTTATGGAACTGGAAAGCCGAAATGACGACGATATCCGCGGGCTGTTCGACCTCGTTGCCCTGTGAGTCCACATAGGTGACGCCCGTGGCCGTTTTTTTGTCTTTGCTGAGGTTGACCTTGAGAACCCAGGAGTCGTTGCGCAGCTCGAACCCCGGTTCCCGGCGCAACGCGGGCAGGATGTTCACATTGGGAGACGCCTTGGAGTACATGTAACAGGCGTACCCGCTGCAAAAGCCGCAGAAATTGCACGGCCCCATCTGGGCGCCGTAGGTATTGGTATAGGTTTGCGAGGTGTTGGCCGAAGGCAGGTCATAGGGGTGAAAGCCGGCGGATTCAGCCGCCTTGTAATAGAGCCGGGCCGAATAGGTGCGCTTTTGCGCCGGGAGCGGAAAGGGATTTGAGCGATCCGGAGCGAAGAAGTTGCCGCCCTTGCCCTTGCCGACGATTTTACCGTTGACGCTCCAGGCTGTGCCGGATGTTCCGAAGACCTTTTCCGCCTTGTCGAAAAAAGGCTCCAGTTCGTCGTAGGTGACGCCGAAATCCTGAATGGTCATTCCTTCAGGGATGAAGTCTTTGCCGTAGCGTTCCTCATAATGGCTGCGCATGCGCAATTCCATGGGAGCGACGCGAAAATGGACGCCCGACCAGTGCAGCCCCGCGCCGCCGGTGCCTGTCCCGGGCAAAAATGCCGCGAGTTTGCGGTACGGCACGGCTGTCTGATCCTTGGCATGCCTGAATGTTACTGTACTCTTGGAAAGGTTCTGAAATATTTTATGACGAGTGTTGTAGGTCAGCTCGTCAATGCTCTGGGGGTAGGAACCCAGGGGATAGGTATCATGGGCCGGTCCCCGCTCAAGGGCGACCACGCTCAGTCCGGCTTCGATCAGCTCTTTGGACATAATGGCTCCGGTCCAGCCAAAGCCGATCACAACAGCATCCACTTTTTTCATTACTTTTGCCATAACCTACCCCCTTTCTCCGCTGATGGACACCGGCGGGAAAGGATATTTCTCGTTTCTTTCCACCCAATCCATAAAGTCGGCCCTTGCCCCGGGAAAACCGATGAGCTTCCAGCCGGTCAACCGCTGATTGCCCCCATGAACGGGATCGCTGAAGAAACCTTCGCGGGTGTTCTGGAGCAGGGCGGCAAAAAAGACGTTGGAAGGCAGTTTTTCAAACTCCGCCTTTCCTGATTCCATCTGCTCAAGCAGGGCATCCTGCTGTGCGGCTGACAGCTTGTTGAAGGGGGCATTGTGCCTTTTGCGGGCGAAATTGTTCGCTTCCGCAATGCCGAGGCGGTAAATCTCCTGTGGCGTGAGCGGCAGCTGGTAGCCGAGATCCGGGGATGCATCCGGCCGGAAGGGGCCCTGCATATACATTTTGGCGCCGACGCCATACGGCGTCTGCATCTGGCGGTCAATAAATTCCGGAACACCGGCTTCCAGCGCGCCGGGGCCCAGCGTGTCCTCGGGTATAAGCCGAGCGACAGCCGCCTTGATGAATTCAAATTCCTCTTGGTTAAAGAACGTCGGCTGATAGCCGCCCGCGCTCTCAGCCACGGCCTGCGATGAGGACGCGGCCTTGGCGTCAAGCGCAATGCCGCCAAGCGCCAGAACGGGAGCAACGGCTATGCTCTTTATCAGAAAATCTCTGCGCGATCTTTCAAGCGTATCTTTCGACATACATGACTCCATATATTGGGGTTAACGTCACCCCTCGAAAAACAAACCACCTTGCAATAACTCGGAACTACGCAATAGAGTTGCGGAGACAGCGCCGCAACCGCGAAGGGCCGGACGCGCATTCTCCTGTCTCTTGCTGATTTTGGTAAGGAAGGCGTTGAACTTTAGGCTTGGGGAAATCCGAACAGAGGCTTTTGGAAGGCGTGCCGAGGGATTTTTGAAATGTGAAGTCCAGACGCTGTAACTACCATAGTACAGCAGCAACGTATATCGGCTTATGCCTATTCTCTTCATGGTGTCAATCTGGCAACTGATTTTTTTACTAAGATTAAATCCCGTCCGAAGGCGGTAGATATCTTCAAAAAGCTGCGCAAAAGGGAAAGAACTTTTTACCGTTCCCATCAGGGATGCTTGCGTATCGGTCCCATAGAGTATAGAATTTCCTAATGGGGTAGAGGGCAGGGTGTTTCTATTGAGCGCGCATGAGCCAGACAACAAGTCTCTTGGCTGGGGCTGATCAGGACATCCTGCCCGAAACTATTCCTGAACGCGCGGACCATGTCCCGCCGTTCGCCCGTTCCTTGGGCACATTGCTGCGTCTTTTGGGCCGTCCCGTCTCCATGCCCTTGTTGCTGAGCGGCATTCTGGGCGGTCCCAGCGTCAACTCGCCGGAAGCCTGCCTGCGCGCGGCCCGGCGTTGGGGGCTGGACGGCCGCATTGTTCACCGCAAATCCCTGAGCGATATTTCTTCTCTGGTGCTGCCCTGCATTCTGCTGCTGGCCGGCGGCCGCAGTTGCGTGCTTCTGAGCCGCGACGCGGAGACGGCGGAAGTGGTCCTGCCCGAAGAGGGCGAACATGCCAAGCGCGTGCCCTTGGCCGACCTTGAGGCGGAATATACGGGCTACACGGCCTTCGGCAGCCTCGCCGGGCGGCTGGGCGCCCGCGCCAATCTGCGCCTTCCCGTGACCAGGCGCTGGTTCTGGGACGTCATCGCCCATTACCTGCCCCTGTATAAGCACGTCATCATCGCCACCGTGATTATCAACCTGCTGGGCGTGGCCAGTTCCCTGTTCGCCATGAACGTCTATGACCGGGTGGTGCCCAACCAGGCCGAGGAAACGCTCTGGGTTCTGGCCACGGGCGTACTGTTCGCCTACCTGGTGGACTTCATCCTGCGCAATGTGCGCGGCTATTTCGTGGATATGGCGGGACGCAACGCGGACGTGGTGCTTTCCAGCAAGCTGATGAGCAAGGTGCTCAGCCTGCGCATGGAGGCCAAACCCGATTCCACGGGCGGGCTCGTCAACAATCTGAGCGGGTTCGAGGCCCTGCGGGAATTTTTCAGCTCCGGCAGCCTGGTGGCCCTCGCGGACATGCCGTTTCTGATCATTTTTCTCTGGCTCATCGCCTTCATCGGAGGGCCGCTTGCCATCGTGCCTCTGGCGGCCGTACCCCTGATGATCGGCCTCGGGCTGCTGCTGCAACTGGCGGCCCGGCGTTCGGCGGCACAGAATTATCTCTTGAATATGCAGAAGCACGCGCTTCTGGTGGAGATCGTCCACGGCCTGGAAACCGTCAAGATCACCGGTGCGGAAAGCCGCCTGCTGTATCTCTGGGAGCAGCTTTCGGACATGTCCGCCGAAACCACGCGCCAGTCCCGCCGCTATGCCACGCTGACGCTGAGCGTGTCCGGCGGCATCAGCCAGCTGGTTTCCGTGGGGGTCATCGTCTGGGGCGTGTATCTGATTATAGCCGGTTCCCTGACCATGGGCGGGCTCATCGCCTGTAATATCCTCGCGGGCAGGGCCATGGCTCCGCTCATGCAGCTGGCGGGCATGATTTCGCGCCTGCAGCAGTCGCGCCTGTCCTTGAGCGCCCTGAATGCCATCATGGAACTGCCCACTGAGGACGACGGGGACGAGGAGCATGTGGACTTCGGCCTGTTGCAGCCTGCCTTTTCCTTTGAAAACGCGGAATTCAGCTATCCCAACGCCAAGAAAAAGGCGCTTGAGGATATTTCCTTCAGCATCCGGCCCCACGAGAAGGTGGGCATTGTCGGCAGAATGGGGTCGGGCAAGTCCACCCTGGGCCGCCTCATGGCCGGGCTCTACGCGCCCCAGGCCGGAACGGTGCGTTACGGCGGCGTGGACATCCGCCAGATGGACCCGGCCAACCTGCGGGGGCGCATCGGTTTTCTGCCCCAGGATGTGACGCTTTTTTACGGCAATATCCGCGATAATATCGCCCTCGACGATCCCGGCATTGAGGATCAGATGGTGCTGCGGGCCGCGTATCTGGCCGGAGCTTCGGATTTCATCCGCGCCCTGCCCGGCGGCCTGGGGGCCCAGGTCGGGGAACGGGGCATGTCCCTTTCCGGCGGGCAGCGCCAGTCCGTGGCTCTGGCCAGGGCCCTGCTGCATGATCCGGAAGTGCTGATTCTCGACGAGCCCACCAGCAATATGGACAAGGGCACGGAACGGCTGATCCGGGACCGCCTGGCGAAAATCACAGCCAACAAGACCCTGGTGCTCATTACCCACCGGCCCGGCCTGTTGGACCTGGTGGACAGGCTGATCGTCGTTGAAGACGGCAAAATTATCGCCGACGGGCCCCGGGAGGCTGTTTTGCGCGCCCTGAACGGGCCGCCGTCCGTCCCGAAGCCGGAAAGCGGGCAGCTTTCCCCGGCCGCCGGAGGCCAGGCATGAAAAAACTCCTGCACTCTTTCCGAAGCCGGACGGACCAGGGCGGCAAACAGGAAGACCTGCCCTATATGAACCGGGTGGACGCGGCCCTGCAGCGCCGGGGCGGAATCGGAGCGGTTTTTCTTTCGCTGGGCACTGTGGGTTTGGTTGCGCTTCTGGTTGCCTGGGCGGCCTGGGCGGAACTGGACGAGGTGACGCACGGCCAGGGGCAGGTGGTGGCAGCGCAGCGCACCCAGGTCATTCAGAACCTGGAAGGCGGCATCCTGCGCGAGATACTGGTCAGGGAAGGCGATGTGGTGGAGAAAAACCAGCTCCTGGCCCGTCTGGACAACCTGGGCGCGGCCAGCCAGTACCGCGACGCCATGAACAAAGCCCTTGAAAATCAGGTGGCCCTGGTCCGTCTGGAAGCTGAAAAAAACGGAACAGAACCTGTGTTCAGCGCGGAACTGAGGGAAAAAGCGCCGCAGATTGTGACCGACCAGGAAGAAATGTTCCAGACCCGCCGCGACAAGTCCACTTCGGAAACGCAATTGCTCGAGTCACAGTACAAGCAGCGCCTGGAAGACGTGGATGAGCAGCAGGGCCGCAAGGTGCAATTGGAGAAAACCCTGGCTCTGGCCGAAGAGCGCCGCGACATCGCCAAGCCTCTGGTGGATCGTAAGCTCTTTTCCAAGGTGGATTATCTGGACCTGGAACAGAGGGTGGTGACCTTGGGCGGGGATATCGAAGCTCTTTCCTCCACCATGTCCAAAGCGAAAGAAGCGGCCGAGGAGGCCCGGCGCAAGCTCGCCCTGCGCAAGGCCGAGATGGAGGCGCAGATTTCCGAGGAAATCAACAAACGCCGCACGGAGCTGACCTCCCTGCAGGAAGTGCTTTCCGCCGGAGGCGACCGGGTAACGCGCACGGAGCTGCGCTCGCCGGTACGCGGCACGGTCAAGCGGGTGGTCGTCAATACTCTGGGCGGCGTGGTGCGCCCCGGCGATCCGGTCATGGAAGTGGTGCCTCTGGACGACACGCTGCTGGTGGAGGCGCGCATCCGTCCTGCGGATATTGCCTTTATTCATGCCGATCAGAAAGCCATGGTCAAAATTTCGGCCTATGATTTTTCCATTTACGGCGGCCTTGAAGCGCGTGTGGAGCAGATCAGCGCCGACACCATCGAAGACAGGAAAGGCGAGTATTACTATCTCGTCAAATTGCGCACGCAAAAGAACGCCATCAACTACCGCAACGAACAGTTGCCGATTATTCCCGGCATGGTGGCGAGCGTGGATATTATCTCGGGCAAGAAATCCATCCTTGATTATTTGCTGAAACCCATCCTCAAGGCACGTCAGAATGCCCTGAGAGAACGTTAATAATTTTACCATAAGGCGCTGTCATGCCTACAACACATATATTGCATCTGCCGTCGGCAGGACGTGAAACGGTTCTCGCGGGACTTTCCCCGCAGTCGCGGCTGGTGCTGGATTTTCCAGCACGCGGGGTTTTCGTGGGCAGGGAAAACAACGATCTGGTTTTCTCCCGTATTGACGGAACCCGGCTCGTGCTCAAGGACTATCATGCGCCCCGGAACATGCCCGAGGATGTGCCGCAGAATGCTCCGGCGGACGGCGCGCCGCGCGACGAAGGCCCGCCCGCCGTTGTGGTGGGTGGCCGGGAAATGACCCATCAGGCCTTTTTCGACGCGCTGGGCGAGGACGACATGCCGCAAGCTGGCGTGGTCCAGGCCAGAAACAGCGCGTATCACGAATATTCCGAGAGCGAGCTGGGCAAGGGAATTTCCGAACTCAGCGCCCTCGACAAGCGTGAGGGTGAATCCGACGCGGACAAGACCTTGGGCAGCAGGGAAAACAGGCAGGACGAGCTTGCGGCGGAGCGGGCCGGACGGCTTGGCGGCGTGGATGCCCCGGGCAGCGGCTCAAACGGGAGCGGCAGCGTCAGCCCCGGCGGCGGCCAGGGCTCGGGCGGCAGCGGCAGCGGCGGTTCCGGTAGTGGGGGCGGCAGCGGCGGCACCGGCGGCGGTAACGGTTCAGGCGGAACAGGAGGAAACGGCGGGAGCGGCAACAGCAATCCCGTCGTGGCCGCAGCTACGGCAAGCATTGCCGAGGATACGGCCAGCGTCAGCGGTAATTTGCCCTCACCCACGGACCCGGATGCCGGGGATGTCCTGTCGTTCGCTGCCCGGACCAATGCGGCGGGCGTGTATGGTACGCTCAGCCTGGACGCTTCCGGGCACTATACCTACATCCTGAACAATGCCCTGTCCGCGGTGCAGGGCCTGGGCGTGGGGGAAAGCCTCACCGACACTTTCACCTTTACGGTGTCCGACGGTCACGGCGGCACGGCCGCCAACACCCTGACCGTGACCATCAACGGCGCCAATGACGCGCCGGTGCTGGCCGCCACAATCGTGAACGTCGCCGAAGGCAGCGTTACCACCAGCGGCACGCTGCCCATGCCCACGGACGTGGATGCGCACGATGTGGTCAGCTTCACGCCTCTGAGCAATGTGCCCGGCGCATACGGCACGTTCAGTGTGGACGCCGACGGTCACTATACCTACGTGCAGAATACGTCCTTGCCCGCACTGCAGGGCCTGGGCGCCGGGGAAAGCCTTACCGACAGCTTTACCGTCACAGTATCCGACAATCACGGCGGCTCTTCTTCCACGGTCATAACCGTGAGCATCAACGGGGCCAATGACGCGCCCATTGTGACTGCCGCCACAGCCGCCATTGTTGAAGATACGGCCGGCGTCAGCGGCACGCTGCCCGCGCCCGTGGACCCGGATCTGCACGATGTCGCGAGTTTTGTGCCGCAGACAGGCTCGGCCGGGCTCTACGGCACGCTCACGCTGGATGCCTCGGGCAATTATACCTATACCCTGAATAATGCGCTGCCCGTGGTGCAAGGCCTGGGCGTGGGCGAAAGCCTCACTGATACCTTTACGTTCACGGCGTCCGACGGTCACGGCGGCACGGCCTCCAGCACCCTGACCGTGACCATCAACGGCAGCAACGACGCGCCGGTGCTGGCCGCCACGGTAGTGGGCGTTGACAAAGACACTGCCGTCACCAGCGGCGCCTTGCCCATGCCCACGGACGTGGATGTGCATGATACGGTCAGCTTCACGCCATTGACCAATGCGCCGGGCAGTTACGGCACGTTCAGCGTGGATGCCGACGGCAACTATACCTATGTGCTGGACACCTCCCTGCCCGCAGTGCAGGCTTTGGGCCCCACGGACAGCCTGACCGACACGTTCACGGTCACGGTGACCGACAATCACGGCGGCTCGTCTTCCACGGTCGTGACCATGAGCGTCAACGGCGGCGGCAATGACGCGCCCACCGTGACCGCTGCCACGGCTTCCATTGGCGAAGATACGGCCGGCGTCAGCGGCACGCTGCCCGCGCCCGTGGACCCGGACGTGCATGATGTTGTGACTTTCGTTCCGCAAACCGGCACGGCCGGTCTGTACGGCACATTTACCGTGGATGCCGACGGCCACTATACCTACACGCTGAACAATGCACTGCCCGCAGTGCAGGGCCTGGGGGTGGGCGAAAGCCTCACCGATACCTTTACGTTCACGGTGACCGACAATCACGGAGCCACAGCCTCCAACACCCTGGCCGTGACCATCAACGGCAGCAACGACGCGCCCACCGTGGCCGTTGCCACGGCCGCCATTGCCGAGGATACGCCAACGGTCAGCGGCACGCTGCCCACGCCCGTGGACGCGGATATCCATGATACAGTGACATTCATCCCCCAGACCAATATTGCCGGTCAGTACGGCACGTTCAACGTGGACGCCGACGGCAACTACACCTACACGCTTAATAATGCGCTTCCCGTGGTGCAGGGGCTGGGTGTTGGCGAAAGCCTGAACGAGACATTCACCTTCACGGTGACCGACGGGCATGGCGGCACGGCCTCCAATACGCTGACCGTAACCATCAACGGCAGCAATGATGCGCCGGTGCTGGCCGCCGCAACCGTGAACGTCGCCGAAGACAGCGCCGTTACCAGCGGCACGCTGCCCATGCCCACGGATGCGGATGTGCACGATGTGGTCAATTTCACGCCATTGAGCAATGCGGCGGGCAGCTATGGCACGTTCAGCGTGGATGCGAACGGCAACTATACCTATGTGTTGAATACCTCACTGCCCGCGGTGCAAGGCCTGGGTCTGGGCGAAAGCCTGACCGACAGTTTTACGGTTACAGTGTCGGACAACCACGGCGGCACGTCTTCCACAGTCGTGACCATGAGCATCAACGGCAGCAATGACGCGCCCACAGTGGCCGCCGCCACGGCCTCCATCGCCGAGGATACGACCGGCGTCAGCGGCACGTTGCCCGCGCCTGTGGACCCGGATCTGCATGATGTTGTGACCTTCAGCCCGCAGGCCAATGCGCCGGGCAGCTACGGCACGTTCAACCTGGATGCCTCGGGCAATTATACCTATACCCTGAATAATGCGCTGCCCGCGGTAAAGGGCCTGGGCGTGGGCGAAAGCCTCACCGACAGCTTCACCTTCACGGTGACCGACAACCACGGCGCCACTACCACCAACACCCTGACCGTGACCATCAGCGGTACCAACGACATACCCGTGCTGGCCGCCACAACCGTGAACATCGCCGAAGGCAGCGCCGTTACCAACGGCACGTTGCCCACGCCCACGGATGCGGATGTGCACGATGTGGTCAGCTTCACGCCATTGAGCAACGCGCCGGGCAGCTACGGCACGTTCAGCGTGGATGCCGACGGCAACTATACCTATACGTTGAATACCTCTCTGCCCGCGGTGCAGGGCCTGGGCGCGGGTGAAAGCCTGACCGATACCTTTACGGTTACGGTGTCGGACAACCACGGCGGCACGTCCTCCACGGTCGTGACCATGAGCATCAACGGCAGCAATGACGCGCCCACCGTGGCTGCGGCCACGGCTTCCATCGCCGAGGATACGCCTGTGGTCAGCGGCACGCTGCCTACGCCGGTGGACCCGGATCTGCATGATGTGGTGAGTTTCGCCCCGCAGGCAAACGCGGCCGGGCTCTACGGCACTTTTACCGTGGATGCCTCGGGCAATTATACCTATACCCTGAATAACGCGCTGCCTGCGGTGCAGGGCCTGGGAGTGGGGGAGAGCCTGACCGACAGCTTCACCTTCACGGTGACCGACAATCACGGAGCTACAGCCTCAAACACCTTGATCGTAACCATTAACGGCACCAATGACGCGCCCACGGTGTCCGCTGCCGTCAACTCCATCTTTGAGGATACGGCCACTGTCAGCGGCACGCTGCCCACTCCGGCGGACCCGGATCTACACGATGTAGCGAGCTTCGTGCCGCAAACCAATACGGCGGGCCTCTACGGCACGCTCAGCGTAGATGCCTCAGGCAATTACAGCTACACCCTGAACAACGCACTGCCCGCGGTGCAGGGCCTGGGCGTGGGCGACAAGCTCACCGATACCTTTACCTTTACTGTCTCGGACGGTCACGGTGGCACGGCCTCGAACACCCTGACCCTGACCATCAACGGCACTAATGACGCGCCTTCGGTGGGGGCCTCCACTGCCTCGATTGCCAAGACGGATGTTCCCTACTCGGGTCATCTCGTCACTCCCACGGACCCGGATATCAGCGACACCGTGACCTTCATTCCTAAAACCAATGAGCTCGGCAGCTACGGCAGGTTGACCCTCAACGCCGACGGTTCCTATGTGTATACGCTGAATACCGGTCTGCTCGCCGTGATCAATTTGCTGCTCAACCAGCATCTTACCGAAACATTCACCTATACCGTGACGGACGGGCATGGGGGCACAGCCTCCAATACCCTGACCATCACGATCTCCGGGGGCGGCGGCAGCCTCAGCGTGGAAGCGGCCGTTAATGTGATCGCCGAGGACAGCATCAATGTTTCCGGCCTGTTGCCCTCGCCGACAAACACCGGTCTGCTCGATGTCATAAGTTATTTGCCCCAGACTGCCACAGTGGGGCTCTACGGTACGCTCACGGTGAATGCCTCGGGCAGCTATGTCTATACCCTGAACAACGCGCTGTCGGCAGTGCAGGGCCTGGGCGTCGGGGAACATCTCACCGACACCTTCACCTTTACGGTTTCCAACGGGCTTGGCGGCACGGTCTCCAGTACCCTGACCGTGACCATCAACGGCACCAACGACATCCCCACGGTCGGCGTGGCCGCAGCCGTGATCGCCGAGGATGCGGTCTCTGTCAGCGGCGCGCTGCCCGTGCCCACGGATGTGGATCTGCACGATGTGCTGACTTTTCTCCCGCAGGCGGGCACAGTGGGCCTGTACGGCAAGCTCACAGTGGACGCCAACGGCAATTATACCTATATCCTGAACAATGCTCTGCCTGCGGTACAGGCCTTGGGCGTCGGGGAACATCTTACCGACACCTTCACCTTTACCGTGTCGGACGGCCACGGCGGCACGGTCTCCAACACCCTGACCCTGACTATTGACGGCACCAACGACATACCCACGGTCGGCGCGGCCGCAGCCGTGATCGCCGAGGATGCGGTCTCTGTCAGCGGCACGTTGCCCGTGCCCGTGGACGTGGACGTGCATGACGTGCTGACCTTTCTCCCGCAGACGGACAAGGCGGGCCTGTACGGCACGCTTACCCTGGACGCTTCGGGCAATTACACCTACGTTCTGAACAATGCGCTGCCCGCGGTGCAGGGCCTGGGTGCGGGCGAAAGCCTCACTGATACCTTTACCTTCACGGTATCCGACGGGCGCGGGGGCACGGGCTCCAATACCCTGACCGTGACCATCGACGGCAGCAACGACGCGCCTGTCGTCACCGCAGCCGCGGCTTCCATTGTTGAGGATACGGCCAACATCAACGGCACGCTGCCCGCGCCTACGGACCCGGATCTGCACGATACAGTGAGTTTTGTGCCGCAGACAGGTTCGGCCGGGCTCTATGGCACGCTCACATTGGATGCCTCGGGCAACTATACATATAGCCTGAATAATGCGCTGCCCGCGGTGCAGGGTCTGGGCGTGGGTGAAAAGCTCACCG
>ERZ857951.1004-NODE-1004-length-32526-cov-4.384928_pt1 | contig 32526 bp, 21 predicted proteins | sample MGYA00519759_ERZ857951 | MGnify/ENA primary metagenome ERZ857951 (study PRJEB31778, sample SAMEA3449377) | human gut metagenome | biome: human gut; feature: human-associated habitat; material: faeces | place: United Kingdom | collected 2010/2012 ...
AATTGGCCAGGTTGTATCCGGTTATAGTTTAGAAACTAACCGGATGCAGTACTAGTGTACTGATTTATAACTGTTCAATGGTCTGCTAACCGCAAAGCTACTGAACAGTTACACGTTTTTTTTCAACGAGGGAGGTATTCTTATGAATCTGGAAAACATGACAAAAATCTACGCCCGTGGTGACAGCCGCATTCAGCTGAAGGTAATTCCCGGACATTTCGTCACATCTCAGTCACATATCACTCACTATCTGGATCTTACAACTATGAAATCCAGAACTGCCGAAGCACAGAATATTGCTCACGAACTGGCTGCTAATTATGAAGTATCTACTCCTGTTGATACCATTATCTGTATGGACGGACTGGAAGTAATTGGCGCATATCTTTCTGAAGAACTTACCAAAGCCGGCATTTTTTCCCTGAATGCTCATCAGACGATCTACGTGATTACTCCTGAATCCAGCAATTCCGGACAGATTATCTTCCGTGATAATTTTCAGCCAATGATCAAGGGCAAAAATGTACTGATCCTCAATGGTTCGATTACCACAGGCTCTACTTTGTCCAAAGCAATCGAGAGCATTCTGTATTACGGAGGCACTATCAGAGGTATCGCAGCCATATTCAGCAGAGTAGACAGCGTGGCTTCTCTCCCTGTATATTCTATTTTTAACACCAAAGATATACCGGACTATCATTCCTATTCATCTACAAAATGTCCAATGTGTCAGAGGCAGCAAAAAATCGATGCCATTGTCAGCAGCTACGGATATTCAGCTCTGTAAATCTTCGAAGTATTTTATAAAGAAATTGTTACCAGAATTGATGACTTTGTCTGGGGACCGGTGATGCTGATCCTGTTGGTCGGAACCGGTATCTTCCTGACTGTGCGCACCAGATTTCTTACATGGCGTAACCTTGGCTATGCACTGAAAAGCACACTCAGCAAGGAAGCCCGCACCAAGAGCCGCGGACAGGGAGATGTATCACCTTTTTCCGCACTGACAACCGCACTGGCAGCCACCATCGGTACCGGAAATATCGTCGGTGTTGCCACAGCCATGGTTTCCGGTGGTCCCGGAGCTCTGGTATGGAACTTCTCCGATATCGCCAACGCACTGATGGCTATCCCGAACCTGATCTGCATGCTCCTGTTAAGCGGCGAGATTGCCAAAGATGTAAAAGAATTCCAGCCGGAGATTAAAAAATAGTTACCCACATCATTCTTTTTATCATCCTGAAGTAAAATGCAGCCAGAACCTTGTTCCGTCAGGTTCTGGCTGCATTTTACAGAAATCTTGTACGCCGGGTACAAATAAACACTTACTTTATTGATGGCATACTTCCATATACTGTTTTACATCTGAAGCAATTGATATATATGGTGTTCCATATGGGATCCAGGTTGACTGAAAAGCATGATATACATCTGATTTTCCCGGCCATACTGTTCCTATCACATTATTATTTTCATCTAACTGATGAAACCAGGAACCATTTTTATGATCCAATACCTTATCATCCAGATATCTCATAAACTCTTCATAATCTTTTGCATATTTCTGCTTATGAGTTATATGCCATAAGACTGCTGATGTATTGATTGCCTCTGCCAATGTCCAATGCATTCTGTCATGAACAACAGGTTTTCCATCCCAGTCAGTCGTATACACAATTCCAGGATTTCCATCCACATTCCAGGAATCTTCAACTGCTCTGTTGTAGAGTTTCTCTGCAGCTTTTAAATATACTTCTGCAGAATCAGGGGTATCTTTATAAGAAGAATATGCCCACTGCACGATCAATCTGGCCCACTCAATTCCATGGCCCGGTGTTGCTCCATAAGGTTTAAAACGATCAGCAGGACATTCTTTATTGCAATCAAGATCAGCTTTCCATTCCTTTGTAAAATGTTCAGGTATTCTCCAGTCATTTGCGCTTGCCCATCCAATAACATGATCTATAATTCTTCCTGCACGTATTCTGTACTTTTCTTCTTTTATTGCATCTGCTACTGCCAGAAACGCTTCTACTGTATGCATATTTGCGTTAAGACCGCGATAATCATCAAGAACTGTAAATTCTGTATTCCAGGTATCATAAGTAAGTCCCTGTTTCTCATCCCAGAACCGTTTATCAAATAATTCCAATGCATCTTTAAGCAGAGTTTCTGCATCTTTTTCTCCTGCCAGCAAAGCAGAAGAAGCAGCCAGAAGAACAAATGCATGAGCATAACACTGTTTATCTGGCAGGAATTTATTATCCGGTGTAATTCCCGGATACCATCCTCCATTTTCACGATCTTTCAGTTCTTCCAGTAATCCATGTACAGCACCATGGACCAGTGCCGGACTTTCTTTATCCCCAAGCATGATTCCCATACTATATACATGGACCATACGGCATGTGATCCATGTTTCTCTGTTTCTGTCTTTCCATGGTGTTCCATCATCCCCAAGGAAATAAGCACTTCCTCCCGGTGATAAAAATCCTTTTCCAAAATTTAAAAGATTTTTCTGCAATTCACCTAAGAACATTTTATTTTCTTCTGTATCTATCTGATATTTTTTACCCGAATTTTCCATCTTAATCTTACCTTTCACTTCCAAAAAATTTCAGTTTCTCTTATAGCACAAAAAAGCACCTCATACCGAGGTGCCTCATGTAGCAGGGCTACAAGGATTCGAACCTTGAACTGACGGAGTCAGAGTCCGTTGCCTTACCGTTTGGCGATAGCCCTTTATGTTTTGTTTTCGCTACTTCGTTCGCGACAATTGGTATTATATAATAGTCTTTCAAAAAATGCAACCCCTTTTTTGAAATTTTTTTAATTTTTTTTATTTTTCTTCAAAAACATGAAAATACCGCCTATTTCCCGGAGTTTTTTTATGTACTCTGGGAAAAATTATGCTATAATCAATAAAAACTTATTGCTGCTTCTGATATACTCTTTCTTAAATATAACAATTCTCGTAACTGGTGTGCCGACAGGTTGACGCAAGATTGTTTCAAGAATCAACTTGTCGGCACACTAGAAACTTGCTATAGAGATCAAAGCAGCAGGAAATCTTAATAATAATTTCTCCAGACTATATATTATGATACTGAGGTCAAAAGCTATTCAGCCCTGGCCTGATATCTGTAAATTGCGATAAACAGTTACACCCGAGATATTATTATGAACCCAAAAGGAGAGCTATATATGAGAGCTAATAATCTTACTCTGCTCACAGACCTTTATGAACTTACTATGATGCAGGGCTATTTTAAGAACCCAACAAACCAGACTGTTATCTTCGATATGTTTTACCGTACCAATCCATGCGGAGGTGCATTTGCCATCACTGCCGGACTGGAACAGATGATTGAATATATTGAGAATCTTAAATTCACAGATGAAGATATCGAATATCTCAGAAGTCTGAATACTTTTGAAGAGGACTTCCTTGAATATTTAAGCAACTTCCGTTTCACAGGTGATATCTATGCAATTCCTGAGGGAACAGTTGTCTTCCCAAGAGAACCGCTTGTCAAAGTCGTAGCACCTATCATGGAAGCTCAGCTTGTAGAGACAGCAATCCTGAATATCATCAATCACCAGAGCCTCATTGCTACCAAAGCAGCCCGCGTTTGCTATGCTGCAAAGGGTGATGCGATCATGGAATTTGGTCTGCGTCGTGCCCAGGGACCGGATGCAGGTATCTTTGGCGCACGTGCCGCAATCATCGGTGGATGTGCCGGTACTTCCTGTGTTCTCACAGGCAAAATGTTCGACGTACCGGTCCTTGGAACTCACGCACACAGCTGGATCATGAGCTTCCCATCCGAACTGGAAGCTTTCAGAACTCAAAGTAATCCGGATGTATATCCGAATGTAGATTGGTGGGACGAAGCATTACGAGATCATAGCTATGGGAACAATGTAACCTTCTCGGCAAGAGGTGGTGGAGAATTTGTACGTTATTTCACTCAGTTGAATTATTTGAATGATAATGGTATATTGGAACCGACAAGTGATAATGACGGTTACTCCACTCAGTTCAAATACTCAAAACTGAATATTCGTACCAATTTGGATATTACTGTCAGTCCTACAACTACCGTACAGCTGAACCTGTTTGGAAATTTCTCCGAACATAACCGTCCGGGAGAAACGACATCGAACATTTTCAGTGCATTGTATCAAGTTCCTTCTGGAGCATTTCCTGTAAAAACGTCTCGCAATGTATGGGGTGGTACAACTGTATATTCCAACAATCCGATTGCAAGTATTTCCGGTAGAGGCTATGCTCGCTCTCAAACCCGTAATATGTATGCTGATATGAAATTGAATCAAGATTTGAGTGCTCTTGTGAAAGGATTATCAGTAGGCTTTCAGGTAGGTTTGGACAACAGTGCTTCTTATTGGGACAACAATACCATGAACTTCGGATATGAACAAGCAACGATGAATTGGGAAACCGGAGAAACTACTTATAATACTTTACGTAATGAAGGTACTCTTTCATTCAGTAAAAGTGTAGGATCTTCGGTCAATCATTTCAATTTTGGGGCCTATGCCAACTATGCTAAGGACTGGAATAAGCATAGTCTGGTTGCAACTCTGCAATACAATATGGATAAAACAAATGCCAAAGGTCAGAACAACTCGAAGGCATTTATGGATGTAGTGGCACAGGCCCATTATGTATATGACCATCGTTATGTACTGGACGCATCTTTATCCGGTTCTGCCGCCAGCATTCTGGAACCGGGACATAGATGGGGAATCTTTCCGTCGGTAGGTGCCGCATGGATTATGTCGGAAGAAGCTGCCTTGAAAAGCGACTGGTTAAACCTGTTGAAACTTCGTGCTTCCTACGGTATTTCCGGACGTGCTGATTATGGTACTGACCTTTATCTTGATGTGTATGGTACAGGGGGAAGTTATTATTTCGGAAAAAATCCGGCAAGCATCAGTGGTATGAAAATTACTCAACTGGGTATCACTGACATGACCTATGAGAAGTCTCACAAATTGAATGTAGGATTCGATTTCATAGCTTTCAACAAGTTATCTGTTACTATTGACGGTTTTTACGATCACCGCACGGATATTTTAGTAAGCGGAGATAATGCCGTGTCTTCTATATTTGGTTTGACAGCTCCCAATATCAATAATGGAGTTGTGAATAGTTATGGAGTAGAAACAAGCGTACGCTGGGCGGATAAAATCGGTGATTTTAATTATCAAATTGGCGGTATGCTGACTTTCAACCGTAACAAGATTATTAACCAGAACGAAGAATATCGCCCTCATGACTACTTGAAACGTACAGGCAAGCGTTTGGGGCAGTTCTTCGGTTATGAAGTGGAAGGTATTTACCAGAGTCAGGAAGAGATTGACAACCGCGGTGTTAAACAAAACCTTTCAGATGTTCGTCCGGGTGATTTGAAGTATAAAGACCAGAACAATGACGGAGTTGTTGACGCTTATGACCAGGTAGCTTTAGGATACAGTGCTATGCCGGAAATCTATTACTCATTCGACTTGAATCTGGAATATAAAGGTTTCGGTATCTATGCTTTGTTCCAAGGAACGGGAAATCAGAGCCGTCTTTTGAACACTTCAAGTGTGTATTGGCCTTTGATTAGTAACAGTACTATTTCTACCGAATATTATAACAATCGTTGGACTCCGGATACTCCGAATGCTAAATATCCGCGTCTGACTTCAGAAGGTTCCGCCAATAACTATACGACTAACTCCTTGTGGGTGGCTGATGCGTCTTATATGAAATTGCGTACATTGGAACTTTATTATAATTTCTCACAGGAAATGATGAAGAAGAGTAAATTCATCAAAGGTGCCAAAGTCTTTGCGCGCGGTCACGACCTTTTCTGTGTAGATAAGATTAAAGTATTAGATCCTGAAAATATCGGAACAAATCATCCGACCATGACTCAGTATACTTTTGGTGTTAACTTATCATTCTAAAAAGTAAAATGAACATGAAGTATTTTAAAATCAAACATATTGCCTTGTTGCTTGCGGTTACATCCGCTCCTCTGTACACAGCTTGTGATTTTATGGATTGCAGCGAAACAGATTATTATTCAAAGCAACAAATTCTGGATAACATGGACCGTGTGAAACAACTGGCTACACAGGTATATAGTTATTTGCCGCATGACTTCTGTAATACATCGGGAGCTATGCAAGACGCAGCTACGGATGATGCTATCCATGTTTACGAATCATCTGCTATCCAACGTTTTGTCAATGGTACGTGGTCAGCCAATTATACGGTCAATGACGTATTCGGTACTTACTACAACGCTATTCATGATGCTAACTTCTATCTTGAGAACTGTGTCGGACTGACGTTCGATGAATGGAAATATTCCGACGGTTTTGCCGATGATTATAAAAGTTACCTGAATTATGAGCATGAAGTTCGCTTTCTGCGTGCATTCTATTACTTTGAGTTGGTGAAACGTTATCAGAATATACCTCTGATAACGAAGACACTGACACAGGAAGAAGCCAACGAAGCAGAACCTTCGGATGCAGTTACTATCCTGAACTTCATCATCAGTGAATGTACGGATCTGGCTAATGACAAATTGCCTGTTAATTATAACAATATGCCTGGTGGAGAAGGTAACTTGCAACGTGCTACTAAAGGTATGGCTCTTGCATTGAAGTCTCGTGCATCTCTGTATCTTGCCAGCCCTTTGTATTCTGCCGATGATACGCAGAAATGGAAAAATGCCGCTCAGGCAGCATACGATCTTATCAGTCAGGCCGGTACTTTAGGATATAGTCTGGACCCGAAATATTCTAATTTGTACGGTGCTACCAATAACCAAAGTAAAGAAGTCATCATGTGCCGTCCCACGGGAGCAAGTACAAGTTTTGAGTCTGCAAACTTCCCGATGGGAGTTACTAAAGGCTCTACTACCACTTGTCCGACAGAAAACTTGGTAAGTGCTTATGAAATGACAGATGGTACAGCTTTTGACTGGAGTAATGCAGAAATGGCTAAAGACCCGTATGCGAATCGTGACCCGCGTCTGGGAATGACCGTAGTATATAATGGTATGGCATGGCCTAAAACGACCCCGGTAGAAGTGTTTGAAGGAGGTAAGAACGGGCAGCCTATAAAAAATGCCACGACTACCGGATATTACTTGAGAAAATATGTGAATAACAGTGTCACTTTTGAACCGGGTGAAACTACTACCAGCCAGCAGCATAACTGGATCTTGTTCCGTTATGCAGAAATTCTGTTGAACTATGCAGAAGCAATGGTAAATGCTTATGGTGATCCTGACTACACAGGTTCTTATAGCCTGAGTGCACGCGATGCAGTTAACCAAGTACGTAATCGTGGAGATGTGAAGATGCCGGCGTATCCTGCCGACATGAGTAAAGATGCCTTTTTGAAACGATTGAAAAACGAACGCCGTGTAGAATTTGCATTCGAGGGACAACGTTTCTGGGATCTTCGTCGCTGGAAAGAATTAGATGATATGCAGAATATTTATAAAGTGAAAGTAGTTAAGCAAACTGACGGTACTATTCAATATACGAAAGCTTTGCATGCCACTTACAATATTCAGGATAAAATGTATTTCTATCCGATTTCGAATACCGAACTTTTCAAAAACCATAAACTGGTACAGAACACAGGGTGGTAAATTTGGAATGAGATAACGAGTATATACCGATGAGGGTGTCAGTTCATTCGAGGAAAGGCACCCTCATTATATTTAAAACATGAATTTCCGGCATTAACTAAAATCTAAGGTAAATTATGAAATATAGCTACAATGTATTTTTCATTATATTATGGGGACTTTTTATATCCTGTTCAAGCGATGATCCTGCGGTTGATTCTAACGAAGGGAAAGATGATAAAGAAGATCCTCTTCCCGATAAAGGAACTTTATTCGCCGACTTTGAAACGTATGATACAACCCCCTATTTCTTTCGTTATGGCAATTCAGGCAGTAGTAAGATAGACGATTATTATCCGCGTTGGGCATATTCCCATATAGTGATAGATAATCCGGTTCAAAGTGAAGAAAACACTTCCTCCAAAGTGCTGGAATATACTTCGATGGAAGCCCGGAATTACGGTTTGAAATTCCGTTTTTCCGAAACAGTAGATATTGATGAACTAAGAGGAATCCGTTTCCGAATTTATCAACCTGCCAATGTGATAGGAAAAGAAACGTGGAAGGGTACTTCCAAAGCAGTATCTCAACAATTAGGAGTTAAACTGATAGGAAGGTTTAATTCGGTGAATGATTACGAGCAGGAAGAAGGAGTTTTGTTAACCAATTCGTTGGTTGATTTCAAAGAAGAAGGAGCATGGAAAACATATACGTTTGCTTTTAGTAAAAGAGAATACAGTGCTGCCGCTACACAGTTGAAGAATGGTATAGCAGGTATAGTCATTCTGCCAACGTATAGTTCGGGAGTCACTTTGGCCGAGGGAAATAAGTATAAATGTTACATAGATGATATTGAAATTTTATAAGAACGGAAGGAGAGGAAAAGGATGAAAGGAAAATGTTTTCTAATATGTATGTTATTATGGGGGATGTCTTGTGTAAAGGCTCAAACCTCGGACGTGGATAAAATGTTTCCGAATGTCGTGCTCACACGTGAAAACTATGATAAAGTGAAAACAGCATTGGAGAAGGCTGATAATACCGCTTTTCCGATGAATTGGTATATCAAACAGATAGAAACTCCCGCTAAAAATATTGTAGAGAGTAACCGGAAAACGACTCCGGTTAAATCTATTGATGAAAATCCGGATAAGATAGACATTAGTAATGAAATGAAAGCTATTCATCAATTATGTCTCGCGTATGCTTTTACACAGGATAGGACGTATCTGAATAAAGCGGTTGAATATCTGAAAGCATGGTCTGAAATCAATGTTGCCTTGTCGAAAAGAAATATTCATGAAGAATCATATAATATTGCTGTCGAAGGTTATTCGTTGATTCGTAAAGTAATCGGCCAGTCTGACCGGGAATTGATTGATACCTGGCTACGTAAGAGGGCGGAGGTATTTATTAAAGATAATGACTTGAGGGTCAATAACTGGGGTACTTGTCTGTTATATCAATTTTATCTGTTCGGCACGGTATTGGAAGATGAGGCTATAGTCGATAAATTCCGTTCCTCATATGACGATTGGGTGAAGGGTAACCTGTTTCCTAACGGAACGACTACGGATTTACTCGGTCGTGATGCTTTTGCTTATCATGCTTATGATTTATTGTTCTTCGCTCGTCTTTGTCATTTGAAGGCGATGTATGAAGGTTATGAAGCTGCTGAAGCTTTCTATAAGAAGGATGTACATTGGGGAGCTTCTATCCGGAATAGTGTGGTTTTCTGGAAACCTTTTCTGTTGGATTCCAAGAAATATACTCACCTTGAATTTGTAGGTACAGAATATGAACCCGATAAGAAACGTTCGGATTACAATAAAGCTTACAATCCTTCGGGAACTTTATATGTGATCGATGAATTGTACGAAATAGATAAGGAACTTAAAGAGGTATTAGATTATTATAAACGTAATCCGGATGTTTCTTTGAAATTGGGATTAAGTTCTTTACGTTGGCATTAATGGTTGTATAAAATAAGTTTTGTATGAAAAGAATTTTTATAGTAATTGTTCTTTTGACAGTTATATCCAATTATTCTATGGCTACTACCGAAGACAATTTGCATTGGTTCAAAGATGCAAAATTCGGTTTGTTTATACATTGGGGATTATATTCTCAGACAGCCGGTGAATGGAAAGGCCATCCAACCGAAGGTGGCGAACACTTTATGCTTTATGAGCGTATTCCGTTAAAAGAATATGCAACAATAGCCAAAGATTTTAATCCGGTAAAATTTGATGCGAAGAAATGGGTACGGGCTGCCAAGCACGCAGGAATGAAATATTTGGTATATACGACTAAACATCATGACGGATTTGCCATGTATAATTCAGCTTGCAGTGATTATAACATAGTGAAGTGTACTCCTTTTGCCAAAGATCCTTTAAAAGAACTGGCGGAAGTTTGCAAAAAAGAGGGAATCAAGCTGGGACTTTATTATTCATTAGGACGTGATTGGGAAGATCCGGATGTTCCTACTAACTGGCCTGTAAAAGCAGGCCGCAGCAATACTTGGGATTATCCGGATGAAGATAGCAAGCAGTTACCGGCTTATATTGAACGCAAAGTAAAACCACAATTAAAAGAGTTACTTACGAATTACGGTGAAATAGCAGTTATCTGGTTCGATACGCCTGAACTGGTTACCAGGCAACAGAGTAAGGAATTACGTGAATTGATTCATTCGTTGCAACCGGGGTGTTTAATCAATAGTCGCATTGGGAACGGATTAGGAGACTATTCAATTATCGAACAGAAACTTTCTAACAGCATAAATAACAAACCTTGGGAGGCTTGCCTGACGATGGGTAAGAACTGGGGGTACAATCGTTATGATACTGTTTATAAAAAGCCGGATATATTAATCAGAAATTTTGTAGACATTGTCAGTAAAGGTGGAAATTTATTGTTGAATGTGGGACCAGACCAAGCAGGATGTTTTCCGGAGCAAACGGATATAATATTGAAAACTTTTCATAAGTGGCTGAAGAGTAATGGCGAGGCTATTTATGGAACAACTCCCTGGCGTATCTTTGGAGAAGATTTTACGGTAAATAGAGTAGAAGATACTGAACAGAAACCTTTTCACGATGCAGTATATGATGGAACTCCTAAAGATATTGTACCTGATGTCCGCTTCACCATGAGAGGTAAAAGTGTATATATTATCGTACGTCATGTTACTAAAGCTTCTTATACATTGCGTTCCTTTTCTTCGGAAAAGGATAAAATCAGGAAAGTTACATTATTGGAGAATCATAAGAAGGTAGACTGGGAATTGGATGATGACGGGTTAAAAATAAGTAATATACATCGTTCTACTAAAGACTCTTTTCCTGTTTATGTGCTAAAAGTAGAATATTTCTGATACTTATAAAATTGAGAGTAAAGGTTGTGAATTTCTATAAAATTTGCAACCTTTTTTATTATATCTGACATAAGTGAAGAAAACCTTTGTTAGAATCGTAAAGGCAGGATTATAGATTGATTCGCCTATAAAAATGTTGTTTATGTCCAGTATTTTTTCGAATATTGCAAATTGTTAGTATATTTAAGCGATTAATTTGTGATTAACAGAACAACACCAAATAAAAAATAATATGAAGTTACGTCATTTATTACTGTTGTTTATTTCTTTTTTCTTTGTTTTGCCATTATATGCTGAATATTTCAAACATATTGGTTTGTCGGAAGGTTTAACACAGCCCTCTGTGATGGCTATTTATCAGGATAGGTTGGGCAGAATGTGGTTTGGAACAAAGGAAGGAATAAGCCAATATGATGGAAACCGTGTAAGAATATTCAAAGGCTGGATAAAATCTGTAGGTGAAGAACCACCGGTCTGGTTGGGCAATGAAGTTTCGTTTATCGTTGGTGACAGCTTGGATAATCTATATTTCTTAATTGATAAGAATTTAATCAAATATGACATACAAACAGAGAAATTCTCCCGACTCACGAATGAAAGTATTATCACCGCGCTTACTTCGTCCGAAGGACAAGTGTGGTATATGAAACATGATTCTTTATTTTGTTTGAAAGCAGATAAAGAACCAACTTTTGTATTAAAAACGAATATCACTTCACGTATTTGTTGCCTGACCATGATGGACGATCAGATTGGTATCGGGACATATAACGGAGTTTATCTGATTGATCGCCGTACATATCAGCAAAAGCAACTATTGGAAGGGGTGGAGATTTATCGCATATTTGAAAGTTCTCAAAAAGAGCTATGGATTGGTACCCGCATGCATGGATTATATCGAATGAACGACAAACAACAATTGTCGAAAGTTCCTTATTTGCCGGGAACTTCGGAAGGTATCAGTAGCGAACAGATTCGTGATTTTGTAGAAGATAACGAGGGAAATATATGGTTCGGTACTTTTGACGGACTTCATCGCTACAGTATTGGTAACAAACAGTATTCTCTCATTCAAATTCCCCAATATGTGGGCGGGCTGAATCATCCCTCTATCTTTGCATTGTATAAAGATGTTGCCGGAACTATCTGGGTAGGTAGTTACTATGGAGGAGTTAATTATTTCAGCCCTCAACATGATACTTTTGTACATTATGACTATGGGAGAAAGATAAACTCATATTATTCTTATATCGGAGAAATTGTTATTGATAAGAATGAGCATTTATGGCTTAGTACAGATGGGGGCGGTATCACTTGTGTAGATAAGAAATGGAATACTCTTCAGCAGTTTACAGCCGGTGGAAAAAACTCTATTTCTCATAATAATGTGAAAAGTATTTGTTATGATGAAAAGAAGAATTGTCTGTATATAGGAACCTATTTGGGTGGTTTGTCACGTTATGACTTGAATACAGGTCGTTTTTATAATTATTGGAAAGAAGAGAGTCACTCTTCCGATATGCCTGATGAAATTGTTTATCATGTGAAGATATGGAAAGATCAAATATATATATCTGCCCATAATGGCTTTTTTCGGTTGGATACTCAGACACAGAAATTCCATAGGATCAACATTCCTTTTGCATTTTATGAGCATTTCGATATTGATGCGGAAGGTAATTTGTATATGGTGGGTTGGAAAAATGTTTTGTGTACTCATGTAGAACATCCCGAGTCTATAGTCTATGTTCCATTGGCAGAAGGAGATAGTAAAGCAACTCCTACCCGTGTGCTTGCCACCTCCGATGGTGTCTATATCGGTACGTTAGGAATGGGGCTCTTTTTTTATGATAGGCAGACGCGTAACATGGCTCATTATACTTCCCGAAACAATCAGTTGCCGGGTGATTTCTGCTATAATCTTTGCCGGACCCAGGATGGAAAGATTCTGATAACAGGTGATAAGGGAGTCACCTGCTTTGTTCCTTCCGAGGGCACTTTCACAACGATTGATTTGATGAGAAACTTTCCCTCGACTCATATTATCAACGGATGTGGAATTTTGGTATCCGGAGAGGGAAGTATTTACATTGGAGATACAAAAGGAGTAACCGTATTCTCAGAAAATGAGTTTAACAAAACCGGTACTGCTAATGAGAATTCTAACTTTTACTTTTCAGAACTTTGGGTCGATAATAAGACGATTATTCCGGGAGATGATACAGGGATATTGTCTCAGTCGCTCCCGTACACTCGTGAACTTAAACTTAATTATGATCAGAATAATCTGATTATTCATTTTGCTTTGTCCGATTACGGACAACAATTATCGGAAAAATGGTTTCAATATAAGCTTGAAGGTTTGGACAAGAATTGGATTAAGACTAAACAGACGGAATTGTATTACACTAATCTGGATCCGGGAAAATATACGTTGCATGTGGCTTCGATAAATGAAAAGAGCGGGCAAAGTTTGGAGGAAATAACGATGCAGCTTGTCATTGCCTCTCCGTGGTATGATACGTGGTGGGCATGGATAATCTATGTGACAGCTTTCATTGCGTGCGTTTTCTATTATGTATATAGTAAAATAGCAAAACGCACATTGGCTCTTTCTTTGGAAAAGGAACGTTTTGAGAAACAACAGATAAAGCAGCTTAACCAGGAAAAACTAGTTTTCTTTACAAATGTGAGCCATGAGTTCCGAACACCTCTAACTCTGATTATCAGTCATATTGATATCCTATTACAAAAATATTCATTGAATCCTTCTATATACAATCAGATAACGAAGATTAGGAAAAATGCGCAACAAATGAATAAGTTGATCTCTGAGTTGCTTGAATTCAGGAAATTGGAACAGAATTATGGAACGATACAAATAAAGCAACAGGATATAATTGTATTTTTGAAGGAAATCTATCTTTCTTTTGTCGATTATGCACAGCAAAGGAATATAAATTATGAATTCAAATTACCGGAATTGTCTGTCTTATGTTGGTTTGAACCGCAATTAATGGAGAAAGTATTCTTCAATCTTTTGTCCAATGCCTTTAAGTATACCTCCGACAAAGGGAATATTATTCTGTCGGGAGAGATAACGAATAGTGATATAAAAATTAATATAACGGATACCGGTATCGGTATTTCTGAACAAGATAAAGATAAAATATTTGCACGATTCTTTCAGGCTGACAATCAAGAAAAGAAAGGAAGCCTGTTTAGCGGAACCGGTATCGGATTGGCATTGACCAGAACAATTGTGGAAAAACATCATGGAGAGATAACAGTGAAAAGTGTTGTTGGTGAAGGTAGTACATTTACAGTGCGGCTGCCCCGCCGGAAAGATGTATTCCTGAACGATAAGAATGTACAATTTTATACTCAGGATTCTGAAAGTGATATTATCCCCGATTCAATGCCTGTATTTGTAGATGAGGGGAATTCGCCCATAGAACTTATTGAGACTAAAGATACGGAAAACAAGACTCATACGGTGCTTCTTGTGGAAGACAATGATGAGTTGCTCCAAGTGCTGAAAGAGCTTTTCGAGCCTTTCTATAAGATCATTTGTGCCCATGACGGGAAAGAAGGACTCAGTCAGATTTATGAGAACTCTCCTGATTTAGTTATCAGTGACGTCATGATGCCTGAGATGACCGGAACAGAAATGTGTCTGCAAATTAAGAATAATATAGATTTATGTCATATACCTGTAATTCTGTTGACTGCACTCAACTCTACCGAGCAGAACATTGAGGGACTCAGCCGTGGTGCCGATGATTATATCACGAAACCCTTTCATGCACAGTTGTTACTGGCACGTGCCAATAACCTGATACGCAGCCGCTTGCTGATGCAACATCAATTTGATAAGAAACCGATGTCCGAGATTGATTTGGCCAGCATAAATCCTTTGGACAAAGATCTGTTGAAACGGGCTTCACAGGTGATTGAGCAACATATTGACGATACGGAATTTGATATTCCGGCTCTTTGTAAAGAAGTAGGTGTCGGTCGGTCATTGCTTTATACTAAGTTCAAAGCATTAACCGGCATGACACCCAATAACTTCTTGCTAAATTACCGCCTGAAGCACGCAGCCACTTTATTGAAGCAATACCCTGATCTTCCCATTGCAGAGGTTAGTGACCGTAGTGGGTTCAATGCGCCCGTATATTTCAGCCGTTGCTTCAAAAACCAGTTCGGATGTACACCTCAGAATTACCGGAAAGAAAAGAAACAGGCAGACTGATTCAGGACTGTTTCTTTTTTCCGAAACAATTCGTTCTGCTATTATTCACAGGACGAATGGTGAAGTCCGGCTGAGTACCTTTGGAGTAAATGATTACTTCTTCGCCTTTCTGTAAATCTATTTTGTACATAGATTCGGATAAAGCTGTGGCCTCAAATTGGCGTTTTCCTTTGAAGACAGGTGAGGATATGTCAGTCACTACAATGCAAGGTTCGCCTGCAAGGCTTTTGATAGTGATAAACTCAGTCTTACCGTTTTTCCGGCTGGCAGTGATAAGAAAAGCACCTTCAGCACGGAAGTCTTTATAAGCAATGTCTTTCCAACTGTCGGGAACGGCAGGGAAAATGCGCAGCTTTCCTCCCCAACTTTGAAGCAACATATCATGGATAGACTGGGCGGCAGATAATGGTGTTTCTATGACCGGGCCCGATTCACGATAAAGTGTATTGACAGATAAGAATTTAGTAAACAACTTGTCAAGGTATGTAAGCGCTTCATTGCCTTTACCCAAAGCGGATGATATAGAGGATGCTCCCGTACATGAATATCCCTGATGTGCCCCGGATTTGCCTTGCCAATAGAGGAGTGATTTCTCTATGAGGTCGTATTCTTCGGGATTTTCCTTATTGATAAGATATAGAGGATAGGCAGCCAATAGATGCGAATAGTGGCGGTGCGAGAAAGCATAAGGAACATCCCGTCCTATCATAAGCCCGTTGGCCGGGTCTGTGGGGAACGGTGTAAGTTCCTCCAAAGTCGTTCTCCAACGCGGGATAAGCGGATCGTCTATGTTCAGCCGGCCGGTAATCTCAAGTAATGTCCGGCAACCCCAAGATAATAATGCCAGGTCGAAGTTACAATCTTTCGCACTGCCATATTCCGGAGAATATGTTTGGGGCAGATGTACCTTGCCGTCTTTTCCTTTGTAGGTAAAGTGCAGGTAGTAGTTGATAGCTTGTTTAAGTACAGGAAAGAGTTTGTTGCGTAATAGCTCGTCATCCATTTTGTGGCGATAAATCAACCATAAGCTATGGCATACCCAAGGCAAAAGCCCGACTTCCGCTGCTTTGTCTACACCGGGGATTCCGATTTCGCCGGATTCGCATACCAGATTTGACGAGCGTCCTATTGCCAATGCGTCTTTGCGATAGGCTTCCGGTACGTTTTTCTTAAGGTTTTCTATATTGTTGTAAATAGCATTCTCCAGAGAGGCTGCCAAATCGAGATGATTGGATGCATTGAGTGCCCAATAGGTCAGTTGTACGTTCAAGTTCCACCATGCATTGGGCCATGGAGTGACGGTCAGCCATGGGCCGGTGTTGTCTATTAGTGCACGGTCGCCGCGCGTGGCACTGGCAAGCTTATACATCTGTATCCAATAGAAATTCTCTTTCATACCATCCGGTAACGTAAGGAAACTGCTCGGATAGTAATGATTCCACCAGGTACGGTGTTGTTTCTGTAATTTTCCGGTTCCTGTTGCTAATGCCTTATCCAAAATTTGAGCGGCATCCTTTTCGGCCGTGGCTTCGGGATACGAATGAGTTACGGTAATCCAGTATGTGCGTTCATTTTTTTTAGTTCGGGTTTCTTTCCATGCAACGGCTGTTTCACCTCCTGCCCGCAATTTCTGAACGGATACTTCCGGTTTTACCTCCGGTGCCGGGTTAAGAGAGTAGTCTTCAGGCACCTTTATCCATTTTCCTTCTCCTTTTGCATAAAGATATCGCGGGCTTTGGGCGGAGGCAGGTATCCATTCCCAACGGAAGTTTTTCTCTCCATCGGTGGCGTTAGTCTGAACCAGCATTACCATATCATTGGCGTGTACATAGGCGTGCAGACGGATGATTCCTTTTGTGGTGGTTATCTCTGCTTTTGTTTCGGCATTCCAGATGTCAAGATGCATCGTTCCATTTACGATTGTACCTTCAGGATGTAAGGCGAAGTGCCCGGTGAGCAGTCGGGGAATGGCAAATAAGTCCGATCCCGCTTTGTGGTCGTGTACCGAGCAGTTGCCGGTTTCAAACCGGATATAGTTCTGTCCCGGTTCCTTATAAATCATAAGTCCCAACATACCGTTGCCCATATAAGCCGATTCATACCAGTATTCGGGCAGTATTTCCCAGATCAAATCTTGTTTTTGCATGAAAGCAGGCCAGTCTATATCCGTTTTTACTTTTTCTGTTCGGGCGGATGCGGATGTATATCCTGTTACTGACAGACAAAGGCATAAAATAAAAAAGCGTATTTTAATGTTCTTCATGATGTTGTATGATTATTATGTCGCAGGCAAAGATGAAAATTATATCTGTATTAATCAATATTTTCCCCGTTGATTTGGATGATTTGGAAAATAGATGCAACTATTGAGGACAATTTAGTCAGATAAGATAAAAATAAATGGTGCTATTTTGCCATACATTAATATCTTAATTAGATGATAGAAAAAATACTTATATTTGTGTTCTCATTATTTTATACAATTATATGTATTCGGTCATTCAGAAAAGGAAATTATTCATTTATAATAAAGAATCTATATCATGAAATTGAAAAACTCTATTCTTGCAGGATGTACTGCTCTTGTGGTAGCCACATCTTGCACCCAAAGAGCTGTCGAGAAACAAACATGGGTTGAAAAAGCTATTGAAAACGCACACGCTCAAATTGGATTGGAAATTGATACTATTGAAAGTAGCGGCAGATTTCTGAATCCGGTGACGCTCAATAATAAGGGTGGTGTCTATTATTGCGGATACGCTGACTGGCGGAGCGGCTTTTTTCCCGGCAGTGTATGGTATTTGTATGAACTGACAGGCGACACTGCTTTGCTTCCGCTTGCCCAGAAATATACCGAGGCTATTAGCGAAGCACAAAATCTTACTTGGCATCACGATATTGGTTTTATCATTAATTGCAGCTTTGGCAATGGCTTGCGCCTGATTGATAAACCCGGTTATAAGGAGGTAATGATCCAAGCAGCAAAATCTCTTTGTACCCGTTTTCGTGAAAAGCCTCAAGTGATTCAAAGCTGGGATGTGAAAGGAAATAGCTGGCAGTCGAAACGGGGCTGGGAATGTCCTGTGATTATAGACAACATGATGAATCTTGAATTGTTGTTTGAAGCAACCAAACTTTCCGGTGATTCTACTTTCTATAACGTAGCGGTGATGCACGCAGACCGTACGTTGAAAGAGCAATTCCGCCCGGACGGAAGCTGTTATCACGTTATTGATTACAGTATTGAGGACGGAACCGTACGTCATCGCCAGACTGCTCAAGGCTATTCCGATGAATCTGTTTGGTCTAGAGGACAAGCATGGGCGATCTATGGATATACCGTATGTTATAGAGAAACAAAGAATCGTACTTACCTTGACCAGGCAATCAAGACTTTCGAATTTATGAAAAATCTTAAGAATATGCCGGAGGACCTTGTTCCATATTGGGATATGGACGCGCCTGATGTTCCTGCTGCCCCGCGAGATGCTTCTTCGGCTTCTGTCATAGCATCCGCCTTATATGAGATGAGTACTTATGACCTGCCGGACGCTGCTTCTTACCGGGCGTATGCCGACAAAATAATGGAGTCGCTTGCATCAGAGAGCTATACTGCCAAATTGGGAGAAAACGGACGGTTTATCCTGATGCACAGTGTAGGTAGTATTCCTCATAACAGCGAAGTGGATGTTCCGTTGAACTATGCGGATTATTATTATCTGGAAGCTTTGAAACGTAAAACGGATATTGAAAAAACTGCCATTTAAAAAGAATGATTATGAAAATGAGAATTGTTTTATTAGCTCTTATTTCTTTTTGTTTCCTGAGTGTAAATGCCGCTGATAAGAAAAAGAATCAACCGGTGAACGACAGAACACAGTGGGTTGACTTATGTTATAAAATAGCGCAACCCGTTCTGGAGAATATGAGTAAAGGCGAGTTGCAAAAGAATATGCAACTGGAGTTGAGTCCTACGTGGGACGGAAGAGACAAGCGGGTGGCTTATATGGAAGCATTCGGTCGGCTCATGGCAGGCATTTCTCCCTGGCTGGAGCTGCCTGATGATGATACGGCAGAAGGAAAGCAACGCAAGCAAATACGTGAGTGGGCTTTGAAGGCTTATCAAAATGCTGTTGACCCGCAGAGTCCGGATTATTTGCTGTGGAAAGGACATCAGCAGCTTTTGGTAGATGCTGCTTATCTTGCGGAAAGTTTCATCCGTGCTCCTAAGGCCACTTGGGGACAGTTGGATGATACGACAAAAGAACGTTATATTGAATGTTTTAAGAAGGTGCGTGTCATCCGTCCTGCCTATAATAACTGGTTACTGTTTCGTGACATGGTAGAGGCTTTCTTGCTTTCCGTCGGTGAAGAACCTGACGGTTATGCCTTGACTACCGGCCTTAATAAAATAAATGAATGGTATCTTAGTGATGGATGGTATTCCGACGGAGCGGAATTTTCGTTGGATTATTATAATTCTTTCGTTATTCATCCCATGTATGTCGAGATACTGGAAACGTGCAGCAAGAACCGTTTTCCTACCCCAATCAGTTATAAGCTGGCAATCAGTCGTATGCAACGTTTTAATACCTTCATCGAACGTCTTATTTCTCCGGAAGGTACCTTCCCGGCTTTCGGGCGTTCCGTAGTCTATCGTATGGGAGCATTCCAATCGTTGGCATTGGCTGCCTGGAAATATGGCCTTCCTGAAGGACTGACTAACGGACAAGTCCGGAGTGCATTAAGTGCAGTGATGAGAAATATGTTTTCAGTAGATGGAAATTTTGATGATAAAGGATTCCTGGCACTTGGTTTTGCGGGACATCAGCCGGATTTGGCCAACTATTATACTAATAATGGTAGCTTGTATATGACTTCACTCGTTTTCTTGCCTTTGGGTCTTCCTGCCGATCATCCTTTTTGGAGTGATCCGGCCGAGGAATGGACATCTCAAAAGGCATGGGCGGGAAAAGCTTTTCCAATTGATGGACACCAGTCATTAAAGAAGTGATGTTTCCCCCGTCATTATCCGTTCAACGCGGGTAATGACACATCCTTCTAAAAAATAGATAGTTTAATGGCTTGAAACACTAAATATCGAAAAAGAGGCTAACGTTAGGTCAGCCTCTTTTTCGATATAAGAATTTTTAATTTTACTCTTCCGTGCTTTGGAGCATCTGGAACAGTTTGTCTAACTTCGGAGCCATGATAATCTCCGTACGGCGGTTCTTACTTCTGCCTTCTGCCGTTTCGTTGTCATCGACAGGCATATATTCGCCGCGGCCGCTCGGTTGTATCTGCAAAGGATTCACGTTATAGTTTTTAATCAGAATACGTACGACGGAGGTAGCACGAATCACACTCAAATCCCAGTTATCCTTGAATTGTACAGTGTTGATAGGCTTATTGTCCGTATGTCCTTCAATAAACACATCAATATCCGTCTGTTTGTTCAGTACTTCGGCCAATTTGCCAAGAGCTTCTTCACCACGCTTATCCAGACGGGCGCTTCCTGATTGGAATAATAATTTATCCGACATTGCCACATATACTTTTCCGTCTTTTTCGCGAACGGTCAGTTCATCGCTGCTGAAGCCTAATAACGCATCTTTTACGCTACTCAACAGTTTCCGGACTTTCTCATTCTGCGCATTGATCATCTGCTGCAACTCGTTGATAGTACGCTCTCTTTCGTTCAACTCGTTTTTCTTCTGGTTCAACAGGGCGTTCAGTTTTTCCTGTTCGGTCATGTTCACATTCAGCATACTTTGATACTGGCGGATACTGTTTCCCATTTTTGTTGTATCACGCATGAGGTTTTTGATTTGTACCGACATTTGGTTGCCCGTGTTACGGCAGTCGGTCAGTAGTCCTTGCAAACTATCTTTGCTTGCGGTAGCTGCCAGCTCTGCAAGCATGAACTTCTTTTTCGTTACACATGAAGTACATAATAGGATCGTAAGGAAGGTAAATAAAGTAATTTTCTTCATTGTGTTTTATGTTTTAAAAGGATATATACAATTAGCTTTGTAGAAATTCACATAGTTTTTGCACAGCCAGTGCACGGTGGCTGATTTTATTCTTGATATCATTTCCCAGTTCGGCGAACGTCCGTTCATAGCCTTCCGGTTTGAACACGGGATCATAACCAAAACCCGAATCGCCCCGTTTTTCTCTGATTATCTCGCCCTTTATCACTCCTTCAAAAAGATATTCCTTTCCGTCCAATATCAACGAAATGGCAGTACGGAATTGTGCTTTGCGATTTTCTTTGCCTTCCAGTTCGTGAAGCAGTTTGAGCATATTGGCTTGGGCGTCGTGTCCTTCGCCGCCTGCATAGCGGGCGGAATAGACTCCGGGGGCCCCGTCCAAGGCTTCTACTTCCAGTCCGGTATCATCGGCAAAGCAATCCAGGCCGTAGTTTTTAAAGATAAACGACGATTTCAACAGAGCATTTCCCTCCAGCGTCTCGGCTGTTTCGGGAATATCCGTATGGCAACCGATATCGTTGAGGCTCAGCAGTTCTATTTGGTCTCCTAAGATAGCGGCTACTTCTTCCAGTTTATGAGCGTTGTTGGTAACAAATACCAGTTTGCGTTTCATCATCTTATTTTGTTTTTAACGGGGTTGTTCAATACTTATCGGGCCAATCAAAGCTTGGAACCGGTTATTTTACTTTCAGTTTTTCGAATCCTTCGCCATATACTCCGATAACTGAACTTTGGGAGATAAAAGCATTCGGGTCGATACGTTTCACCAGACGGAAGATGTCGAGTGACTGGCGTTTCTTGGCAAGTACTACCAGTACTTTTACATTGGCTTTACTGTACCAGCCTGTGCCATCGAGCACGGTTACTCCGCGATCGGCATCTTTGATGATACGGTCGGCTATTTCGTCATACTTCTTGGAGAAAATGAAGAATTGGACCGATTGGCGTGCACTGTTGATAATCCAGTCGAGCACGACACCAATGATGAACAGGGTGACGAAACCGAAGATAACACGACGCCAGTCATGGAATATAAAGTAACAGGAACTGATGATGAATACATCGCAAATCATAATCATTCTTCCGAGTGTCACATCTTTATATTTGTTAACTATGGCGGCGATAATATCTGTTCCTCCCGTACTTCCGTTATAGTTGAACACAATGCCCAGACCTACGCCACACATGGCGGCACCGATGATACAGGCCATGAAATCCTGTCCGGGACCGAGCAGTAGCGGTTTACCGTCGGCTGTCATGTCCGGTACTTCCACATAATTGTTGACCAGTAGTTGGAACAACCAGAGCAGGAAAGTCAGCATAAAGATAGCATACGTCGTTTTTATACTGAATCGCGGGCCTAATATCCGGATAGCAAATGTCATCAGAACGGCGTTGATAATGAAATATGACCATTGGATAGGGAATCCGGTTGAGTAGTAGATGATAGCACTGATACCGGTAGTTCCTCCGGTCGTTATCTGATAGGGCAGTAAGAATGCCGCCCAGCCCAAAGAATAGCTGATTAGTCCGAGAGTGATGTAAGCATAATCTTTCACTTCTCTCATTATTCCCGCTTTTGCTAGTTTATGCATTGATTTTAAGTATTAGGTGTCAAAGTATCAGGTATCAAGTATTAAGTATTCACCTTGCGGATATATATTTGAATCATAGCCGTGGTGATACTTAATACTTATTACTTAATGCCTGTTTAAATAACAACGTTTACAATCTTCTTCGGAACGACGATGATCTTTTTTGGAGTCTTTCCTTCGATCCATTTCTGTGAACGTTCGTCAGCCAATACGGCTGCCTGGATGGCGTCTGAAGTTTCATCTGCAGCAAATTCCATATTGAAACGTGCCTTTCCGTTGAAAGAGATCGTGTAGTTGATTGTATCTTCTTTCAGATATTCTTCGTTGTATACCGGCCATTGGGCGTCGCATACGGAAGTTTCGTGTCCCAGTACGTCCCACAATTCTTCACAAACGTGCGGAGCGAAAGGAGCAAGCGTGATGACGAGTTGTTCTAGAATCTCTTTCTTACTGCATTTCAGGTTGAAAAGCTCGTTTACGCAAATCATGAATGCACTGATAGAGGTATTGTAAGAGAACTGCTCAATGTCACCGGTCACCTTCTTGATAAGTTTGTGGAGGCTTTTCAGTTCTTCCTTCGTTGCCGGTTCGTCCGTCACCAGATATTCATCCGTGCGGCTGTAGAACAGCGACCAGAATTTGCGGATAAAGCGGTGTACACCATCGATACCGTTTGTATCCCAGGGCTTGGACTGTTCTACCGGGCCGAGGAACATTTCGTACATACGAAGTGTGTCCGCACCGTATTTCTCAACAATCATATCCGGGTTGACAACGTTGAACATTGACTTACTCATCTTTTCAATCGCCCAACCACAGACATATTTTCCGTCTTCGAGGATAAACTCTGCCGTTTTATATTCGGGACGCCATGCCTTGAATGCTTCCAGATCGAGAATGTCATTGGATACGATGTTAACGTCTACGTGAAGCGGTGTAACGTCATACTGGTCTTTCAGGTTCAGTGAAACGAATGTATGGGTATCTTTGATACGGTATACAAAGTTACTGCGACCCTGAATCATTCCTTGGTTTACTAATTTTTGGAATGGTTCTTCCATTATGGATACACCCATATCATAAAGGAATTTATTCCAGAAACGAGAATAAATCAAGTGTCCCGTAGCATGTTCGGTACCCCCTACATATAAGTCTACATTCTTCCAGTACCGGTCAATTTTCGGGTCAACCAATGCTTTATGATTGCGCGGGTCCATGTAGCGCAGATAATATGCGGAAGAGCCGGCGAATCCCGGCATGGTATTCAGTTCCAATGGGAAAACGGTTACATTATCAATCTTTTCGTTTTCTACCACGCATTTGTTCGCTGTGTCCCACGCCCATTTCGTAGCGTGTCCCAATGGAGGTTCGCCTGTTTCGGTAGGCAGGAACTTGGCAACTTCCGGAAGTTCCAGTGGCAGACAGCTTTCTTCGATTACATAAGGCATTCCGTCTTTGTAGTAAACCGGGAAGGGTTCACCCCAGTAACGTTGACGTGAGAAGATAGCGTCACGTAAACGGTAGTTTACTTTCACGCGACCCAGATTATGTTCTTTTACATAGTTCTTGGTTTTTTCAATTGCTTCTTTGATAGTCAGCCCGTTCAGGGAGAGGTCACAGTAAGGAGTGACGTCCGGACGCGGAGAGTTGCAGACGATACCTTCTTTGGCATCGAAACTTTCTTCGCTGACATCACAACCTTCTACCAACGGGCGGATTTCGAGTCCGAAATGCTTGGCAAAGGCGTAGTCGCGGCTGTCGTGAGCAGGTACGGCCATGATAGCTCCCGTTCCGTAACCGGCCAATACGTAGTCGCTGATCCAGATAGGTACTGCTTCGCCTGTGAACGGGTTGATCGCATACGAACCACTGAATACACCGGTAACGCTGCGGTCGGCAATACGTTCACGTTCCGTACGTTTCTTAGTACGGTCGAGGTAAGCGTCTACTTCCGCTTTTTGTGCAGGAGTGGTTAATTGTGCCACCAATTCACTTTCCGGGGCCAACACCATAAAGGTAACACCGAACATGGTATCTGCGCGGGTGGTAAAGATTGTAAATTCGAGATCACTGTCTTTTACCTTGAATTGAACTTCAGCACCTTCCGAGCGTCCGATCCAGTTTCTTTGAGTTTCTTTCAGAGAATCTGTCCAGTCGATAGTATCCAGTCCGTCAAGCAAACGTTGTGCGTAGGCGGATACACGCAGACACCACTGGCGCATCTTCTTTTGGATGACGGGGAAACCGCCGCGTTCGCTGACGCCGTCCACTACTTCGTCATTCGCCAATACCGTTCCTAATTCAGCGCACCAGTTTACCATTGTTTCGCCCAGATAAGCGATGCGGTAGTTCATCAGGATTTCCTGTTTTTCCTTTTCGTTTTTTGCGTTCCATTCATCGGCGGTGAAACTGATTTCTTCACTGCAAGCGGCATTCAGTCCCTCGTTTCCGTAGACAGCAAAGGCTTTTTCCAGTTCTTCGATAGGGCGTGCTTTCTGCTCGTCGTTGCAATAATAACTGTTGAACATTTTTAGGAAAGCCCATTGTGTCCAATGGTAATATTCCGGGTCGCAAGTACGGATTTCACGGTTCCAGTCGAAAGAGAAACCTATTTTGTCCAACTGCTCGCGGTAGCGGTCGATATTGTTGACGGTAGTGATAGCAGGATGCTGTCCGGTCTGGATAGCATATTGTTCTGCCGGCAAACCGTAAGCGTCATATCCCATTGGGTTGAGTACATTGAAGCCCTGCAGTCGTTTGTAACGGGCGTAAATATCCGAAGCAATGTATCCCAGCGGATGACCTACGTGTAGACCAGCTCCTGATGGGTAAGGAAACATGTTTAGTACATAAAATTTTTGCTTCGAATCATCTTCCGTAACTTGGTAGGTTTTCTCTTCTACCCACCTTTTCTGCCACTTCTTTTCAATTTCTCTGAAATTGTACTCCATAGTGATAAAGTTTTTATTTATAGTGATTTATACTGTTATTTCTAATTCGAGGCACAAATTTACGTGTTTATTTTCAGATAACCACGATTTCCCTATTGACTTTCTTGTTTTTATTTTGTATATTTGAGGTCAATAAAATAAAGAAATAACAATGAAATATATAAATTTTATTACATAAAGTTCAATAGGTTAATGTGCAAAATTGCATAACGAGGATAACGAATGGGCAAGAAACTGTGAAGGTTTTTGCCCATTTTTGTTGTAATAATTCTATTTCAGGTATTGAAAGTGTCAAAAAAGAGTTTATAATAAACTTGGGTACCGTTTATAATAAACCCCTTCGTTATTTATTAAAAACTTGAATAGAGTTTATTCAATTTCGAGGTTTTTGTGTAAAGAAGAAAGACTGATTGCAATGAATAACTGGCATCTTCTTTTCTTCTTTAATAAATAATTTCTACAATATACTGAATGAGTGTATTGATTATATTATTTTACAATATGTCATTGTTTTGCTCGATAATCGATCATTCAATGTACAAAGCTCCTGTCGTCTGTTCAATCAGATCGGACTTATGAGTCAGTTCCGGATTGAATAGAAACCATCATTGAGTCAAAAAAAATGCAGAAATCGTCTGTCATATCATATAATTCTGTAATTTTGTTGTGCGAAGTTACGAAAATAGTGTATTTTATTGGAAATGAGCATATGTTAATCGCTCATGATAGTAATAGGTTACGATTTAGTTAGTTATCTGCTGCATTATTCTTCTGCGCGTTGCGTAACCTTCAAAGAACTCTTCGTATGCAAAAGTAACAATAAAACGGGAGATTTTGATATGAATCTCCCTGATTTTTTTCTATCTCATACAAGTTTTTCCGTAAAAGCAATTTTCTGTTTTTTATATCCCACGAAAGAAAACTCCACCTCCCCTTTCGTCACAGGTAAATCTATCGCAAACCATCCTTGAGCATTGGTTGCCGTTCCCAAGCTCACCCCCACCATTCTTACCGTCACCCCTGGTAGCGGTTCTTTTTTCTTATCACGAACCCACCCTTTTAATCGCACGGATTTCTTTTCTTCTTTCACCTCCTGGGGTTGAATCACGATCACATGATCTTCAATCTGGTAAACGAACCCCGTGTTTCGAAGGACTTCATCCAGAATCTCTTGGATAGTAGCCTCATGTACGTTTATTGATTTTACCCGGATATTCCTCACGTCATCCATATTATAGATAAACGTGAACTCACTACTTTTCCGGATAGTCGAAAAAACATCCGTCAACGCAACATTTTCCAATGCCAGAGTAAACCTTGCATTCTGTGAATAACTTGCTGCTGATACCGAAACAGACAACAAGAAAAAAAAGCACAAAAATTTCATAACCAACAATGTTTTTCGCAGCCTTATTTTCATAAGACCACCAGAATTACATTTTTTTTTCATAACTTTGTTCTTGAGTTTTACATTGAATTAAATATTGAATGTATTCGGACAGATAGCATGGGGGTGCTGTCTGTCTTTTTTTATTCATACACGTTTATAGTTCTATCTTTTATTTCAAATTTTACACGTTTAGTTTGTTCTATTCTTCTCAGGATCTCGTTTATATCCCCATAACGTCTAATCTCGACAGAGAATTTCATCTCTTTCAACGCTGGGTTCATATAAAAAACATTCACGTTATACCAGCGGGCCATATCATCCAGAATTGTCTCCAAATCAACATCTTCAAAATAAAAAATCCCCTCTTTCCATAACACATAATTACGGGCATCTACCTGTTTCACTCTAAACTCGTCATCAGACCATATTGCTTGCTGGTTAGGCGATAAAATAACCTGTTCATTACCTTTTTTCAACTGCACCTTTCCTTCGACCAACGTGGCCACCACCTCTTCTTGATAAGCCGAAACATTAAAACTTGTTCCCAAGACCCGAATATCAACCCCATTCACGGTTACAATAAAAGGTTTTTCCTTATTCTTTGCCACCTCAAAATAAACCTCTCCCTCCATCTCAACTTTTCTCTCCTTACCCGTGAAAGCCACCGGATAACGCAACCTCGACTCCGCATTCAACCACACCCGAGTTCCATCTGCCAATTCCAACGAAAATTCACCTCCTCGCGGCACGATCAACGTATTATACTTTACTTCTGTCGATTGTCCGGCTAAAGAATCCTTCCCCGAATACTTTACCCTATTATCTGATGTCAAAATTCGGGTTCCCCCCTCCTCTTCTAATTGTAAGCTTATTTCTGGCCTCAAATCCACCTTTTTTCCATTAGCAAGTACAAGCTGCGCTTTCATGCTACCATGTTCAATTTGGGCAACAGTACCATTCTCCACCTCCTGCTTTTCTTCATTTACAAGCCAAAAAATTCCAATGCTCACGAATAACACGATAACCGCCACATACTTACTCCACGTAATCCACCGGTCAGTCTTCCGAACCGTATGAGATTTCACTGTCCCCCATCGGGATTCCATTAACTGCCTCCCCCGCTCCTGATCCTTCCAAGCCTCGTTCCCAGTCTTTAATGATTCTAAAATATTCGCATATTCCCCCCGGTGTCGTTCGTCCTCATCCAACCAACGGGCCAACACGACCCGATCCTTGTCATCAATCGTTCCGATCAACTCTTCGGCAATAAGCCGGGCAATATCCAAACGTTTTTTTAGTAAATCCATACTTTTACATTTGTAATTTTATCATAGAGATTACTTCAAATGAAAAGTGGGTAGGTCAAACTAGAAAAAAAATTCAAAAAAAGAAAAGATTTAACATTTACTCCCCTAACAGGAATATCAAAATCACAAAGTAATTTTGGGATAGGGTCCCCCTTAATGTCTCGTAAGCAGACTTTTTCAAACACTTCACCGTGTTCACGGAAATACCTAATTCTTCCGCAACCTCAGGGTTCGTTTTCCCTTCCAAATTCAAAAGGATCACGTTACGAGTCTGTGGTGGCAACTGGTCAATAGCAACATATAACATTCGCATGGTCTCCTGCCGGGTAACCTCCTGCAAGAAATCGTAATCATCCACGTTGCCCTCATCCAATTGCGCAAAATAATTTTCCTTCGCCCGTTGATGCTTACAATGATTCCAGTACAAATGACGCGCAACCGTGTATAAAAAAGCTTTCCCGTAATCAACAGAAACAATCTCATCCCGCCGTTCATAAACCCGGATAAAAGTCTCTTGTGCTAAATCTGCCGCTAATTCATCATCCCCCGTGTAGCGTTTCATGAAAGCGTACACGGATGGAAAATTCTCCCGAAAGAATACTTCAAAGTCTTTATTGGTCTGAATAATAGCACTCATAGTGCTACAAAAATAAAGATTTATTCTGTTATCCCCAAATTGTTATATACTCATATAAATATTGATATTATTTCAATTTCAACTTTCCTCGTTACTAGCTCCTTGCCCTTTAGATAAATTTCCGGTCTAATAACTTTTACACCCTAATATACTCTAGCATTCAATAAACATATCCTGGGGAGATTGGTTGGTAAATTTTTTCCAACATTTTAATCACCCCAGGAATACTTCTTGATACAAATTGCATTTACCGACTCGTCATCACGACACGGATATACTCAAATTATTTAACGTCCTCTCCTTCTCAACCAAATAACCATAGCTAAAATTAGTATCAGACAAGGGAAAAGCCATTGAAATGACATAGTTATTAGTCCCATGTCACCTTCCTCCACAAGCAAATTATTATCTGTAAATGCAGGTCTACGCACATCAATAGGAACTTCCCCGTCCGATAACCAAAAAAACAAACTTTGAATAAGGGTAAAATTTGAAGCACGCACCCCTCTTCGACTAGTACTTAATTCTCCATTTGCAATACAATCTGCATCACCCAATATTGTTATCTTTTGTTCTTTTTCTCCCATTTTTCGGGTCAAAGCCAAACCTGTCACATATTTCTTTTGAATCTCACCACTACCATTATCAAGTGTAGCTCTTTGGTCCTCATTCATAAAATCAGTAGTTTGTAACTCATTCCAAGCAAGCGTATCGGTAGCAAGAATTTCTGTAACGTTAAATCCTTTATCAAGCGTATACTCTAACCCAACCGCATCAGGCATTGAAATGACCGAACCAAAATAACGTAATCCCGCTAATTGATACAAATTATCAATATTTTTAATATCTGCCGTAGGACGAGATTGTGTTAAATTAGAATACTCTCCAGAATTTGCCAAAATCCCTGGGACAAATTTCACTCCAAAACGCTCAATGAGAGAGTTTGCAACATCACGTCTCTTAGGCTCTGTCGCAATTACCAAATTATCTCCACGCTCAATATACTGATCCAAATTACGACGTTCGTTCTCGGTCAACTCCTGTTGAGGATCTGCAATCACTAATATTTTAATATCATCAGGTATAGGTTTATCCAAAATTACTTCTGCAACATCAAAACCTTGATTTATTAAGGCCGGACGAAATGTTTTATAATTAACAAAGGCAGAATAACTTCGGTTATCATCCTCTTTGATTGATCGTTCCCCGTGCCCCGACAAGAAACCGACAATCGGTAATCTCATCGTAATCCGCTTAAATGCTGCAGTTATTTCAGCCTCTGATGGTAATTTTTCGAAATCATTATAAATTCTAAGAAACGTTCTCTCACCGTTATCTCGAACCAATTCTCGTACGAAGGTTTTCCCCTCGCTAGAAAGATCCACCAATTTATCAACTTCACCCGGCTTTAAAAAGAGTCTGGAATTTACTTTATGAAGCTCCATAAGCCGCTCTGCACGCTGTTGCATCGACATATTGGGAAACCGATATTCCAAACTCGGACTGTATATTGAATCATAATAATATACATACTTAAGTTTAATTTCCGGCTTGAAACGTAAGTAATGACTAAAACGAGCCATATCATTATTCACAAAACGCGGGAATGCTATGGGATGATTCGTCTCATCAAACAAATTTACATAAGTTGTAATCGTCAAACCACCTTCCATTTTTGCAATTACATCCTGACTATTAGGCGTTAATGTATTAGCTTTAGTCGTCGTGGCATCATAGTAACATTTCATTACCGGACGAGACGTAATGTATCCTAAAATAATCGTAATTGAAAAAATCAACAAATATTTACTCATAGAATGAATCCATCGAGCTTTTTGTCGACAGGCTTGCAGACGAACTATCGTTAAAGAAAGAAATAACAGAATTACAATCAAGAAGTAAATCAAATCTTCACTCCCGATAAAACCGTATAAAAACGAAACAGAACGACCGGATATAGAAAACCAATAAGTTATATCTCTGACAAATTCAATATCTTGCCACATCACCTTTACATAATTCAACGCCGTAAGGATCACCAGAGTTCCAATTGCTGCAACAACTTGATAAGAAGTCAAGCTTGACATGAACAAGCCTATCGCCGCATAAGTACATATCAACAAGTACAATCCCAGTAAAGCAGTTAACAACCAACGCCATTCCACATTCTCAATCACACAACAACCAAATCCCACGTATATACCGATAATACAAATCAATAAAGAAGCATACACCACCATAGACAGGTATTTCCCTAAAATAATCTGCGTATTGGTGATCGGGGACGAGTAAAGTAAGTTTATTGATCCACTACTCAACTCTCGACTCATCAATCCCATCGTTAATAAAGGAATATACAGATAAAGATAATTCTGTACCTCGAATAAAAGCCCTCCCGACGGATTGGCAAATATGGCTTGCGTCAACATTGGTGTACGATACCCCAACAACATCTGCGTCACACGTAACTCCAAGGCAGAGGTAAATAATAAACTCACTTGAAATATAAAAACAATGATAATAAGCCAAGCTATTGGTGAATAAAATAATGTCTGCAATTCGGCTTTTGCTACCTCGTAAATTTTCCTCATGATTTCTACTCAATTATTTTTTTGACAATTCTGCAAATACCTCGTTTAACGAGCTCTTCTCAATATTAATCTCCGTCAGTCTCCATCCTCGGTTCACGCATGTTTCCACAATTTGCTCCATCGCATCTGTCGAGCGATCAAAAAACAGACGATACCGTGGCCCTCCCAACTCTTCAACCTTAATTACCCCCGGAAGTTTTAGAAGTTCATTTCTCGTTGGCATTGCCATTAAAATCGCAATTGCGGAATTAGGAGCCAGGTAATTATCAAACTCATCAACCGTTCCGGCAAATACGACACGTCCCTGTTCGATCATCCGGATATCATCACATAAGGCCTGTACCTCCGAAAGGATATGAGTTGATAACATCACCGTCCGTTCCTCCGCAATTTCTTTCACCAATCGACGTATTTCAAGAATTTGATTAGGATCAAGCCCGTTTGTCGGTTCGTCCAACACGACAAAATCGGGATTATGTATAATCGCCTGTGCAATTCCTACTCTCTGGCGATACCCTCCTGATAGATTTCTTATTACACGTTTCTTAAAATGAGAAATCGCACAACGTTCCATCACTTTATCCACCGCCTTCTGAACCTCTTTTCTTGGAATATCTCGCAATCCGGCACAATAAGAAAGATATTCATTTACGGTCAACTCCATTTGCACAGGCGGATTTTGAGGCAGGAAACCAATATATCGTTTGGCTTTCACCGCATTCTCCGTCATTGAAATTCCTTTAATCCAAACATTTCCTTCCGTC
>ERZ857951.1035-NODE-1035-length-31847-cov-10.802277_pt1 | contig 31847 bp, 23 predicted proteins | sample MGYA00519759_ERZ857951 | MGnify/ENA primary metagenome ERZ857951 (study PRJEB31778, sample SAMEA3449377) | human gut metagenome | biome: human gut; feature: human-associated habitat; material: faeces | place: United Kingdom | collected 2010/2012 ...
CCACCGGCTGTCCGGCCATTCGGACTGTTCGTAGATTCCACCAGCCATCACGCAACCTCCTCATGATCAGCATCAAGCCCCAGCAAATAGTCGGTAGACACACGGAAGTGCTCGGACAACACAACGATGTCTGAAGTTGTCCAGCCAATGCGTCCCAAGAGTTTTCCATTCGCCGAAGTTTTCGATAAACCAAGCAATGAACCGAGTTGGGCACAAGTAAGTCCCTCACTCTTTACCAGAGCACTTATCCTTTGGGTCACTCCATTCATAGTTCTTTCTTTCTGACTTGGTTCATTTTTACTGTACTTCACTATAGCGTACAGTTTGACTGAACGCAAATCGTATGAGACACTTAATTAAGAAATTCTGAACTATTTTGGGAAGTGATCATATGTCCACATCGGAAGTCTCACCAGAAACACCTTTGGATAAAGGACAGCGTGCTGAAGCGGCGATCCCGACCAACGTGAGAGTTTATCTAGGACTAAGCGGAAAAACACAAAAGGCACTTGGAGAAGCTTTGGGCATTACCAAGAGTGCTATGTCCATGAAAATGTGTGGCAAAGTTGGATGGTCAGTAAGCGATCTTGTAACGACCGCCGATTTTCTAGGTGTCACGCCGAGCGCTCTAATGGATGACACAATTCTCAGCAAAGCCGAGGCTGGATATGCAAAATCGGCCGAGTATGGAGTTTTTGCCGAGAAGCCAGGTGCTTTGGTAGGTGCCGGCTCCCCCAGGTTCCTTGTCAGTCCCTTCAACCCCGACGCCCCGGTCGAGGGTGGAATCTCAGGTGCAGCTAAAGGTGCCTTGGCCGGTTTCGTGCCGTTCGGGGTCCCGTCCGGCTCGGGTTCCCCGTCCAACCCCTCGAAACATGACGGGATTGGGGTTTCCGGCCGGTCTCAAGCCCATGAGACACTTGGAGCCATGACTACAGTTATCATGCATACCTCTGAGGGCGATATCACCATCAACCTGTTCGACGACAAGGCCCCGAACACCGTGGCCAACTTCCTGGGCCTCGCCACCGGCGAGAAGGAATGGGCCGACCCGTACACCGGCCAGCCTTCCCATGAACCCTTCTACAACGGTCTGACCTTCCACCGCATCATCAAGGATTTCATGATCCAGGGCGGCTGCCCGCTGGGCACCGGCACCGGCGGACCCGGCTACGAATTCGACGATGAGATCGACCCGAGCCTAAAGTTCGACAAGCCGTACCTGTTGGCCATGGCCAATGCCGGGCTCCGCCGTGGCATGGACGGTAAGGTCCATGGCACCAACGGCTCCCAGTTCTTCATCACCACCGTGCCGACCCCGTGGCTGGACGGTCACCACACCATCTTCGGTGAGGTCGCCGACGACGCCTCCAAGAAGGTCGTCGACAAGCTCGAAGCACTGGACACCGATTCATCTGACCGTCCGCTCGAGCCCGCAGGAATCCTCTCCATCGAAGTGAAGCGGTAAAAACCGCCCACACCTTCATGCCACAAGGCGGGGCCCCGATCCGACGATTCGGACCGGGGCCCCGCCGTATGCCACCCACATCCCTACTTCATCTTGCGTAGACGGGGCTCGGCGGATTCCTTGGCACCGGTGATGCGGTACACGTCGAACACACCGTCAATCTTGCGCACGGCAGCCAACAGCGAGTTGAGATGCTGCGGATCCGCCATCTCGAAGCTGAACTGGCTGGTGGCCACTCGATCGGAACCCGTGGCGATCGTACCCGAGATGATATTCACGCCATGATCGGACAGCACGCGTGTCACGTCGGACAACAGGTTGCGACGATCCAAGGCCTCGACCTGGATCTTGACCATGAACAGACCCTTGGTGCTGGTCCATTCGACCTCGACCACACGCTCGGACTGCTTGTTCTTCAGGTCGATCATGTTCTGGCAGTCGGTGCGGTGCACGGACACACCCTGATTGCGCGTGACGAAGCCGATGATCTGGTCTCCCGGCACCGGCATGCAGCAACGGGCCAATTTGACCCACACGTCGCCCACGCCCTTGACGGACACTCCGGTAGAGCTGCTGGAAGTTTTGCGCTCGATGGGCTTGAGCGGCAGAGCCTCCTGCTCGACCTCCTCATCGACCTCGTCGGCCCCGGCATCCTTGACCAGATGCGAGATGACGTTCTGCGTGGAGATCTGCCCATCACCGATGGCGGCGAACACAGCGTCGGCGTTCGGGAAATTGAGGTCGTCGGCCACACCGATCAATGCCTCGGTGGTCAGCAGCGCATTGACCGGCAAGTTACGTTTGCGCATAGCGCGGGTCAGTTCGTCGCGGCCTTCCTCAATAGCCTCGGTACGACGTTCCTTCGAGAACCACTGGCGGATCTTGTTTCGTGCCTTCGGGCTCTTGACGAAGCTCAGCCAGTCGCGCGAAGGACCGGCGGTATCGGACTTGGAAGTCAGGATCTCCACGGTGTCGCCATTGTCAAGCGTGGTGTCAAGCGGCACCAGACGTCCGTTGACACGTGCGCCCATCGTGCGATGACCCACTTCGGTGTGCACGGCATACGCGAAGTCGACGGGCGTGGCATGAGCGGGCAGGGATACGATCTTGCCTTTCGGCGTGAACACGTAGACTTCGGACGAGCCGAGATCCTCCTTGAGTGAACCCAGAAACTCATTGGAATCAGGGGTTTCGCTGGTCCAATCGGCAAGCTGCTGAATCCATTTGAGATTGTCGGCTTCGGAAAGCTCCTGGTTCTTCTCGTCACGCCTGCGGTCGGACTTGTCCGGCGAGCTCAAGGCGCGCCCGGCCTGACCGTTCTCCTTGTACTTCCAATGCGCGGCGATGCCGAACTCGGCGCGGCGGTGCATGTCCCAGGTGCGAATCTGGATTTCCACCGGTTTGCCGCCCGGACCCACCACCGTGGTATGCAGCGACTGGTACATGTTGAGCTTCGGCATGGCGATGTAGTCCTTGAACCGGCCGGGAACCGGGTTCCACCGCGCATGCACGGCACCAAGCGCCGCATAGCAATCCTGAATGGTGTCGACGATGATGCGCACGCCGACCAGATCGTAGATGTTCGCGAAATCATGCCCGCGCACGATCATCTTCTGATAAATCGAGAAGTAGTCCTTCGGGCGGCCGGTGACGTATGCCTTGATGTTCTGCTCGTCCAGATCCTCGTTGATCTCCGCCAGAATCTGCTTCAGGTACACATCGCGCTGGCCGGCTCGGCGAGTCACCAACACCACGATCTCGTTGTAGATCTTCGGGTAGAGCACCTTGAAGCTCAGTTCCTCGAGCTCCGTCTTGATGGCGTTCATACCGAGTCGGTTGGCCAAAGGGGCGTATACGTCGAGGGTTTCGCGCGCCTTCCTCTGCGCCGATGTGGTTTTCACGTAACGCCAGGTGCGGGCGTTGTGTACGCGGTCGGCGAGCTTGACCACCAAGGTACGCACGTCGCGGCTCATGGCCACCACGAGTTTGCGAATGGTTTCGGCTTGGGCGGAATCACCCACTTCAAGCTGACTCAGCTTGGTAACGCCATCGACCAGACCGGCCACGGTGTCGCCGAATTCGGCGCGGCATTGATCCAACGTATAGTCGGTGTCTTCCACCGTGTCGTGCAACAGGCCGGCTGCCACCACGATCGGGCCCATGCCCAGATCCGCGAGAATCTGGGAAACGGCCAGCGGGTGGATGATGTACGGCTCGCCAGACTTGCGGCGCTGGGCGGAGTGCTGGATGACAGCACGCCGGTAGGCACGGTCAAGAATGGACAAATCCTCATCGGGGTGATGGGACTTGCACACCTTCTTGATTGGATCCAGCGGATTGAGCGGATCGGCACTGATCTCACAACCCAACTTACGGGCGGCGTACTGCTCGCCATCAATCTCTGCCATGCCAGTCACCTCCCTCGTCATGAAGTTCATTGTAGCCGCGAACCGGAGCCTTGTGCATTCACCTGTTCGCCATCATTGGTTCCACAACCGTTGTTGCCGTCATCACCTTAGTCATTCAACCGGCCTAATCCGGTCAGGACGCCACTCCCGTCGAACCGAACCCGCGTTCGGCGCGATCGGATCCGGGCAGTGTCTCGGCCGGGATGAACCGAGCCTCAACATACCGCTGAATCACCAATTGAGCGATGCGATCGCCCGGATGGAAGACGGCGGTGTGCTTCGGATCGAGGTTGATCAGAGGCACCTTGATCTCGCCACGGTAGCCGGCATCAACGGTGCCAGGCGCGTTGAGCACGGTGACGCCCTGCTTGGCGGCCAGCCCGGAACGCGGATGCACCAACGCCACGTAGCCCGCAGGTAGGGCGATGGCCACGCCGGTGGGAACCAGTGCCCGTTCAAAAGGCTTCAGCGTCACATCGACGGTGGTGATGAGGTCGGCACCGGCATCGCCCGCGTGGGCATAGTGCAGCTGGGCCGGATGTTCGGGGTCGAGGCTCTTGACCAGGACCTCGGTGGATTCGGGCTCGTTGTAGGTCTCGTCGAACGCCATCAGGCGGCGCACTCCTCACACACCGGCTGGCCATCCTCGTCCGTGTAGGCGAGCTGGCTGCGATGCTTGACCAGGAAGCACTGCGAGCAGATGAACTCGTCACCCTGCATGGGGATGACGGTCACCGAGGAATCCTCGTTGCTCAAATCGGCGCCCGGCAGTTCGTAGTCTTCGGCGATGGCGTTCTCATCGTCGTCGATGTCGCTCGAGGCGTTCTGCGAGGACTTCCCCAGCGCCTGCAGCGATTCCTCGTCCTCATCCTTGTTGCGGGGGGAATCATAATCCTGAGCCATCATGGTCCTTTCGTCGTCTTTGGTTCGTAAGTCGATATATATAGCACGGTCAGCGCCGTACTCGCCCATAGGATACACGATTTGAAATACTCGTAAAGTTCGACACGTGGGGCATACTTAAAAGAAGTAATGTCTTTGCGACGGAAAGTGGTGCGAATATGCCAGATGATCGGCTTGAAAAAGCCCGTTTCGTGCGCGTGAGCAAGACGGGGGACCTCGTATTCTCCCTTGGCGGCAGGGAAATGGCTGTGAGCGTGGACGACACGCTCGAACGGGCGATTCTTGAGGCCAAGCAGGTCAGAAGCGAGATGCGACAGGCTCCCCAGCCGCATCAGCAGTCCACTTTGCCGATTTCCCAGATACAGTCGCTGATTCGCGCCGGTGCCGATCCGGCCCGTGTCGCGGAGAAATATCATCTGAGCGAAATGCTGGTACGTCGTTTCTCCATGGCTGTGGAGACCGAGAAACAGTATGCCATCGAACAGTTCCTTGCCGTGGCGGCACCCAAAGACAGCAGGGTGCGCACCATCAGCGAACTGGTGGAACGCACGCTGGCCTCTGCGGGAATCGGCATGGAATCAGTGACCTGGAAATCCACCCGACGTGGACTTGAGCCTTGGCGCATCGTGGCGATATTCACTTCCGCGGGCCGTGAGATCCATGCCGAATGGACGTGGAATATGCACGACAATTCCGTGATGAGCCTGAACAATGCCGCTCGAAAACTGCTCGGCGAACAGAATCCGGAATCAGCCACGGATTCCAAACTCAAGCCGACGATTCCCGAACTGCCCGGCGACTCCGTACGCTCCGCGCGTATCGAGCGCGCCGTGTCTGCTTGGGCGGCTCCTACGCCTTCGATTCCGGCCGCACGGCCTGCCGCAATCCGGCCCTCTGTCACTTCCACAGGTTCCATGCCCCCAGTGGATCTATCCACGTCCATCTCACCGGCCACGACCCAGGCTCATGGCACTACGGCCCCCAGTCCGGTCTCTTCGCAGACCGCCGGATCTGTTTCGCCATCTGCCGCAGGATTACAGCAATCGCCTGCCACGGCACCAGAGCAGGGCTCTGACAATGTTTCGGACAAGACCATACGGAGTGGCCCCAATGCACAGCTAGTAGCCACCGAGCAGGAGCGGGCGGCCGAATCCGCCGCCACCGAACATGAGGCACCAGCCAAACCGGCCAAGCGTAAATCAGGACGTTCGGCCGTACCAAGCTGGGACGAGATTCTGTTCGGAGACTGAATTTCCGAATCAGGCCATATCGATCAGGCAGGGAATATCCATTTCCAATGCTGTTTGGGAGCCATGCACGCTCGGCAGGTGGGTGGCCTTGTCTCCTTGCGTACGCGAATCGACGAGGGTCACGGCTCCCGCTGCCTGCACGACCACATCGCCGAGCATTGGCCGGACTCGCTCGCAGACCGGTCCAAACAATCCGTCCGCGATGGCCTCATCCTTGGTCCGCACCAAGGCTCGGTCTTGCAGACAATCGCGCCACCGGCAAGCTATATCCTCAGGTCGTTCATCCGGCTCGGCATACAGCATCAGCGAGCGCGGCTCCCCCCCGACCAGTGACACGCCTCGGGTGAGCTGCGGTTCAACGGCGATGTCAATCCGCTGGTCCATGTCGGTTTGCACCATGCCGTGGTCGGCTACGATGACGATCAGCGTGCCTTTGGGTGCGCTGCGTTTCAGGAGCGCGAGCTGGGCGTCGATATGTTCGAATGCGGCCACCCAGTGTTCGGAATCCCACCCGTAATTGTGGCCGACTTTGTCGGCGTCACGGATGTACAGGTAGGTCAGGCCGGGGGTGCGGGAGGCGCGTGCGGCGGCCAGCACACGATCGCGTGGGGTGACGTTGCTTTGATAGTCGGTGCCTCGCAATGCGGCTTCGGTCAATGGCGATTTGGAGAACTTGGGCAACCCCGAGCTCGTGACGCGCACCTCTTGAGCCGCAAGTTTCTCGAACACCGTCTCCTCGCGCTGCAGGTCGAGCGGATCGACCATGGGCGGCACAGGAATGTGCGGATTGGCTGGTTTGGGTGCCAGCGCGTCTTTGAACTGGATGAGTTGGATGAGCTTATGGCTGGCGGGTTCGAGCTGCGTATAGCCCGCCATTGCGGTCAGTCCCGGGCAGGTTCCGGTACCGAATGCGGCCATGGCCGCCACAGTGGTGCTTGGAGCGCAGGTAGCGATGGGACGCTGATTGGCGCTTTCGTTCATCAGCGAACGCAGATAGGGCGCGTGGCCGAGGCGCATGGCGAGGTTCCAGTAGCCCAGGCCGTCCACGAGCACCACGATGGCCGATTCGGCATCAGGCAGCCCCAATGCGCGCTGGCAGGCCTTGGGATCGGCGTGGACCTTGGTGGGGGTCGGATGTCCGATGGCGGCGGACAAGGCGGGCAGCACGGCGGACAGGTGCAGTGCTCCCCCACGCCGATCGGCCGGGGCGTCATCCCCATAGCCCACTGTGGGCACCAGCCGCAGCAACTCGTCCATATCCGGCGTCTCAACACTCATAGTTGCCCATTCAAGTAGCACCCCTCCCCTTGGCTCAGTGCGCAGAGAACGGTTCTCAATAACAACTGTGCGCTCCAACGCACATAATCAAACAAACGCACATCGACTGAAACACTGGAATCACGCCGTTTTATCGGCAAACATGTGCGATTGGCGCACCGAAACCAGCGCACAGTTGTTATCGAGAACCGTTCTCTGCGCACTGTTTCGCGCCCTCCCGCTAATATGGGGGCGTTCGAAAGGGAGTTTCATGGCATCACACCGCAAACCGTCCGTGCAAACCTATGATCCGCGCACGGTCAAGGAGCATATCGTCGAGACGCCGCTGAACGAGGAGATGAGCAAGTCCTTCCTCGAGTATGCGTATTCGGTGATTTACGCACGCGCACTGCCCGATGCGCGCGATGGCTTGAAGCCGGTGCAGCGCCGCATCGTCTACCAGATGGGCGAGATGAATCTGACTCCCGACCGCCCGTATATGAAGTCCGCCCGCGTGGTGGGCGAGGTGATGGGCAAGCTCCACCCGCACGGTGATTCCGCGATCTACGAGGCCATGGTGCGTTTGGCACAGCCGTTCGCGATGCGTCTGCCGCTGGTAGACGGCCACGGCAACTTCGGCTCGCTGGATGACGGCCCTGCGGCCTCCCGTTACACCGAGGCCAGGCTTGGCCCGGCCGCTCTCGGCATGAACGCGGATATCGATGAGGACACCGTCGACTTCACGCCGAACTATGACAACAAGCTCAAGGAACCGACCGTGCTGCCGGCCGCCATCCCGAATCTGCTGGTCAACGGCGGCTCGGGCATCGCCGTGGGCATGGCCACGAACCTGGCCACCCACAATCTGGGCGAGGTGGTAAACGCCGCCAAGTTCCTCATGGCGCATTCGGACGCCACCCTGGAACAGCTGATGCGTTACGTGCCCGGCCCCGACTGGCCCACCGGCGGCACGATCATCGGCCGCGACGGCATCCGTGAGGCCTATGCCACTGGCCGTGGTACGCTCACCACGCGCGCCGCCACGCATATCGAGCATGTCACGGCCCGCAAGCAGGCCATCGTGGTCACCGAGCTGCCGTACATGGTGGGCCCGGAGAAGGTAATCGAACGTATTTCCGACGGTGTGAAGAACCGCAAGCTGGAGGGGATTTCCGGCGCGTTCGATCTGACCGATCGTCATAACGGCACGCGTATCGTCATCGAGATCAAGACTGGTTTCGACCCGCATGCGGTTCTGGTGCAGTTGTTCAAGCACACACCGTTGCAAGACAACTTCGCCATGAACAACGTGGCGTTGGTGGAGGGCCGCCCGCACACGATGGGTCTGAAGGAGATGCTTCAGGTGTGGGTGGACCACCGCCGTGTGGTGATTCGCCGCCGCAGTGAATATCGCAAGAAGAAGGCGCTGGAGCGCCTGCACCTGGTCGAGGGCCTGCTGCTGGCCATGTTGGACATCGACGAGGTGATTCAGGTAATCCGCACCTCGGATGATGCGGATGCCGCGAAGAGCCGTTTGATGGTCGTTTTCGATTTGGACGAGGTCCAGGCTCAGTACATCCTCGACCTGCGTCTGCGCCGACTGACCAAGATGAACCGTATCGAGCTTGAGGCCGAACGCGATGATCTGAAGAAGCGTATCGAGGAGCTGACCCGGATCCTGGCCTCCGCCGAGGCGCTCGACCAGGTGGTCACCGACGAGATGGACGAAGCGGTCGCCAAGTGGGGCTCGCCGCGCCGTACCGTGCTGCTGGATGCCGACCCGGATGGCACGTTGACGCCGGTCGTGGCGCAGGGTGCCGGGGCTTCGGGCGTGTCCAAGTCCGCGCTCGAAGCGGTGAAGGCCGCCACTACGATCTCCTCCGCCGAAGCCGATGTGGCCGCAGCCGCAGCTGCGGCCAAGAAGACCGGCGAACAGTCCACGCTGACCGGAGCCTTGAAGATCGAGGACGAGCCGTGCGTGGTGATGATGAGCGCTACCGGTTTGATTGCCCGTACCACGCCAAGCGCGATGGACGTGTTCAATGCACGATCCACTTCCGATGAGCGTTTGAGAGACGATCAGATCACCACAATCTTCGAGACTTCCACGCGCGCTACGTATGGGCTGGTCACGTCGGCCGGCCGCCTGGTGCTCGCGCATGTGGTTGATTTGCCTGCCTTGCCCGCTACCGCCACATTGTCGCTGAAGGGAGGAGTTCAGGCCGACGAACTGATCGGCATGACCGAATCCACCGATCCGATTCGCGGTGAGCGTGTGATTACGGCGATTGCCATGGAGCAGCCGACGTCCGGCAAGACCAGTGCCAAGGACGAGAGCGAGGATGGCGGGGCCGCCGAGGCCAAGCCGTTGCCGTCGCTGGCTATCGGTACCCGTAACGGTGTCATCAAGCGTTGGAATCGTGAGGCACCCACCACCATGGATTCTTGGCCCGTCATTGATCTGAAAGATGGCGACGAAGTGGTATTCGCCGCCGTGGCCGAGGATGACGACCGTCTGGTGTTCATCTCCTCCGATTCCTCGCTACTGACCTTTGAGGCGAAGAACGTGCGCCCGCAGGGTCGTACTGCGGGCGGTATGGCCGGCATCAAGCTGGCCGAGGGCGCCCGTGTGGCGGCCTTCAACGTGGTTCCCGCCGGCAAGGTGGCATGGACCTATGAAGAGGGCGAGAACGGCTTGACTTCCGGATCCGGTGCAGTGGTGCTCACCGTGGCCGGCGATTCCGATGCACTGCCCGGCACCGAAAACGGCGCGGCGAAGGTCACTCCGCTGGAAATGTACCCCACCAAGGGTCGCGCTACCGGCGGCGTGCGTTCCCAGCGATTCCTGAAGGGCCAGAACACGCTGATTCTTGCCTGGGTGGGCCTCTACCCGTTGCACGCCTCTACATCCGCAGGCTCTCCGGTCGAGCTTCCCAAGCCCGATATGCGCCGAGACGGTTCCGGAGTAGACCTCGCCTCCCCCATCGCCTTCATTGCGTAACCTCAATTAAGCTCCCTCTGATGGGCCGAGCCGTAAAGCAAACACCCCAGTGGGGTGTTTGTAGGCGAGGAGCGAACGATAGTGAGCCAAACAATAGAGAAGAGACCCTAAACCCGGCCTACACTAAGCATTAAGGAGGTGGCGATGAGACTACTGGTTGCCGTATCCAATGAACCGTTGGCCCACGCCATTCATGGTGCCCTGCTTGCCGGTCGTCATGAGGTGTCTTTGGCAAGCACCGGTAGTATCGCGCTCGCCGCTGTCGCCAAGGAGTCATTTGACGCAGTGATTCTTGATGAATCCCTGCTCGGCATTTCCACCGAGCAGCTCATCGAATCCCTTGGCGAGCGCTGCCTGACGAGTACGCCCCTATCGAAGAGACGCCCTACAGCTCCTTCAGCGCGGATTCACGCGCAAACAACTCAGATGCCGAAGCCGAACAACGCTCGGACAATGCTGCCTCTAGCGCACAAGCTAACGTACGACGCCCAGATGCCGCGCTGAGCAAACCATTCTCCGATGGCGAACTGCTCTCATACGTCGGCTCGCTTGCCACCGACTCCCCCGCCATGATCATTCGTGGCAATCTCACGTTGGACACCACGAATCACAAGGCCTACTACGCATCCACTCACAGCGCAATCTCACTGTCCCGTCTGGAATACAGTTTGCTTGAAGCGCTGGTCAAGGCTGATGGCCAGTTCGTCAACACCAGCGAGTTGGTCAAACTTATCGGCGGCCCATTCTTCGAGCAACAGGGCTTACTCAAGAACGCCCTCTACACACTGGATAAGAAGCTCACCCGCGCCGGCCTCATCATGACCCAACGAGGCTCCAACTACCGCATTCGATAGCTGGGCTCAATCAGTACAGCCGCATGCCTTGGGGAACGGGGGTGAAGCCGGACTGGTGGAGGATGCGGGCGAAGGGGTGACGGGCGTTGAGGGGTTCGCCATTGATGTCGCTGAATGTCACGGAGCCGGTGCCATTGCGTTTGAGGGCGTAGGCCAGTTCTGTGGCGGCCTTGCGCATTTGTTCGTCGGAATCATTGACAGCGGCTTCATGGCCGACCGATTGATCGAACGCTGTCAGGTGCTTGGCTTTGGCGGCCGCGTATAGTAGCGCGCCTTGCGCATTGAGCACGACCGTGGCTCCGATACGGCGTGCCGGTTTACCCGCACCGGCAGGCGCGTCCGGCCACGCGATGGCGGAGCCACTGAGATTTGCGGGGTCGAGCACACTCAATGCCACCACGGACTGGCCACGATGCTCTGACGGATGACGCAACGCATCCACGGTGTCGCGCTCGGCAAATTGGGCCGCGCCGAAACCACGGACGAACATGCCTCGTACCAGTCGACCATGCTCCTCCATGCGATTCAATACCGGATACAACGCTGAGTAGCCACCCGGGATATTTTCCTTGTCAATCACCGGCTGCGCGATGACGCCATACCTGTCCAGCAACGTCTCGACCAGTGCGAGTGCCCGTTCGGTCTGGTCGGTGTCTTCGGCTTCAGCTTGCCCGATTACGGCGGACCACAAACCTCCTAACGTCATATCCGTAGTGGCTCGGCGAATCGGAGCGACACGCCCACGACGACGTGATGTAGTGGATTTACGCGGGCTTGCTGCGCCTGCGGTTAATGCACGCACCGGCGCGAAGCTGGAATTGGTGACCTTACCTTGCCAGACCAAGCTCCACAAGGCATCCTTGAACTGCTGTTCGCTCCACTCTTGCGGAATGATTTCGCCGGTGTTTGGATTGATGTCCGGCTCCGCGGTCTCATTCCACGCACGTTTGGCGGCATCCATCAGTTGACGGGCATGGAACGCTCCCCCTGAGTCCAGTGCGGTCAGAATCGCTTCCGGCATGGTGGCGTCTGAGGCGTTCGATGTCGTACCATGTTCCACACCGCTGAACAATATTGAATCCGCCGGATAGAAAGCAACCTCACCGGGGTCCATCGCACTGGTTCCCCCGGTTTTTGAGCCGACCCAGACCACATCGCCGCTGGTCAGCAACTCATCCAGCAATGCAGGTTGGTAGTCTCGTACTCGTGCGGGGAATACTGCCGACTCCCAGAGTGCAGTGGGCAGTGATATGCCCTCCAGCTGCTCGATAACGCGCATGAGCCCGTCAGCACCTTCATATCGTTCGCCGCCGACCGGCCCGATACCTTGTCGGTCGATAAGAAACATCTGGAACGCCTCTGATTCTACTGGCTTGACTGCTTTACGCGCCTTGGCCAATGAGCGAGACCGAATACGGCGGAATACGTCCTTATGGAGCCACTGTTGGCCTTGCTCGTCATCATCTACAAAGTGGCCTTGCAGCAACTCGCCTTTGGCAGCCAGCACATCCAGAGTGTGCACGGCATCCGTAGCATCGAGGTGTAGATCGGCTATGAGCTGATCGGCGGTGAAAGGACCATGGGTTTTGGCGTAACGGGTCACGCGACCAGTCACATCATCGTCGGCAAGCTCATTCCAGAAAGTGTGCTCCCCCAGTTCCTGTTCGACTTCGCGAATCACGTCCGGGTTGAGCACTTGTGCCATATCGGTGGTGCCGAGCAAGCGTTCGAGCACGTGCGGATCGAGAGACAGCAGTTGCGCGCTACGCTCGGCCTGAGGTTGGTCATACTGGTACATCACCACGCCGACGAAGCCAAAGAGAATGTTCTCGGCGAAAGGCGATGGCGACTCGGTTTCCACGTCCTTCACGGTAATGGTGCCGGCTTGCAATCCGGTCATCACCTCGTTCAGGGCGGGCATGTCGTATACGTCTTGCAAACATTCGCGCGCGGTTTCCAGCAGCAGCGGAAAGTTCTTGGCCATACGTGCGGATTGCAGGAGCTGTGCGGCGCGCAGTCGCTGCTGCCATAGGGGCACGCGACGGCCCGGGTCGGATCGCGGCATGAACAGTGATCGGGCGGCGCATTCGCGGAATCGTGCGGCAAATAGCACGGACTCGCCCACTTGACGCTCTACATCTGCTTTGAGGTCTTCTGGGTCGAAAAGGAACAGGTCTTGAGCAGGAATATGTCCGTCACCGTCCGGTAGCTGAATGACGATACCGTCATCGGCGGCATATACCTGCCCGTCGAAACCGTAGCGTTGGCGCAGTCTGCGGCTGATGGCCATGGACCACGGTTCGTGAACGCGGCGGCCGAAGGGGCTTAACAGCACGATGCGCCATCCGCCGTCTTCATCGCGTGTGCGCTCCACGATAAGGGTTTGGTCGCTGGGGACTGCACCAGTGGCGGCTTGTTGCTCGGAGAGTAGGCGGGCCAAGTTGGTGATGGCGTTGGCATCTAGGCCATCGTGGTGGAGACGGGTGAGGATTGTTGGGATGAAGGTTGGGACAGCTGGACCTTCTGCGGCAGACCTCCCCTCAGTCCGCTTCACGTCTAATCCGGCGGCGATTTCTCGGGTGAAGCGGGCTATGGTACGGCTGAAACCGTAGTCACGGCCAGCGCCTTCACCGTGCCAGAACGGCAGGCGGGCGGTGCGGCCCGGAGCCGGAGTCACGACCACACGATCACGGGTGATTTCCTGAATCTGCCATGTGGAGGTGCCGAGCGTAATGACATCGCCCACGCGCGATTCGTAGACCATCTCCTCATCCAACTCGCCGACGCGACGCTGGCCTTTGCCGGCGTCCGCCTCAGGCAGGACCACGGTGTACAGCCCTCGATCGGGAATCGTACCGCCAGAGGTAACGGCCACTTTCTGCGAACCGGGACGGGCGGAAATCAGGCCATTATCCCGATTCCATACCAGTCGCGGCCGGAAGGCCGAGAATTCCTCGCTGTTGTATTCGCCGGACATCATGCCGATTACCGCATCGAACATGTCACGTGGCAGTTCGGCAAACGGCGCAGCACGACGCACTGTGGCATACCAGTCATCAGCGTTCAAATCGTGCATCGCGGCAGCGGCCACGGTCTGCTGGGCAAGAATATCGAGCGGATTGCGCGGCACGGCCAATGGTTCTATATCGCCGGCAATCATGGCTTCCAGACTTGCGGCCCCAGTGACAATCTGCTGACGGGTGAGCGGGTAGAACAATGCGTGAGAGACGCCACCGACCTGATGATCGGCACGGCCTACACGCTGCAATCCGGAGGAGACCGACAACGGCGTATCGACTTGAATCACCAAGTCGACCGAGCCCATATCAATGCCGAGCTCCAAACTGGAGGTGGCCACCACGCAACGCAATTCACCACGTTTAAGCCGTTCCTCAATCATTTTGCGACGGTCTTTGGAAACCGACCCATGATGAGCCATGGCGATGACATCATCGCCCTCATGTGAGCCGACAAGCATGGTGGTGGAGCCGACCACAGCATCGTAATGCGTGGAGAACCCTTCGCGGCCTTCCGGAGAGCCCAGATCCCGCACAGTGTCGGGATTGGTGCCATGCCGGGTCTGCGCATACAGATCGTTCAAGCGCGCAGTGAGTTTCTCAGCCACACCACGCGAATTAACGAACACCAATGTAGTGCGGTGCGCGAGAATCTCATCCAAAATACTGCGTTCCACCACGGGCCAAATGGAACCGGAGGTACGGTCGCCCGCCGCTCCAACCAACGCGGAGGAATCGAACGCATCACTCGCATCAGAATCGTCCCCAGAAGTGGAAGAAACATCTCTATCATCCACCGGCACAATGCCCCTGCGTTCAGCAAGTCGCTGCATGGCCGGCGTGACACCACTGATATGCGGAGCGGACCGTTCAGCATCCACGCCACCGACACGCTGCTTGGCATTCACGGACTGCAAATCACGCATGTTTTCTAACGGCTCAATCATGCGCAAATCCATTGCAGGCCGCCCACCGGGATTCACGATGGTAACCGGTTGCCCGCCGCCCAGGAATCGCGCCGCCTTTTCAGGCGGATTCACCGTAGCGGATAGACCAATGCGCTGCATATGACGATCGCCACGGCCAGCATCGACGGCGGCATCACCGCCCTCATCAGCATCTGCATCGATTGCATCTCGCTTGCGCGATTCTGTGACAAGGTTCTCCAGCCGTTCCAGACTTACCGCCAAATGTGCGCCGCGCTTGGTGCCCGCCACTGCATGAATCTCATCGACGATCACCGTATCGACAGTGCCGAGAATCCGCCCTGCCTTCGAAGTGAGCAACAAATACAACGATTCTGGCGTGGTAACGAGGATATCCGGTGGATGGGAGGCTATGCGCCGCCGCTCCTGTGCGGTGGTGTCGCCTGAACGAGTGGCGACCGCGATCTTCGGCACGGGCAGCCCTTGCGCCTCGCATTGTGCAGCAATGCCCTCCAAAGGCTGTTCTAGGTTCTTGGCCACATCGGCCGCGAGCGCCTTTAACGGCGAGATATACAGCACACGCACACCGGCACGCCGCGTGCGTGGCACGGTCATCAATCGGTCGATGGCTGAGAGAAACGCAGCCAATGTTTTGCCGGAACCGGTAGGGGCGATGACCAAGACATTGCGACCGGAATGGATTGCCGGCCATGTCTGAGCCTGTGCCTCGGTCGGCTGACCGAAGGCATGCTCGAACCACATCTTGGTGGGTTCGGAAAACAGGCTCAGGCTTTCGTACATATGTACGATTATAGGTCAGCTGAAGTAGGCGATGACTTCTTCGGCGGTACCGTAGGCACTTTGGGCGCCAAGCTTGGTGGCCGCATAGGCGGAGACGTAGGAGCCGATTTGCGCGGATTGCAGCAGCGTATGACCGGCGGCCAAGCCAGCCAGCACGGTCCCCATGAACGAGTCGCCGCAACCGGTGGTGTCCACTGCATTGACTTGCGCGGCGGATACGCGATGCCAACGTCCGTTCTCGATCACCACCGATCCCGACGCACCAAGCGTCACTATCGCCCGGTCGAATCCGTAATCGGTGAATCGTTCGGCGACCTCATACCAGTCGAGTGATTCCACGTCATCATCCGGCAGGCCCAGCAGTTGAGCCACTTCATGCTGGTTGACCAGCAGAATATCCGTGGCTTCCACCAGTTCGTGAGGCAGCTCGTCCATAAATGGCGAGTCGTTGAGCAGCACGGTCACGCCAGCGTCATGCGCGGTCTGCGCGGCGGCGATAACGGTGGCAATCGGGCTCTCCAGACACAGTCCCAATACCGCGCATTCGGCGATGGTCGTGCGATGTGATTGCACATAGCCGGCACTTGCCTTGGCATTGGAACCCGGCGAATAGACGATGGTGTTCTCGCCCTCAGCGCTCACGGTGATTACCGTGGCGCCGCTGGGGCCTTCGACATGCAGGATATCGGCGGTGTCGACGCCGGCCTCATCCAGCTTGCTTAATAGGAAGTCCGCGTTGGAGTCCTCGCCCACCGCGCCCAGCAACTGGACATTGACACCGAGACGAGAGGCGGCAGATGCCTGATTCGCGCCCTTGCCGCCCGGCAGCACTTTCATGGCACCACCATTGACGGTTTCACCTGGCTTGGGTAGTCGTTTAGTGGTTACGGTGTAATCGGCGTTCATCGAGCCGACCACGATTACCGAGCCCGGCGCATCCTTCAGCGCTCTCAATCGCTCCCGTACGGGCTCGGGCATCTGTTCATGTTCTTCTCCACTTATCACCATGGGCTCCAAGCATAGTAGGCGACGGGCCCAAATGCGCATATGATCAGCCGCGCAACTTGCGAAGACGCTCGTGCATGGCCACCATCAGCACCAAGAGCACCAGCAAATACCACGGGTAGAGACTGATTGTCACATATTGCGCGATGATGCCGAACAGTGGCGGCATGAGCAGTGAGCCCACATAGGCGCAGGCCATCTGCACGCCGACGATGGCCTGCGATTTGTCTTCGCCGAAGTAGGCCGGCGTCGAGTGGATGACGCACGGATAAATCGGCGCGCACCCGAAGCCGATGACCACCAGCCCAACGACCACGCCAAGGTGGTGAGGCAATGGCACGAACATGGTGAGGATGCCGGCGAACACCAGCACTTGGCCGAGGCGAATCATGACCGGGTCCTTGAATCGCATGGTCAGAAAGCCGGAAAGCGCACGACCCACGGTGATGCCTACGTAGAATAGGCTGGCCCAGCTGGCGGCGGTGATCTTGTCGATGCCGCTGTGCATCACCATATAGCTGGAGGCCCACAGACCCGCCGTGGATTCGACGGCGCAGTAGCAGAAGAACATCACGAGGATTTCCTTGGCACCGCGAATGGCGAGCACGCCGGCCACGCCGAGCGGTTTGCGTTCAGCAACAGACACCCCTTCAGCAGTGCCAAATCTCTCGGCATTGCCGTCAGATGATGCGGTGTCATCGGTCGATTCGCCGACCGCAATTGCGCCACGTTTCTTCCACAGTGGCAGGCTCAGCACCAGGATGACGGTCAGCATCACCTGCAGGATCGCGATGTACCGATAGCCCCACGGCCAACCTTGGCCTTGAGAGAGCGCATAGCCCATGATGTAGGGGCCGACCGATGCGCCGACGCCCCACATGCAGTGCAGCCAGCTCATATGCCGGCTTTCGTAGTGAATGGCTACGTAGTTATTGAGCGCCGCATCCACTCCGCCCGCGCCAAGGCCGTATGGTATGGCGATGGCCAACAGCACCCAGTAATTCGAGGTAACGGAGAAACCGGCCAAGGCCGCCGCAGTCAACGCCACCGAAACGGCGGTGACCTTGCCTGCCCCGAATTTCAATGTCATTCGGTCCGAAAGCAGCGCCGAGACGATCGTGAACATGGAAATCACCGCGGAGATGCCGCCGGCCCACGCCACCGGCACGTTCAGATCCTGGCTCATGGTGGGCCATGCGGATCCGAGTAGCGAATCCGGCAATCCCAGACTGATAAACGCCACATAGATGACGGCAAGCAACAGACTGGCCATGTCCCATCTCCCATTCACAGTACGGCACCGGTTGTGATAACGATGTCATCAGTCTATCGAATGACTCATGGGCAACACGCATAAAACATATGACAACGTGCTCACCTCAAACGCCAATTACGGAAATTCTCGGTAAGCACGATGTCATTATCAGCGACGTCTTCGATCAGGTATCGATCTTGGAGCGGTCGAAATCGTCGGCGTTGTCGACGATGAACTGCTTGCGCGGCGGCACGTCGTCGCCCATCAGCAGGCTGAAGATCTCGGATGCCTGGGCGGCGTCCTCCATGCGGATGCGGCGCAGCATACGCGTGCGCGGGTCCATGGTGGTGTCCGCCAACTGGTCGGCGTCCATCTCGCCCAGACCCTTGTATCGCTGGATGTCGTCGTTGTATCCGATGCGCTTCTTGTCGAGGTCGGCCAGTTTGCCGGCCAGCTCGTCATCGGAATACGTGTAGATATATTCGCCCTTGTGCGAGCCTGTCAACGCGATGCGGTGCAGCGGCGGCACGGCGGCATACACGTAGCCGTGTTCGATAAGCGGCCGCATGTACCGGTAGAACAGCGTCAGCAGCAGGATACGGATATGAGCACCGTCCACATCAGCATCGGTCATCATGATGATCTTGTGATAGCGCGACTGTTCGATGTCGAAGCTCTGGCCGGAGCCGGCGCCCACCACCTGGATGATGGCCGCGCACTCCTTGTTGGAGAGCATCTGCGTGATCGACGCCTTCTGCACGTTCAGAATCTTGCCTCGAATCGGCAGCAGCGCTTGGAAACCGGCGTTGCGGGCGGCCTTGGCGGTACCGAGTGCGGAATCACCCTCGACGATGAACAGTTCGGCCACGTCGTCATTGCCCGGCTGGCAGTCGGAGAGTTTGGCCGGCATCGAGGCGGATTCGAGCGCGTTCTTGCGGCGCGTGACCTCCTTGGCCTTGCGCGACTGGATGCGTGCGTGCATTTCGCCGACGATCTTCTCCAGCACGCGGCCGGATTGTTCCTTGTACCCGCGCTTGGAGCCGGTAATCATCTCGCCGAATTGCTTGTCGGTGAGCCGGGTGACGATCGGCTTGACCTGCGCGGTGCCGAGCACATCCTTGGTCTGGCCTTGGAACTGAGGTTCGGCCACGCGTGCGGTGACCACGGCCACGAGTCCGGCTTGGATATCGTCGCGCTCCACCTTCATGGCGGAGTCCTTCATGTTCACCTTGAGCTTGCGGGCGTTGTCTTCCACCGCCTTGCGAATCTGCTTGGTGATGGCGTTCATGAAACCGTCCACGTGAGTACCGCCGCCGGGCGTCTCCACGATGTTCACGAAGCTCATGATTGTGGTGTCATAGCCGTTGACCCATCGCAGGGCGATGTCCACGCCGCAGGTGCGTTCGATTTCCTGGGCGTGCAGTTCGCCGCCCTCACCCACGGCCTGGGTCTCCTCCTTATAGGTGCCCTCGCCTTGGATGCGCCAGATGTCGGAGATCGGCTCGCCTTTGGACAGGAAGTCGACGAAGTCCTTGACGCCGCCTGTGTGCAGGAATTCCACGACGCGCGGGTGCGCGGGCTGTTCGCCGAACGCGCCATCGACGACCTGGTCGCCGGCCGTCAGCGAGAAGTCCTCCTCGGCCGGGCTCTCGGCATCGTCGGACTGGGATTCGGCGGAGTCGTCGAAGAGTTCGGCATCGCTGGACGAGACATCCAAGGCCGGTGCCTGGTCTTGCGCAGGTTCGACTGTTGTGTCATCAGTGGCCTCGACGGTGTCAGTCGCCGCCGTTTCCGGTACGTTTTCGTCGATGATGGTGATTTTGAGGCCGGGCACCAGGAAGCTGGTCTGACGCACGCGGTCGATGAGCTGTTCGTATGAGAACTCGGCGGTTTTGTTGAAGATCTCCGGATCATACCAGTAACGAATACGGGTACCAGTGGTTTTGGGAGATACCTTGCCGATGATTTCCAGCTCGGTGGGTCGGTTCTTGCGAGTGCGCTTGAACGGGGAATCGGGAGACGGATTGGCCGGGTCGGCATCCGTGTATACGCCAGGGTGACCTTGGTGGAAGGTCATGTGGTGCGTCTTGCCGTCACGATCCACTTCGACGTCCAGTCGGGAGCTCAGGGCATTGACCACGGAGGAGCCCACGCCGTGCAGGCCACCGACGGCGTTATAAGACGAGTTGCCGAACTTGGCACCGGCATGCAGTTTGGTCAGCACGACCTCCACGCCGGACAGGCCGGTTTTCGGTTCCTTGTCCACCGGGATGCCTCGGCCATTGTCCGCGACTTCCACGGAACCATCGGTGTGCAGGGTGACCACAATGTCGTTGCAGAAGCCGGCCAAGGCCTCGTCCACGGAGTTGTCGATGATCTCCCACAGGCAGTGCATAAGCCCCTGCGAGTCGGTGGTGCCGATGTACATGCCCGGACGCTTGCGTACCGCATCCAAGCCCTCAAGAACAGCTAGGTCCTTGGCACCGTATTCTTCTTTGGGCATACAGTCCTATTTTTCTCTTCAAATGCTTGGCTCCCCTCACAGAGGGGAGCCAGATGATCATTGATCCAGGAAGTCGCGCAGGGTCTGCGAACGGGACGGGTGGCGCAGCTTGGACATGGTCTTGGACTCGATCTGACGGATGCGTTCACGGGTCACGCCATACACACGGCCGATGTCGTCCAGCGTCTTCGGCTGGCCGTCTTCCAGGCCATAGCGCATCTTGATGACGCCGGCCTCACGCGGAGACAGGGTTTCCAGCACCTGCTTGAACTGTTCCTGCAACAGGGAGAAGGCCACGGCGTCGGACGGAGCGATGGCGTCGGTATCCTCAATGAGGTCACCGAACTCGGAATCGCCATCCTCGCCAAGCGGGGTGTGCAGGGAAATCGGCTCGCGGCCGTACTTCTGCACTTCCTGCACCTTCTCAACCGGCATATCCAGCTCGCGGGCCAGCTCGTCCGGCGTAGGTTCACGCCCCAGATCCTGCAGCATCTGGCGCTGTACACGGGACAGCTTGTTAATCACTTCGACCATGTGCACAGGCACGCGAATGGTGCGGGCCTGATCGGCCATGGCACGGGTGATGGCCTGACGAATCCACCACGTGGCGTAGGTGGAGAACTTGAAGCCCTTCTTCCAGTCGAACTTCTCGACGGCACGAATCAGACCAAGGTTGCCTTCCTGGATCAAATCAAGGAAGAGCATGCCGCGACCCGTGTAGCGCTTGGCGAGCGAGACCACAAGTCGTAGGTTGGCTTCCAGCAGATGGTCCTTAGCCTTCTTGCCGTCGGCGGCGGCCCACTTGAGTTCACGCTTGCGCTTGAACTCCATGCCTTCGCTTTCGGTGTCGAGCAGGTGCTGGGCGTACAGGCCGGCCTCGATGCGCTCGGACAGGTCGACTTCCTGCTCGGCATTCAGCAGGCTCACACGGCCGATCTGCTTCAGGTAGTCCTTGACCGGGTCGGCGGTTGCGCCGGCCGCAATCACACGACGCTTCGGATTGCCCGAGGGGATGATGTTCTCTTCCTCATCATCCGTGTCGGAGACCACGTAGGCACCCTTTTCCTTGGGCTGCTCGGGTGCCTTGGACTTGGCTTCTTCCTCGTCCTCGTCGTCTTCCACATCATCGTCGTCGGCATCGTCCTCATCGAGGTCTTCGTCGTCGGCATCGTCTTCGTTGACCTCGGCATCGTCATCAAGCTCGTCATCGACCTGAGTGTCCTCGTCTTTGACGAGCTCATCGTCCTTGGCCTTCTTCGCGGTTTTCTTCGCAGCGGACTTGCGCGTGGTCTTTTTCGAGGGCTCTGCGGACTTGGACTTCTTGGCGGAAGTCTTGCGTGCGGTGGTCGTAGAGCTGGCCTTCTTCTTGGTCTCGGTCTCCTCGCTGGACTCGGCTGTCTGCTTGGTTGCCGTCGTTTCCTTCGTGGCCAAAACTGCTCCTCCTGATCTCTCGCCGTGAAGTGCATATACCACATGGGCCCACTTCTGGCAAGGGCAAATCGTCAACTATGTGAGTAAACCACCCTCCACGGACGATTATTCCCACATCGTTGCCCGACGTGTTGCCGATCACCACACGCTTTCCTTCCGCGCATCGCGCGTAAAACCTCGGAAATCCGCCGTTTCTGTTCACTCAGCCCGAGCACCATGCCGGTGCCACGCCTCGATCGGCGGCTGAGAATATCATCGCCGCCAGCGAACAATCCTCATCGAGCAGCAGGCATCGCAAGGCGAACACCATTGCTCGCGGATCGCCCAGCCACCATAAGGTGTAGGCGATTACGGCCAATGGCTGTATGCAGTACGGCACCGGTGAGGCTTCGGCGATATCGAGCAACATACCGATGCCGGCATGGCAACGCTCCTTATCCGGCATCATGCCTTCATCCTCGAATGCGCAAGTCAGCAGCTCGCCCATTCGTGTTCTCGTACGCGCCAGATGCGGTCGCGCCGCGAATTCCATAAGCCATGACTTGGGGCAACGGCTTTCATCAATAACCAACGAGAGAATCAGCGCATCACGAATCGATAAGGTCTCACGCATGCCCACCGCAAACGCGGCCATCGTCTCTCGGCCTAGGTCGGTGTTCCCGGCATCAAGACAAGACAGCCATTCGTCCAATGGTTCGGCCACCCAGTCGGCATTAGCCTGTTGCGCGCCTCGAAGTCGTCGATCATTGCGAAATTCCTGTGATCTCGTCTCCAACTCGTCAAAGCCAAAGGGCTCCGTCTGCTCGGCGGCGTGCCGTTTGGCGTGTCGGCTCTTACGCGGCTTGTGCGGCGTGTTGTTGTTCATCATGTCCTCCTTGACTAATGGTGTGCAATCTATTGGTGTTGTGGTGCGCGCCGAGCCGGATAGCTCATGCGCCGAGGGGGTGTGTGCCCACTATGGCTGAAAACGCCGTATGACGCAGGAAAAAACGACCATTGTGGTTCTAGCTTCAAAACCCTTGATTCCCAACGTTCTTGTGTTCTTCAAACCCTGTGGATAAGTTATTAGGCATGTGCACAACTGCTAACAACCGCGAAATCATCGAGCCACGCATCATTCAGTTGGTGCGGGAACTGACTGCCGCCCCCGCCACCGACGAGGTTGCCGACGCCCTGAAACCGGTGATGGAACAGGTTGTGGACCAAGCCGCCTCCTCCAGCCAAGGAGGCAAACGACTGCGTGCGCTGCTCGCGTTGGACGCCTTCGATATTCTTGCCGGCGACGTGACGCCTGATCGGCGTGACGCCATGATCGACCTGGCCTGCGCCATTGAAGTGTTTCAGACGGCCGCACTGGTGCATGACGACATCATCGACGAATCCGATCTGCGCCGGGGCAGGCCTTCCGCACATCGTGCCTTGGAACAGGCCGTACACAGCGGTGCCATAGGCCGTGGCTTGGGCCTGATGCTCGGCGACATTCTGGCCACCGCCTGCATTGAAATCACACGCCGGTCCGCCAGCCGTCTTCCCAACACCGATGCCCTGAACGAGGCGTTTCTTACCATGCAACGCGAGGTGGAAATCGGCCAGGTACTGGACTTGGCCGTCGAGATGACCCCACTGTCCAATCCCGAAGCTCTGGCGAACGCCTCATTGAACGTATTCCGCTGGAAGACAGCCAGTTACACCACCATCGCTCCACTGCTGCTTGCACTGCTGGCCGCAGGAGAGAGCCCGGATCAGGCCAGGCATTGCGCGTTGGCCGTCGGCCGGCCGCTCGGACTGGCGTTCCAACTGGCGGATGACCTGTTGGATGTCGTCGGATCAAGCCGCAATACCGGAAAACCAGTTGGCGGAGACATCCGAGAAGGCAAACGCACAGTGCTGTTGGCTGATGCTCTGTCTGCGGCAGATACGGCGGATAAGGCCGATCTGATTGCCATCTTCGAAGAAGATTGTCGCAATGACAACCAGGTGGCCCGCACCATTGAACTGTTCACGTCGACCGGTGCTCTTGATCGATCCCGCGAGCGCATCGCTGCCCTATGGGGTGAGTCCCGTAAGGCGATTGCCGGTCTTGAGCTGAATTCCGAAGCGCAACGCCGTCTGACCGAGGCTTGTGCGCGATTCGTCCCCGAATCCTTGCGATAGTCCACAATGCGAGCCGCCGGACCATGAGACCATGAACACCGGTGAAAACCCGTGAAAGCTATGCGCTGATGCTCCGGCCGCGTAACCGGGGCCATGTACACTGAACATGTTTAGTCGTGATTAAAGGAACCGTACGATACAACATGAGTGAGAACGAGCCCGCACAGATGATTGAGGGACGCTACCGCATCGTGCGCAATATCGCCGAGGGTGGTATGGCCACCGTGTATGAGGCCATCGATGAGCGTCTGGGGCGCACCGTGGCGATTAAGGTCATGCACACACAACTCGCCAAAGGCCCGCATCGGGAGCAGTTCGTCGAACGGTTCCGCCGCGAGGCCAATTCGGCCGCGTCCATCGCCAACCCGCACATCGTTCAGGTGTATGACACCGGCGAGTTCAATGGACTTGATTTTCTGGTCATGGAATATGTGCATGGCGTCAATCTGCGGCATGAGATGAACGCCCAAGGCACATTCTCCGTACGTGAGACGCTGCGCGTGGTCGCGGAGACGCTGGATGGTCTGGCTTCCGCACATCGCGCCGGCGTGGTTCACCGTGACATCAAGCCCGAGAACATTTTGATCAATGATCGCGGCCATGTGCAGATCACTGATTTCGGTCTGGCCAAGGCCGCCAGCCAGGCCACATTGAGCTCCACCGGCATGCTATTGGGCACCGCCGCTTATCTGGCTCCCGAAATGATCGAGAACAATCAGGCCACCGCGCAAGGCGACCTGTATTCGGTGGGCATCATGGCATGGGAGATGCTGACCGGCAAGGTGCCGTTCGATTCGGATAATCCGGTGACGCTTGTTTTCAAGCATGTTCATGAGGACGTGCCGTCCGTGGCCACGGTCTGTCAGGGCATTGATCCGTCCGTGGCGGCGTTCATCGCCCATCTGACCGCGCGTCAGGTGGATGCCCGCCCCACCGATGGCGCGGCAGCAGCTGAGGAATTGAGCCAGTTGGCCGCCAAATTGCCGCTGGAGGCGTGGCAATACCGTTTGCATGCCGAACCCATCGGAGGTGATCATACCGATGCCACCGCTGCAGCGCTGGTAGGCAATATCGCCGAGCAGGCCCCGCTGACCGGCGTACCTGCCGGTGCAGCAACGTTCAAGCCGTCCGTACCAGCGTTTTTGGCCGATGATGTCGCAAGCAATACCGTCGATACCGGTGGCGCCGCAGACGTCAATCCTCCGGCTCCTCCGGTCGCCCCCACCACGGCACTTGATTCGTCGACGCCAGCCGATGCTTCGGCTCCCCATAAGACGCAAATCATGGCACAGTCCGGCAGCGAGACACAAGTGCTGCCTCAGGCCGGCGATGCCTTCACCCGAGCGCTTGCCTTTTCCGATGAGCCGGACGTCGCTTCCAACGGCACCGGGCCAAAGAAGCAGCGCAGCAAAAAACCGCTCATCATCGTACTGGTGATCGTGCTGGTACTGGCTGCAATCGGCGGAACCGCCGGCTGGTGGTGGTTTGCCGGACCGGGCAGCTATTGGAGTGTGCCCAAGCCGGATGACGTGACCTGCGATGCGAATGCAAGCACCGAATGCTCGTTGGCCGGCGCGGATTGGGCCACGTATGAGAGCACGTTGAAGGCTCTCGGCATCCCCTACAAGACGCACAAGGAATACAGCGACGACGTGGCGGAAGGCAAGATCATCTCTTCTTCCGTGAACAAGACCAAGGCCGTTGTGAACAGCCGCATAAGCAAGCGAGCCAATCAGGAGCTTACGGTGGTGGTGTCCAAGGGCGTGCGGATGACCACCATCCCGAAGGATATTCTCGACGCGAATTCGGCCAATGGCAAGGACCCGTTGAACGCGCTCAAGAAGGCCGGCTTCGATAATGTCAAGCATGACGAGTCGAAGGATGAGTATTCGATGGACACGCCGCAGGGTGTGGCATTGACGATCTTCCCTGATCCCGGTACCACGGCCAAGCACAACGATGAGGTGACGGTTACTTTGAGCAAGGGACCGATGCCGGTGACCATGCCTAACATCGTCGGTAAGACCCAGGATGAGATGCAAGCCGCGCTCGGCGAGTTGAAGCTCACGGCCAATGTCACCGAACAGTACGATGACAAGGTCGAGGCCGGTCAAGTCATTTCCGCGTCTCAGGAAGCCGGAGCCCAGCTGAAGTGGGGCGATAGCGTGGACGTGGTGATTTCCAAGGGTCCGGAGATGGCGACGATACCGTCCGGCCTTGTCGGCAAACAGGAAAGCGCCGTAACCAAGACACTTGAAGGTCTCGGGTTCGAGGTGAAAACCGACAAGGTGCTCGGTGGCCTGTTCGGCACGGTACGTACCGTGAAAAGCGGCGATACGGACCTCTCCAACGGCGGCAAGATTCGCTTGCGCGACGCCAACGGCAACCCCACCGTCATCACCCTCACCATCGTGTGAGATTTGAATGAGGCTCCCTCTGTCTTCAGACGAGGGAGCCTCATTTGTTAATTACTTTTCGGCTTCTTCAGCGGCCTGCTGGGCCTTGAGCTCGGCCTTGACCTTCTGGGCGTATTCGTTCACGAATTCCTGACCGCTCATTTTCTGGATTGCGGTGGAAACACGATCGGTCAGCGAACGCAAATCATCATGTGTAATTTCATCAGCCGGCTTCTTCGCAACCTCAATCGGCTTGCCATACAACACCTTGGTCTTGCCCTTCTTGGGAATCGACGTGCCAATCGGCTGCAGCTTGTCCGAGCCGATGATGGCGGTCGGAACAATCGGGCAACCGGTCTCGAGCGCAAGTCGTGCGGCACCGGTGTGTCCCTTGTACAGTCGACCGTCTGGGCTGCGCGTGCCTTCAATGTGGATACCGAACAGGTGCCCATCCTCGATAATCTCGCGTGCGTGCTTGAGTGCGCCAAGCGACTTGCTGCCACCGGAACGATCAACCGGGAACACGCCCACGGACGTGAACCACCACTTCTTGAACTTGCCCTTCAATCCCTTGCCCTCGAAGTATTCGGCTTTGCCCATGAAGTGCACCATGCGCGGGCAGGTAATCGGAATCAAAGCATCGTCGATCACCGCCAGATGGTTGGCTGCGATAATCGCGCCGCCCTCTCGCGGCACGTTATTCAGTCCGCTGACAGCAGGGCTCAAACGATGATGAGCAATAGGGCCGAGACCTTTGACGAAGAACCAGTAGAGCACTTGGCATTCCTCCCGCAGACGAACTAGCCATTGGCCGGTCGCCTGATTAGAGTGACAGTTATGACTGAGAACCAGAATAGCAATGCCGACGGAGAGCGGCCAACCCCCACGCCGGGCAACGGACAGGATTCCGGTACTTCATCCAAGTCGTCGACTCCCGGTGCCGCCGGACAAGCCACGAATGGTGCCGATACACCGCAATCGCATGACGCGAACGATTTGGATGCGGCGTGGGCCGCGTTCGAAGCCGAGCATCAGGCCGACTTGCATGACGTGGCTTCCTCCAGGCAGGCCAAAAAGTTCGAGAAGCAGGCCAAGAAACGCGAGAAGGAGGCGCTGCTTTCCGTAGATGACTTGGATATCGGCTCGTTCACCGATGATGCTCGCCCGAGCCGTGGCGGCAAAAAAGGCAAGCAGTCAGGTCCCCGTGATTTCACCGGCTCCAGCTGGCTGGATACCGATAATGTGATGGACACCTATGATGATGGCGGCTTCACTCCCCCGAACCCTGATCTTGGTCCGGTCAAAGCGTCTACGGTACTGCTGACGGCGTTGCTTATCATTGGTCTCGTAGGCGAAGCGGTGATGATATTCGTCCCCGGCTTGAACGCGATTCCTCTCTTGGGCGCGCTGCTCAATATTCTCTTCGGGCTGGGCGTCATTTTGGGCTTGGGTGGATTGGTGGCCAAAATTCTCAACCGCAAAGACCGCCCCGGTGATCAGGGCGGCTATTACGACGACGGCGCGAGGGTGTAGCTCGCGTAGGCTGTGTGGTCCTTGGCTCCCCTCTCTGAGGCTGAGCCGTTAAGCGAACAGCCCAGTGGGCTGTTTGTAGGCGAGGTGTGAGAGATAGCGAACCAATGTATTGCGGGCGTGTCTCGTCCGTAATTGCGGTCGAGCCACGATAGGTCACGAATTGAAGTCGATGGACTCCTGTAACTCGGCAATCATGGCCTTGATGCGGGCGTCGCCTCCCCACCAGTTGAGACGGATCGTCACGTCCCCTTTGGCCGGCACAACCGGCACATCAGCGGCACCAACCGAAGTGCCGCGCGTCGCAGTCACGCACAAGGCCACGGCCGCCATAACAGTCGCCATATAGACACATAAGCCCCCCTCATCAGAGGAGGCTGAGTACGGTGTATCACGCCTTGGACTTGGCGGTTTCGATCCACTTGTCGAACAGGGCTTCGGCCTTGCCGGAATCGACGGTTTCCTCGGCCAGCTTGTAGGCTTCGGCGAAACGCTCGGCCAGTGTGCCGTTGCCGACCAGATTGCCGTCGGCCACGATGGCGGAGGCGGCGTTGAGCAGTGCGGTGGTGCGGGACGGAATGTCCTTGCCGGCCAGGAAGTCCTTGAATGCGTTGGCGTTGACGTCCGGAACGCCGCCCTTGAGCTGTTCGACGGTAATCTTGGCCAAGCCCAGATCCACAGTCGGATCGAACTCGGACTCGGTAACCTTGCCGTCGCGAATCTCCCAGACGGAAACCGGGCCGGTGGGGGCAAGTTCGTCCATGCCCTCGTGGGAGGTGTAGACCAAGCCAGACTGTCCACGGCTGGCGTACACGGCTGCCATAATCGGGCTCACCTTGCGGTTGGCGCAGCCGATGGCCACGTGTGCTAGGTTGGCGGGGTTGGTCAGCGGCCCCAGGATGTTGAAGACGCACGGGATGCCCAGCGCGGCGCGAATCGGCCCCACGAAACGCATGGCCGGGTGGAAAGTGCGGGCGAACGCGAAGGTGATGCCCACCTCGTCGCCCACTTCGCCGACGGCTTCCGGCTTCAGATCCAGCGGCAGGCCAAGGGCTTCGAGCACATCGGCGGCACCGCACTTCGAAGATGCAGCGCGGTTGCCGTGCTTGACGATCTTCACGCCGGCTGCGGCGGCGGCCACGGAGCCCATGGTGGACAGGTTCACGGTGGCGAAGCCGTCACCACCGGTGCCCACGATGTCGGTGGTCCCACCGGAAACGTTCAGCGGCACGGCGTGGGAGACCATGGCCTTGGCGGCACCACGCACCTCGTCGGCGGTCAGTCCCAGCTGCTGCTGCATAGCGAGCGCGGCACCCACGGCGGCCGGATTGGCGTTACCTTGCATCAGGTCGTCCACGAACCACTCCGATTCCTCAGCAGTAAGGTGGTCTCCCCCGACCAGCTTGGTGAGAATCGACTTCCATGTGATCTCGGCCATGATGCCCTCCTTGGCGTTTCCTACGCCGTGTGATGTATGTTCGCCGCTCATTGTAATGGTTCGTCATTTCAAGGCCCTGAATCTTCCATATTGCAAAATATGGCGCTATTGCTGTTTTCGTGGATGTCGGTTCGTCGTCGAGCCGTTGGTTTCGTAGGCGTGAGGGGCGTTCCCGCGTATTCTGTTTTCCGACCAAAGAAATGAATCACGAAGAACGCCTGGGCAAAAGCCCATTCACCGGATTGCCGAACGTCAAAGGCACGGTTGCAGAGGATGCGCGGATCACGGATTCGCCGCCGCGTTCCGAACCCGTGCTCGAGATCCGGGTGCGTCCACGTGCGGGTATGCTCCGATGCTCCCGATGCGGAAGGAGGTGCCGCGGGCATGACCAGGGCGGCGGCGTGCGGCGTCGTGGTCGCTTCCGTGCCGTGGGCCGAGCCGGGCAGCCGGTCCACACGCGATTTCGAATCGGAACGCGCGTGGCCGATGAGCGTCGCGAACCAGAAGACCGTAAGCGGTTTTCCGCACGTCGCGTGGCGCGCCGCCGGAAGACGCCGCCCATAGGGTCGCTGAACGGTTGAAAGCGTCGATGCCGTCTCCGTTCGGCGGCCTCACGTCGATCGGCGTGGACGAGACCAGCTACCGCAAAGGCCACACGTGCATCACCGTGGTCGTCGACCACGAACGGCATCGGGCGATATGGGCGCACGACGGGTACGGCAGGGACGTGTTCGGCCTGTTCTTCCAAACGTTGACGCCCGAACAGCGCGCCTCCATCAGGGTCGTCGCCGGGGACGGGGCCCGGTGGATCGACTCATGCGTGCATGAGTGGTGCCCGAACGCCGAACGCGCGCCCGACGGGTTCCACATCGTCAGTTGGACGAGCGGCGCGCCCGACAACCCACGAAAACAGCAGAAGCCTCTTTTTTGTGCTATCCCGTAAAACTGCGGGACGGCAGCTCATTTTCGCCGTTTGAGCCGTGCCGTCCCACATCACCCTTTGCGGACCGTGACACCATAACACCGAGAATGGCGGAATTTCAACGATTCCGTAATTCGTACTGCGGGACGCCACGCTAGTCAATCGATTGACACTCGTGCCATCCCGCAACAGTGTGGGATACGACGTCAAAATCCGCGAAAATCGCGTGCCGTCCCGCGCGTACGGCACCGCACGAATACATGCTGATGAACCGCATAGAAAATGGCTCCCCGTGTGGGGAGCCATGAGCTAGTTACTAACTAGCGATGCGTCACTTCTCGTTCTGGCCGTGGCACATCTTGTACTTGCGGCCGGAACCGCACGGGCACGGGGCGTTCTTGCCAGTGCCAGGGAAGGTGCGGCCGTCGGCCCACGGCGTCTTGAGCTCTTCGCTCTTCGGACGCTTGGAAACCGGGACCTTGCCTTCGGCGTGGCTGATCGGAGCCGGTCCGGCAACAGGCAGCGTGGACTCGCCGGCCCCGGAGGCGGCTGCGGATTCGGCGATCGCCTGCTTGGCGTCCGTATCCTCGTCCTCTTCCTCGACTTCGCCCTCGGCGGCCTCGACCACGGATTCGCCGTTCTCGTCGGGGCCGGAGGCCACGGCGATGGTGTCGGCGCTGCCGCCGATTCCCGCGGCTCTTGCCAGCTCGGCGTATTTCTTCGCCGCCACATGGGCGTTGCAGGTGATCACCGAGGGCAGCAGAATGGCGTTCAGCCGCCCGTGGGGAACGTGGAACAGCCCGCCCAGGCTGTGGGCCATGGCGTGGCACAGCCCCAGCCCCGCCTGGGTAAAGGCAATGCCCGCCATGGTCGCCGCCTGATGCACCTTCAGCCGCACGTCCTTCCGCCCCGCGTAGGAGGCCGGGAGGGCGGCAAAGACGCTGCTGAATGCCTCCCGAGCGTACAAGTCCGTCATCGTCCCCGCGTTTTTCGCCGCGTAGGCCTCCACCGCGTGGCTCAGGGCGTCGAACCCCGTCTCGGCAATCAGCCCCTTGGGCAGCTCCTGCAGCAGGTCGCTGTCCAGAATCGCCGCGTCGGGGCGCAGGCGCTTGTCTACCAAGGGATGCTTGACCTTGTTGTGGGTCAGAATGGCGAAATCCGTCACCTCCGAGCCGGAGCCGGAGGTCGTGGGAATGGCGACCAGCCTGTAGCTTCCCTTCGCGAAGTAGGCCATGGCCTTGGCGCAGTCCATGGCGCTGCCCCCGCCCAGCGCCACCAGCAAATCCGGGGCAAATTCCTTCAGCCTCGCCGTTCCCTCCGCCGCCAGCTCC